>Ga0308159_1000275_pt1 | contig 149923 bp, 138 predicted proteins | sample PhyCR1_FD_201040 | JGI IMG/M metagenome (GOLD analysis project Ga0308159, IMG submission 201040) | Phyllosphere microbial communities from UC Gill Tract Community Farm, Albany, California, United States - DLSLC.R1 | ecosystem: Host-associated > Plants > Phyllosphere > Unclassified | place...
GCCGAGAAGAGCCCAATGTTTAAACTTACGGGAGACATGTATAGTGCCTTATTGAAAGAGTATCAGGGAGATAAGATCGTAAGAGAAGAAGCCAAGCAAATAGTGATTGGTAAGATACGTCGTGACGAGCCTGAGACTGAAAAGCCAGTAGAAGCACCGAAGAAAAATACCGATTTCGAGAAAAATGAAGAGGTTCTGATTAAGAATACTCAAACATCAACTCCTCCGGTAGAAAAACCAAAGGTTGTTGAGACCCTCAAGGTTGAAACTCCGGCACCAACTCCTGCGGCAGCAGCGCCAGTAGCAACAAAGGCAGAAGATAAAGCAGAAGAAAGCGGATTGCCAGGCGTGAAAATTGTAGGTAAGATCGATTTAAATGATCTTAATTCTAAAACGCGTCCTGCCAAGAAAGAGGAAACTGCTGTTCCTCCGGTACCAGCACCTGCTGCTACAGTAAAAGCACCAGAGCCGGTTAAACCAGTAGAACAACCAAAAGCCGAAGAAAAGCCGGTAGAGGTTAAAAAAGAAGAAATTCCTGCTGCTCCGGCACCTACCCCAGCACCAGCTGCAAAGGCACCAGAGCCCGTTAAACCTGTAGAACAACCAAAAGCTGAAGAAAAACCAGTAGAGGCTAAACCTGCAGAAGTTAAACCTGCAACTAACGAGCCTGAAGTAATTAAAGCCCGTACGGTTAAATTAACAGGTCCAAACATTATTGGTAAAATTGTTTTACCAACTACGCCGGATAGAAGAAACGGTCCAGTAGCATCATCTAGTGATAGCGAAGCTGCAAAACGTAAACGTAAACGTAAAAAAACTCCAGGAGCACCAGGACAACCAGGTCAACATGGTGGTCAGGGTCAGCAAGGACAAAATCCTGCAGGTCCGGGTCAGCCAGGTGCATCAGGTACACCTCGTACACCTTATCAGGGTAACAGGCCAGGTGGCGGTACGCCGTATCAGGGCAACAGACCGGCTGGTCAAGGTGGTACACCATACCAGGGAAATAGAAATAATAACAGACCAGGTTTCCAGAATAGAAATGCTACACCAAGTGGCCCTAAAGAGGAACCTACTGAGAAAGAAATTCAAGATCAGATCAAGGCAACACTTGCCCGTTTAAGTGGAGCTGGTAAATCAGGTAAATTTGCACAACGTGCTAAGTTACGTCGTCAGAAACGTGATGATGTTGCTACTTCAGCAGAAGAGGCAGCTAACGAACTTGAATCACAATCAAGAATATTAAAAGTAACAGAATTTGTTACGGCTAATGAGTTAGCGAATATGATGGATGTACAGGTTACGAAAATTATCGGAACTTGTATGAGTCTGGGAATGTTCGTTTCCATTAACCAGCGTTTAGATGCTGAAACCTTAACAATTGTTGCTGATGAGTTTGGTTACGAGATTCAATTCGTTAAACCAGATGAAGAAGAAGATAATGTTATCGAAGAAGAAGATAATGAGGCAGACTTAATCGAAAGAGCTCCGGTTGTTACGATCATGGGTCACGTCGATCACGGTAAAACATCATTACTGGATTATATTCGAAAAGCAAATGTAGTAGCTGGTGAAGCCGGTGGTATTACACAGCACATTGGTGCTTATATGGTAACTACGCCTTCAGGTAAAAAAGTAACTTTCTTAGATACGCCGGGTCACGAGGCTTTTACCGCGATGCGTGCACGTGGTGCGAAGGTTGCAGATATTGCTATTATTGTGGTAGCGGCGGATGATGCAGTGATGCCTCAAACAAAAGAAGCCATTAACCACGCACAGGCAGCAGGCGTTCCATTGGTATTTGCTTTCACAAAAGTGGATAAACCAGGTGCTAATGCCGATAAAGTTCGTGAGCAATTATCAGTAATGAATATTTTGGTTGAAGACTGGGGTGGTAAATACCAATCACAGGAAATTTCAAGCAAAAGTGGCTTAAATGTAGATTTACTTTTAGATAAAGTATTGCTGGAAGCAGAGTTATTAGAGCTTAAGGCTAATCCAAATAAGAGAGCAACAGGTTCTGTAATTGAATCTGCATTAGACAAAGGTCGTGGTATTGTAACTACGGTATTGGTTCAGGCTGGTACATTAAGAGTGGGAGATCCAATCTTAGCTGGTAGTTACAGCGGACGTGTAAAAGCATTAACCAACGAACGTGGACAAAAGGTTGAGTCGGCTGGTCCGTCGCAACCGGTACAGGTTTTGGGTATGCAGGGCGCACCAACAGCGGGAGACCGTTTCAATGCACTTGAAAGTGAAACTGAAGCCCGTGATATTGCAAACAAACGGATGCAATTACAACGTGAGCAAGGTTTACGTACACAGAAACACATTACCCTTGATGAGATTGGTCGTCGTTTGGCTATTGGTAACTTTAAAGAACTTAATATCATTGTTAAAGGTGATGTGGATGGTTCAATTGAGGCATTAGCCGATTCATTATTGAAACTTTCGACTGAGCAAATTCAAATCAATATTATTAGTAAGGGTGTTGGTCAGATTTCAGAGTCTGATGTATTGTTAGCATCTGCATCTGATGCGATTATCATCGGTTTCCAGGTACGTCCATCAACAGGTGCACGTAAATTAGCAGAAGCAGAGCAAATCGATATTCGTTTATATTCTATCATCTACGATGCAATCAATGAGATTAAATCAGCGATGGAAGGTATGTTGGATCCAGAATTTGAAGAAAAAATTGTGGCTAACGTTGAGATTCGCGAGACTTTCAAAATTACCAAAGTTGGTACTATCGCAGGTTGTATGGTATTAGATGGTAAGATTACCCGTAATAGCAAGATCAGAATCGTTAGAGATGGAGTTGTGGTTTACACAGGTGAATTAGCCTCACTGAAACGCTTTAAAGATGATGTGAAAGAAGTGTTAAAGGGTTACGAATGTGGTCTGAATATCCAGAACTTTAACAACATTGAGGTAGGCGATATCGTTGAAGCTTACGAACAAGTAGAGGTTGCAAGGAAATTGTAAGATTAGCAATTAAATAAAATACCGAGGGCATCAATCATATTGATGCCCTTTTCGTTGTATTGGGATTATTTCGAGTTTATTAAATTTTGAATGCAGAATGATCTGATGAATGGATGTTTCGTATAACTCTGCGATTTTCTTGAGTTGAGAAAGTGCAAAATCAACTTCATTGTTTTCCCACTTTCTGTAAGCTACTCTGCTTATTCCTATAATATTGGCCACATATTGTTGCGTGTACTGGTGCTCGTCTCGATACCTTCTTAAGGCATTGCCAACGTCTAACATTTGAGAATTGATAATTTTGTTTTTCTAAGGTTTTACAAATGTATATATAATTAGTAAATAATGATAAGGATAAGTTATCATTATTGATTTGGGTGATAGTCGTATTTGTATTATAAAGTGTATTTTTGAAGCTTAACTTATTAGTTTTAAGTGTCACTAAATAAAAATAAAAGTTTGAATTTGCACGGAAATAAATTTTATTACTTAAGATATTTATTGTTTTCCACGTTTCTTTCAATGATGTTATTAACGTCAGGTGGTTGTAAGAAGGATGAATTATCTAAGAAGGATGAGGAAATAGTTTCCCCAACCTCAGGTTCCAGGACTGAATTAACATTAGATTCAATCTTTTTATATGCAAAGCAGATTTATTTGTGGAATGATGCTTTGCCTTCCTATCAAGATTTCGCTCCAAGGCGAAAATATGCCCTTATCAATCCAGAGATGAATGCCTTCAGAAAAGAAGTTTTTGATCTTTCTCAGTTAAAATTAAATAGTGAAACAGGGATTCCATATGAGGCATTAGGTTTTAATAACAACCCCAAATACTCCTATTTGCAATTAGGGATATATAATATTGGGACCAAAAAAGCCGGTATTGTTTCAGGTAATGTAGTTTTGTCTAAGAATATTATACGTTCAGCAGATAAAACGATATCATACATTGCAATCGGTTCTTTTCCATCTTTAAGAAGTAGCAAGGTTGAACTGGATCAGGCCTTCGATGAGTTAGCGGTAGCAAATCCGAAGTATCTTATTTTGGACTTAAGATCGAACGGTGGCGGTTATGTTGAGACTGCGGAGTACTTAGCAAACTTAATTGTGCCAAGTAAACTGAGTGGCAAAGTAATGTATACTGAACAATTCAATACTACGCTTCAAGCTGGAAACGCAAAAATTTTGAGGCATCAGCCATATTTAGATGAGTTAGGTAAACCTGTTTTGTATAAAGGTAGAGCAGCTACTTTAGAAGATGTTGATTACTCTGAAAAGGGAAATACTTACCAATTCGCAAAACAAGGAAAGCTTGAATCTATTGAGGAAATTTATGTGATCGTTTCAGGGCAAACAGCCTCTGCCAGCGAATTATTGATTAGTTGTCTAAAGCCTTACTTTAATGTCAAACTTGTAGGTGAGAGAACATATGGGAAACCTGTAGGCTTTTTCGGCGTGAACATTGATCAATACACTGTTTATTTAAGTAGTTTCTTAATTAAGAATGCACAAGGCTGGTCTAATTATTTTAATGGAATGGACCCAAATATTCCAGTAGAGCTTCCAGTTAATCCAACTTTAAGTGATACTGAGGAACCCTGTTTGAAAGCGGCCATATCTGCCATTAATGGCGCTGTAAATTTTTCTTCACGAGCGAAGTTAGCGGGTATCTCTAATCAAAAATTCATTCAACAACTTTCGACTGTTAGAGGTGATTTTACTGCTGGGATGATAGAAGAAAGACTTAAACTTAAAAACGTAAAGTAGTATAAATAATACTTAAATGAGTAAATTTGTTTCGTTTTTATGTATTATTTTAATTTAAATTGATAACCGTAAGTTGTCATCTGTAATTTTTATGATCGGTAGTTTTGAAAAAAAAATATTTATGAAAAAAAATTACAAATTAAAAATTATTTGCTTGATGTGTGTGTTAACAGCTACATTTAGTGGCTGCAAGAAAAATGAACTTGCGGAAGAAAAAGGTTTGACTAATAAGCATAACACTTTAGCTGCTGTGGCGGATGGTAAATGGGATGTGCTAGCTTATGGTTACGATGCAACTGGCGACTATTTGAACTCAAATAATTTATCAGATGTCGCGATTATTGATATGGACCGTTTCGAGACAGATTACAAACAAAGAATAGATATAGGTTCGGGGTCAATGGGATCAGATAGTGTTTACTTCGGATCAACAGCTTTAGATTATTTAAAGGAACTTAATAAAAAGAGAGCTTACGGATTTCAAGCTTCTTATGGGAATGAAAAACCAGCAGACAAAGAGGATAAAAAATTTTTTTCTGCAAGTGTAAATATAAATAAGGAAGATCATACTATATCTACATACTACAGTAAATACTCTTATGCTACTTATGAATCAATAAGAGAAGTAAAAAGGATAAGATTCAATGGAGATGTTTCTCAAGAGTTACTAATGAATTACTTGACGCCAGAATTTAAGAATAATGTCGCCACTAGGGATGCTGATTACCTCGTTAAAAGGTATGGTACCCATGTATTATTAGATATCACATTAGGAGGTCGTCTTAGATTTGATTATACTGCTTATACATCAAATCAAAGTGATTACTCTCAAAGAATAAGAGGTGCAAAAGTAGGTATTAGTGGCTTCTTAAAAAAAATAGGAATCAGTTTTACCTCCGATGTTAGTACAGAAGATATAACTAAAAACTTTAATGAGAGTCGTGGAACTCAATTTACTCTAACCTACTTTGGAGGAACAAATTCAGGTTTATCAATGACTGCTGATCAAAATGGAAATTTTAATCAGTCTTTTAATCTTGCGAGTTGGCAACAAAGCGTAAACGACAGAAATTGTCGTTTGATTAATGTTGGCAAAGCTGTTTTGCTTTCTGAATTTATAACTGACCCAGTAAAAAAACAGCAAGTAAATGATGTAATTCAACAACGGATTGACAATAGTCAACGTAAAGAATTAGGAGAAGTTCCAGTATTTGTTTACTATAGTGCTAGAGATAATAATCATGTGTATACTGCTAAAAATGATTATCCCTATGAGCAAAACGGCTTTAGTAATCTTGGTGTCAACTTTTATGCCTTTTTAACTCAAGTCCCAGGCACGCTGCCTGTGCATGTTTTTTACAGTCCAAGTGCAAGGAATCATACTTATACAATTAACCGCTATGATTATCCTTATGAGCAAAATGGATATACATACTTAGGGGTTAACTTTTATGCATACCCTTCTCAAGTAGCAGGTTCTTCACCTGTTCATGTATATTACACCAATGCCGCTGGTGGAGATCATGTGTACACTATTAATAAAAATGACTATCCTTACTTGCAGAATGGGTTTTCATATCTTGGAGTTAATTTCTATGCAATTAAGTAATAATAGTTCAATCTAGTTATTAAAAATAAACTTCATACATCAGTATTAATTAATATAGACTGAAACTTTAACTAGCAGACAGAAACCTGTCTGCTACTTTCTTTTTGAGCTTAAGTATATATTCATTCCTTTATATATACTTATATAATTTTATTGTAGCTTTTAATATTTATATTACTAATGCTTTGTTATAACTAGGTCTAGTTAAAATAAAGGATAATTTCTAGAAAAAACAAATATCGTCTTCAGGTAGTTTATTGGCCTACTATCCATTTCAACTTGTTCACTTTATTAATTAAGTAAACCAATAAATAACTAACGAAATAAGTAAGAATAAATCTAAAATATTGAATTATTACCAAATCAAAAGACGTTCTCCCATCAGGATAAATTTGAAGAGGTCGAAAGATCATTGGTAGAATTTGCACAATAATTATATAGTGAATTAAATGTATGCCATAAGTACTACTTCTAGGGTTTAGCCTTTTAATAAATTTTAGGTTTCCGATTTTATAAAGTAATAAGAAAGCAGTAAGTGAATATATAATATTAGTGATTTTTAAAGTATTATAAGGATCCGCTTTGATATGGTCATTCATAATAAACAAGCTTTCCCAGCAAGAGCCAATAAAAGTTAATGCAGTTAAAGCAATTAAGTAACTTGATTTTATACTTCTTATCCAGTTGTTAAATTTATCAAAGTATTGATGCATTATTACGCCAAGCCATAGATAAAATACAAAACCTAAAATGGCGGTTGTATGTCTGCTTGGTATCCATTCAAAATAAATATTAATTGAATAGAAGATAGAACAAACACCTAACAATATACCAACCCAATAGTGATACAGATATTTTCTGAAAATTAGGAGAATGGAAATGCTTCCTAGAAAATTAAGGATAAACCAAAAGCTTGTATCTACTATAATATATTGTATTCTTCCCCAGAAAAAATCAAAGGGTTTCTCAAAAGCAGGAGCATCACCTCCTTTAAAATAAATTACAGTGACATCAGCATATATCAAAGTCAGGAATACGAGAATCCAAAATAGCCACGGTTTAAATGTTCCATCAAATCTTCTTTTAAGATAATTTAATGATGTGGTGGAATGAATCTTATCACCAATCAAGAAACCAGCAAGTATATAAAATGTAATTGTTCCAAACTTGAATAAGTCCATGGTAACAGTCTGAATAAGTTGTTCCGCTTTGGTTTGAAAATAAATCGACGTAGGCCACATATAACTGTGTTCTATAACAATTGTAATAATGGCGATAAACCTTAGTGAATCAATAAAATCGTAATTAATTTTTTCCTTTTGTATTGCTGAATGCATTTCTTTAATCTTCTGTGTAAGTAATTTTAAAGGCGCTGTTTTAATAATTCTAAATTTATTTTGTTAAGACTCTTTTTTCAGAACCATAATAGTAGTACCTGTTTGTAAGGATAACAGAACTAAAAATCATCAATGTAAATTTATTTAACTGACTTTGCCCAATATAATTTCCGAGCTAAATTAATTCTACTTAAGTAAGATTTCTTCTCTAGGTTGAAAAGTTTTATATGATACCTAACTAAGAATCTCATGAATTGTAAGCCTTTAATTCCCTTTCTATAGTCTGACAGTACTTTATAAATAAACTGGATTTCTTTAGTGTTTTTTAAATGAATAAACTTTGATAAATATTCTATCCAGTCGATGTTGTAGTTGGAATAAATATCTCTGGATTGGTCATTTTCACTTCGTTTAAATAATATATCGGTTACGTTATTATTGTGTTGTCTATATTTCACGAGGGTATCTGGCACATATGTTATGGAGCTTACGCTCGCAGCAACGAATGCAAGCCACCAGTCATGAAAAAATCTTTTATCAAAAGGCATTGCATAAGCAATTATGTCATTTTTAAACATACTGGCATGTCCTGGAATACAATTATTTACCAAAAAGTATAGATTAGAATCACCTTTATATATTTTAGTCATATCAGAAAGTTTTAAATTCTCTATTTGTTCGCCTTGTTCATCTATGATCAACGAATCGTGAAATATCATTCCGTGGTTGCCAATGTTTTTTAGTAATATTTCAACTTTATCCAAACTCCAAATATCATCTTGGTCACTAATTGCAATGTATTCGCCATTACAATACCTAATTGCTTTTTCGAAATTTTTTATGAAGCCAAGATTTTGCAGGTTTTGCTCTAACCTAACATTTTTAATGTCTTTGGTAAGTACCTGTAATAAATCAAATGTATTATCAGTAGAACAATCATCAATAATAATGATTTCAATATTTTCGTATGTTTGGTAGATTATACTTTCTATTTGTTGCTTCAGATATTTTTCTCCATTGTATGTGCAAAGGGCAATGGAGACAAGTGGGCTATATAGTGGGATACTCTTCATATCATTTTGCTTTAATGCCATATTAGGTAAATAGCAAACCGCTTATTGATTATATTAAATTTATTTGCTCTGGGAAGCATATTCTATTCGCAAACATACGGCTTTTATGATTATTGCTGGAGTTAAAAATGAAGTGACAATGGAAATGAAATGATGAACTATAAAACGATGATCATAGGCATAAATAATGTGAAAAATTATAATGCTGTATTGATTTTGCAACGTAAAAGTTGTTCTATTTTTCTAGTTTGAGGGTTGAAGAAAAATACGAATTAACTTAAACAACAATTACCTCCAATCAAGAGGTGGACTTGCTATATTTGAGTAGACAGGGAGTTAAGGGATTTACATACCTTAACAAAAATTATGTCACAAGATAGAAAAGCATACCCTAAGGAGTTCAAACTGATGAGTGTTGAACTGAGTTACACCCGCCCAGATCTAAAAACCCTTGCGAAGGAATTGGATATTAACGTCACCTTATTATATAGATGGCGGAAGGAATTTTCAAGTAAGCAAGGCAGTAGTTTCCCCGGTAATGGCAAGGTTATCCTCAGCGCAGCTGAGCAAGAAGTGGCTAATTTGAAAAAAGAACTGCGTGAAACGCAGATGGCGCGTGATATTCTAAAAAAGGCTATCAGCATTTTCTCCAAGGGCGACAACAAATATTCAGGTTCATAAAGGATCACAGTAGGATATTTTTAGTTGAGAAAATGTGTTCAGTATTAAAAGTTAGTAGAGGGGGATTTTATAAATGGACAGTAAGTACACCTTCGAAAAGAAGTATTGAAAATCAAAAACTCAAAGCAGAAGTACTGCAGGCTTTTGAAAACAGTAAAAAAATATACGGCAGTCCCAGGATCACACTAGCGCTCCGCAAAAAAGACATCAAAATTTCCAGACCACGCGTGGCCAGAATAATGCAAAAAGCTGAACTCAGAAGTATTGTGAAGAAAAAATTTAAGATCACCACCGATTCCAGTCATAAATTCCCTGTCCCGGAAAATGTGCTTGATCGAGATTTTAAACCTGGAGTGTTAGGAGCGGTTTGGGTATCTGATATCACATATATCAGAACAAGAAAAGGATGGCTCTATCTGACCACGGTGATTGATCTTGGTGATCGAAAAATCATAGGCTGGGCTTTAAGCATGACAATGAAAGCTATTGATACAGTGATACCTGCCTTTAAAATGGCACAAGCCAGACGACCGATTACTGGGAAGATTATTTTTCATTCTGATCGTGGAGTACAGTATGCTTGTAATGAGTTCAGGTGTTTATTGGAAAAAAATCCGTTCATCACCAGGAGCATGAGTAGGAAAGGAAATTGCTGGGATAATGCAGTCGCTGAAAGCTTCTTTAAGACACTTAAAGCTGAATGTGTGTATCAGCATAACTTCACTGACAAAGAGCAGGCAGCACTCATCGTATTCGAGTATATCGAGACTTGGTACAACAGTAAAAGACTACATTCTGCACTGGGGTACTTGTCTCCAGAAGAATTTGGAAGAAAATTGAATAAACAAAATATTGCCGCTTAACTAAATGTCAACTTTAATGTTGCAATTCCAAATTTGATCATAATGCATTTTTTCAAAAAATTGGCTTTAAGCTTTAAAAAGCTTGCTTTTTAAATTTTTTAAAAAAGATTTTTTTTGCGTCTTGTTCTTACTTGTATAATAGTTTTCCATCTTAATATAACGCTCGTATTCATTTTGTTTTAAAGCAGTATGATATCGATCTAATATCCGTTTTAAATCAGGACGTACTTCCGCAGTAAATAAAGACCATTTAGAGATTTCTATGGGATTGTTGTAATCCCATCCGCTGTAATGAAAAAAACAAAGTGGTGTTGATTCATTTACGAAAAACTCTCCATTAATTTCAGAAATTCGTCTCTCATGTAAATTCCAATAAGCGACATTTATTCCTGCATTAGTTTCTATAAATACATTTTTGAAATACAAGGGGACAAGATTTAGCCATAGTTGTTCGCCATAAAACCCCTTTTTAAAATCGTAAATACACTCTTTAACTGATCGTTGTCTTAGCCAAGTAACATAGCTATCAGTTTCTGGTGATTTGCTGAGTTTAAAAAAACCTCCGTTATATAGGCCAGCATTCAACACTTCTAACTCCTGACGCTTCATTTCTACATCTGGTGGGTGCGTAAAATGTGGGCACATTACAATTGCGCTGCTATTAACAGTAGTATCAGGCAATTTTCCAAAGAAGTAAGTGTCAGAATCACAAAAAATAATCTGATCAATATGTTTTTGATCCAAAAAATGTCCTGCAAATAATACCTTGGAACAATTTGCCAACTGCATAGCGTTGTAATTTTGAGTTATAAAATCAAACTCTTCAATACCTAACTCGTGAAGCTGAAGGATCGGGTATTTTTTTATTAAATCATTTGTGGCAATTTCATCATTGCTTAAATAGTCAGCCAGACATATACAATACTCAAATTCTGGATGATATAGTTTTGCTGAATCCAACAGTGATACCGCATATGGCAAATAATTAGTTGTTACTACTGTAAAAAATAAGGTCATTTCAAAAATATTTGATCAAGTTTTTTATAGCACGCTTTCTTTTCGTAGTTGAGGTAAAAAGCAGCAGATGCATTTTCTGCTTGTTTTTTGTATTCAGACTTATCTGTCAACAGTTTGATGATATTGTTTCTAAACTCAGCTGGATCATCACTAACCAAACAACCGTTATTAGTTTTGTTAATCAACCCATCAACACCTCGGGTATTGCAAACTACTGGTAAACCATAAGATAGCGCCTCTACTACTTTTATCTTAGTTCCTGTACCAGTGAGCATAGGGCAAAGCGCTACTCTAGCATTTTGATAATAAGTTGATAAATCTTCGGCGAAGTTTACTAAGGTGATATTAGCGTCCTGTATAGAAAGATGTTCGTTGATCTGTCCAATAATACATATGTTCAAATTTGTGGGTAATAGAGGATACACCTCATTAAAAAACCAATTAGCAGACTTTCGATTATGTATATTATCACTTGCCACGTAAATCAGGTCGAACGACCTTTCTTCGATAGCATTAAGATTTTCAGGCTTATCCAGCATCATCGGCGCTAAGACAACTCTATTCTTGCAAAATTGACTAAAGACATATTGTTCTTCAACAGAAATGGCTAAAGCAATATCAAATAGAGAAATTCTCCTGATTTCTTCTCTAAAAGATTGACCTATATCATTCTTTCTTTGATGTTGAGCAGTTATAAAATCATGTGTATCGATTACTTTAATTGCACTTTTTGTAAAGGGGTTGTTCTCTACCAGTGAAGCCCAACTGGCATAGTTGATGAAGATATAATCGTAATCTTTCGCTTTTAAAAGTTTATTGAATGCCTTCTTAAATCTTAAAGTCACTAGTTCAGGGAATTGAAGTGGAAAGAACCAAGCTTTGTTTTGATAGAAAAAGTTAGGTAGCTTATAAAAAAGCAAATAAAAAAGTATATTCCCTTTGGATGGCTTTTTTTTAATGACATAGGTATTGTTGGCCAGGCCTGCTTGCTCAAATGCTGTGATGTCTGTTTCGTCCCAACGCCCGGTGAAATACTCGCTTACAAAATCAATTTCGAAGTTTCTCGATCTAAAGTAACTTAACATGCTTAAAGCCCTTGTTCTATTACCTGCATTTTTTTTTAGCGGGTTGTCAGGCATAAAAAATAGTACTCTCCTCATCTATCTATCTAGTCTGTAAAAGCCTGCATATCAATTAGTCTTCTATATAAACCGTTTTGCATTAATAATTCAGTATGGCTTCCTTGCTCTACAACTTCACCCTTATCAATCACCACGATCTGATCAGCGTGTTGGATAGTACTTAAGCGATGAGCAATCACCACCGACGTGCGATTCTTCATCAAATTATTTAAGGCGTCTTGCACTAATTTTTCCGATTCAGTATCCAGAGCTGAAGTGGCTTCATCCAATAGCATAATCGGCGGGTTAGCCAATACTGCTCTTGCAATGCAGACACGCTGTCTTTGTCCGCCAGATAATTTATTTCCACGGTCACCCACTGATGATTGATAGCCATATTCAGTATTTAAAATAAATTCATGCGCATTGGCAATTTTTGCTGCTGCAGTTACTTCTTCTTCCGTAGCACTGGGCTTTGCAAACGCAATATTATTGAAAATGGTGTCATTAAATAAAAAAGACTCCTGGTTCACTATTCCCATCTGAGCGCGAAGGTCTTCAATTTTTGCATCTTTATAATCTACGCCATCAATTTTTAAAGATCCTGATTTTGGATCGTGGAAATGTGGAATTAAATCCATCAAAGTGCTTTTTCCTCCTCCAGAAGGACCAACTAATGCTATGGTTTTTCCTTTTTGGATATTGATATTGATGTCTCTTAGAATTTGTTTATCTCCATAATAGAAAGACACGTTTTCTAATACCAAAGCGCTTTCAAATTTATCGATCGCTTCTGCATTTGGCTTATTCACTATTTCCGGCTTAGTATCAATTAAATCTAATACACGTTCTCCAGCTGCAATACCCGAATGAATACCACTAAAGGAATCTGTTAATGCTTTTGCTGGTCGCATTACTTGAGAAAATATTGCGATATAAGCTATAAAATCAGCAGCAGCTAATGCATTTTTATCATTATGAAGAATCAAACTTCCACCATACCAAACAATAATGGCGATCATTAAAACCCCTAAGAATTCCGAAACCGGAGATCCTAATTGCTGTCTTCTGACCATTTTTCGGTTGATGTTAGAATAAAAAATATTTTCATTATTGAACTTATCTTTAGTTCTTTCGGTAGCGTTAAACGCTTTGATAATCTTTATGCCACTTAACGCTTCATCTAAAAAGCCAATCATTTTTGCGAAAGACTCATGCGCTTCTTTTGCCTGTTGTTTCAACCTCTTCACAATTTTACTGATGATAAAAGCAGATATTGGAATTACCAAAAGTGAAAACAGGGTTAGTTTTGCAGATATATTAAATAGTAATACCACATAAACAATTAGCGTAACTGGTTCTTTAAAAACAACCTGTAGTGTATTTGTAACTGTGAATTGTACCACCTGAACATCAGACGCTACTTTAGAAATAATATCTCCTTTTCTTTCATTGCTAAAAAAGCCAACATGAAGGTTCATCACGTTATCAAATACTCTTTTTCTAAAATTTAGCAGTGTATGAACTCTCAAATCTTCCATATACCGTTGAGAAAAATACTTAAAAAGATTAGATAATAATACCGATATAACGATTACTACGCACACATAAAATAGTGTTTTTTCGATAGAATATTTAGCAATAGAGTCGGTAACCAATTCCCGAAGTTTTCCTAATAAACTAAAAGATTCAGCTGCTTTATCCGTAAGTGTAGGCGTTTTTGAAATAGGCTTATTCGCATTTAGTAACGTTTCAAATAATGGCGAAAGTAGTGCCAAATTAAAAGTTCCAAATAGAATTGATAGTAGTGTAGCAATTACATAAGGAATAGCGAATTTCTCAATTGGTTTTGCAAAAGATAATAAACGAAAATAAGTTTTCATTAAGGATTTATATATAACGGAATTTAGGTAAGTACCTGGCTGTAATAAATAACAAAGTAAATTATTGCAAATGTACGGTTTTTCATAGAGATCGATAAAATGAAAGAAAATCCTAAAACTTGGAATTTATAACTCTTAATTTGATGAATGCTGTTTCTGTAATAATCGAATGTTAATATTTCAAGCTAGCAAAGTAAATCGCATTGCAATTTGAAGAAGATTATATAGGTTTAATTTGGAAAGAAAAAAAACTTATTTTTCATTTTCAAGGCATTCATGATAGAGATTTAGATATTGCCTTGCCGCAATATCCCAGGAGAATTTCTCCGCTTGTGCAATCATTTCCTGTGTTCGATTTCTTTGAAGAAAATCGTCCATGCCGGTATTAAATACATTTTGCATGTGCTCAGGTTCAAAACTATCGAAATAATAGGCTGCATCGCCACCAACTTCTGGCAGTGATGTAAATTTTGATAAAAATACTGGTTTGCCAAAGTGCATCGCCTCAATAATAGGAAGACCAAAGCCTTCGGCTACGGATGGAAACAGGAAGGCGCTACAGTTTTTGTAGTACCATGCTTTATCATCGTCACTAATAGGTCCGGTAATATGTACTCTTTCCAGGCAATTATATTTTTTTGCCTCCTCTAAAATACGTTCCTTGTGGGCTGTTTCTCTTCCGGAAATTACAAGCTCAAAATTATTGTCTTTTAATAGTGCAGGCAGCAAATGAAATCCCTTCTGAACAGATAGCAAGCCAATTGTAAACAAAAATTTATCTGTTGGTTTAAATGCGGGCTGATGATTCCCCTGAGCAATCAACTTATCTGCGCCATTGTAAATTACACTTACTTTTTGTGCTGCTTCCGGGAAATAGTGTTTCACATCATTTGCCACAAATTCTGAGATACACACAATCCTGTCACATTGCGATATAAACTTCCCAAGTTTTTCTAAATAAACCTTAATTCTGTGTGGGCGGCTAAACTTTAAATGAACCTTATTCATATCATGAATAGTCATTAACTTTTTAGCATTTACTTTACTTGGTCTTAACCTACAGGTTTGATCAGATAGGTGAACAATTTCAAATTTATTTTTTTGCCTAAAAAATATGCGGTCAAGTTTGGAAAGATATATAATATCAACTAGGCCATTAAATAAGTATTGCGTGTGCTTGAATAAGTAGAACTTTAATTTAAACTCCCCTTTATTTTGTTGGATTAATGCGTCGCCAAGTCCTTTACCAAAAGAAAAATAGCCACAATTGGCATCTTTCATAGAATCGAAAGTGACGAGAACTGAAGGTTTTTTCATTAATAATAGACTTTCTGTTTAAATAATTGAGTAAATAGAGTGAGCTAATATTTGCATTTACTTCACAATTTTATAGTTGCGGTATTCGAACAAACGCAAGCCGGTTAAATCTTCAATTTTTTGCAGCAACTTTCTTCTAAAATTCATTCTGGGAGTTTCTTTAGTTAAATCTTTTTCAAATTTCCAGTTTGCTGTTGCTATTCTTTCTTCCATAACCTTTGGATGCGTGCCTTTAAAGTGCACTAATCGATCGGCATTGTGCATATCAAACGTTTCCTGAACGGGAAAATTTTGCTCAATCCATTCTTCTGTTTGATAAAACTGATTGAAGTTCCGAACTTTGCCTTGCAATCCCTTAGGCGGTTTTACCCAGCCATAATGATAAATATAGGCATCACTGAGTTTAACTTTTAGTTTGCGCCCATCAATTCTGAAACCCTGTGCATCTCGATAAGAATGAACACCCGGCAAGTTTTTTAAGATTCTAACTTCCCTACGGTACCAGCGGCGTGATTCTGCAAGGTAATCGTACGAAGCATAAAAGTGTTTGTATTTTAAAAGAAGTGCCTCAATAGCTTTATCACCTAACCCAATCTCCATTTCTTTTTTAATCAATGGAAGATAATCCTCATGAATGGCCTCATCACCCTGAATGTAGATCATCCAATCAGTATCCTTCGAAATGGCTGAAATTGCCTTATTTGTTTCATCTGCAAAAACGCGTCCGCCTTCGCGAATGGATTCATCCCAAATGGTATCTACGATCCTGATTTTATTAGGATCTATACTTTTAATTAGTTCGGCGGTTTGGTCAGTAGAGTTTCCAAGTGCTACCACAAAATCATCGCACAACGGCAGAACAGAAAGGATCGCTTCCTTGGCAGGGTAGTCGTTTACAATTACATTTCTTAAAAAGGTAAACCCTGTTACTTTCATTCAGTTTATTGTTTGCGCTTTGTGGCTGATAATTTTGTTAATTTGTACAAAGATAGTTTTATTGATGAATACCCCTGTATCCATTTTGAGTGAAGTTAAGCAAGGTAATTTTAAGGCTTTGGCCAGAGCGTTAACCCTTGTAGAGAATGATATTTCGCCCGCAGACGCTATTCTTAAAGGCATGGATAGTCGTTCCGTTACACCAGTGATTGGTATTACTGGTCCGCCGGGAGCAGGAAAAAGTACGCTGGTAAACGCCATCACTACTTTTTTTGCTAATCAAAATAAACGAATTGCCATTTTGGCGATAGACCCAACCTCACCATTTAACTTTGGTTCTTTGCTCGGCGATAGAATAAGGATGGCCAATCAATTTAATAATCCAAATGTTTTTATCCGCTCTTTGGCAACAAGAGGTGCCTTGGGAGGCATTTCTGTTAAAACAATAGAAATGGTTGATGTTTTAAAGGCATCTAATTTTGATCTAATTTTTATAGAAACTGTTGGGGTGGGGCAGTCGGAGGTTGAAATTGCGGGATTAGCTGACAAAACAATTGTGGTTTTAGTGCCCGAATCAGGAGACGAGGTTCAGAATATTAAGTCTGGATTAATGGAGGTTGCAGATTGCTTCGTGCTAAATAAGGCAGACCGCGAAGGTGCGGATGCCTTTGCAAATAATTTGAAAAAGATTGTGCATCAGGGGGTGAAAACAATTCCGATTTTGAAAACGGTAGCCGATAAAAATGTTGGTGTGGAAGCCCTTTGTGATTGGATTACAAAGCCTGTGGTAACCAGCAATGAAAAGAAAGAATTCCTTTTTGCAGAAAAAGCCTGGCGAATCATTCAGAATCATAAGATGCAAACGGTTGATAGACATAAATTAAGGGTAGCTATTCAGGAAGCTTTGGCAAAAAAAGGTTTTAATGTATATCGCTTCGCGGAGGAGTTTACCTCAAGTCTATCCTAATCAATTACTAAAGACACCCGTTTTCTGGTTGTTTCTTGTACATGCTGAGAAAGCAAAGTGCTTCATTTAGGAATAAAAACGACGTAAAATCAACGTTCTGAACACTATTAATGACCAGATTTTGAGGGATTTTAGTTGCTAACGAAGTTTATTTGGAATTTAAATTTGGCTTAACAGCCAGTTAGACAGTGTGTTTGGGGTTAATTTATTTATTTTCAAATAAAAAATTGATTTATAGGTAATTAACCATTACCTTTGGTAGAAATTAAAATACAATATAATGCAACAAGGAACAGTAAAATTTTTTAATGAAACTAAAGGTTTCGGATTTATCACTCCATCTAATGGCGATGCCGAAATTTTTGTTCATGCTTCAGGCTTAATTGACAACATTCGCGAGAATGATACCGTAAACTACGATGTAGAAGAAGGTAGAAAAGGCCTTAACGCGGTAAATGTAAAAGTAGCTTAAGAAAACTCGAACACATAAATCGTAAAAAGTCCCGATGCAAATCGGGACTTTTTTTTGTGTTAATTTTTTTGAAATTTAGACACTTATCTGGAAGGGTTTGGTGATATTCAATAACAAAAGGTTTTATAGATCTAGTAATTGATGATAATGGATGGGTTGATTGTTCAACCTTTTTGAGTTTGATAACTATACAATCATCTACCAAAAGATCAATGCTAAGTTTGACATCAATCAAAAGATCATCATATTTAATAGCACTTATTGCTCGTTTTGTTATTATATGCTATTTTTTTCTTATTCATAGCATAGACATTTTCAGTATGTGCTTCTAGTTAATAAGACTTAACGCTGATATACCCGAATGGCATAGCCAATTATATCATGAGATAATTGTTCAGTTCGTTTCTAGGTTATAAACGTGGTTCATTAATACCATAGATGATTCATCGTAATGAATTTATGATTTTTATTTATCTCCTGATAAACATCGTTGGTGCTAAGAATGAGTTTAATGATTTGATATAGTAGGTTTTTGACACATGAAACTTATCATTTGAGTTTGCACTTCGCACATCGTAAAATATTGACGCCCTATAAAATCGATGTTTAAACTTGGCTATCACTAACTAGTCTTTCTAAAACTCAGCAATTCTTTCAGTTTCTTTCGTTTCTGGCTTAGAATGTTTCTAAATAAATGTTTTATCGACCATTTGTCATAATCGTTTATAAATTAAACTCATAATTAGATACTTTTGCAAGAAATTTAGATATAAATCCTAATCAAATGAGTGGTTTCGGAAATGCTCTTTCTTCATCAATAGGAAAGAAATTCATTATGGGTATTACAGGTATATTCCTGATACTCTTTTTAATTGTACACTGCGGTATCAACGCGTTAATTTTTATTAACGATGGTGGTTTAACTTTCAATGTGGGTGCTCATTTTATGGCATCAAACTGGATTATCAGAGCTGGTGAAATCGTATTATTCATCGGATTGTTGGCTCACATTTTCCAGGCTTTAAGGTTAACATTGGAAAATCGTAAGGCAAGACCAGTTAGATATGCAGTAAACGATGGTCAGGCAAACAGTAAATGGTATAGCCGTTCTATGGGTTTGTTGGGAACATTATTACTGATTTTCTTAGTGGTTCACTTGAAAGATTTTTGGGTAGTTTCACGTTTTACTGGAATCCCAACAGTTGATGCAAACGGACACGAAGATTTGTACGCAGTGATGAGAGAAAAATTTCAAGATCCGGTACGTGTAGTGGTTTACATTCTTGCTATGTTTTCTTTGTGCTATCACTTATTGCATGGTTTTGCTTCTGCTTTCCAAACAATGGGCTGGAATCACTCCAAATATAACGGCATCATCAAGGGAGCTAGTGTTTGGTATTCGATTATCATTTCGATTCTATTCGCATTGATGCCAATTGCAGTTTATACCGGTTTAATTAATTAGTTTTTAGCACAAAAGAGATATGTCAGATATTAATTCAAATATACCAGAAGGCGAATTAACCAGTAAATGGACAAAATTTAAGTCTTCTGTGCCGTTGGTTAATCCATCGAACAAAAGAACTATTGAAATAATTATTGTTGGTTCAGGTTTAGCCGGTGCATCTGCTGCGGCTACTTTAGCCGAAATGGGTTACAAAGTTAAATGTTTTTGTTTCCAGGATTCGCCACGTAGAGCACACTCTATTGCAGCTCAAGGTGGGATCAATGCAGCAAAAAATTATCAGAATGATGGCGATAGTACTTATCGTTTATTCTATGATACCATAAAAGGTGGCGATTACCGTTCCCGCGAAGCCAATGTGCATCGTTTGGCTGAGGTAAGCGTTAACATTATCGATCAATGTGTGGCACAGGGTGTTCCTTTAGCACGTGAATACGGTGGCTTGTTAGATAACCGTTCATTCGGTGGTACGCAAGTTCAACGTACCTTCTATGCAGCAGGTCAAACTGGTCAGCAATTATTGTTAGGTGCCTATTCTGCTTTAGAACGCCAGATTGGTATGGGTAAAGTAGAAATGTACACCCGACATGAAATGCTTGAAGTGGTAAAAATTGACGGCAAAGCAAGGGGAATTATCGCACGTAACTTAATTACCGGCGAGATCGAACGCCATTTCGGTCATGCAGTAGTATTGGGAACAGGTGGTTATGGAAACGTATTCTATCTTTCTACCAATGCGATGGGAAGTAACGTAACAGCAGCCTGGAAAGCACACAAACAAGGTGCTTACTTTGCAAACCCTTGCTACACTCAAATTCACCCAACCTGTATCCCTGTTTCAGGTGATCACCAATCAAAGTTAACCCTGATGTCTGAATCGTTACGTAACGATGGACGGATTTGGGTGCCGAAAAAGAAAGGTGATGATCGTAAAGCTTCAGAAATCCCTGAAGATGAAAGAGATTATTATTTAGAGCGTCGTTATCCTGCTTTTGGTAATTTGGTTCCACGTGATGTTGCATCTCGTGCGGCTAAAGAACGTTGTGACGCAGGTTATGGGGTAGGTAATTCTAAGTTAGCAGTTTACCTTGACTTCAAAGCAAATACTGAACGTTATGGTAAAATAGAGGCTTCTAAATCTGGTAATCATAATCCAGACAAAGAAACTTGTATGCGTTTGGGTACTGAAGTAGTTAAAGCAAAATATGGAAACCTTTTCGATATGTATGCGCAAATTACAGGAGAGAATCCTTACGAAACACCAATGCGTATTTATCCTGCGGTTCACTATACAATGGGTGGATTATGGGTTGATTATAACCTAATGACAAGTGTTGAAGGTTTGTATTGTACAGGTGAAGCTAATTTTTCAGATCACGGTGCTAACCGTTTAGGTGCATCTGCTTTAATGCAAGGTTTGGCAGATGGTTACTTCGTTCTACCATACACTATTGGCGCTTATTTATCAAAAGAGATTTCTGTAAAAGCAATTTCTACCGATCACCCGGCATTTGTTGAGGCGGAAGAAAGAGCAAAAGGTATCTTAAATACTTTGGTAAATATTAAAGGAACAAAGTCTGTTGACCATTTCCACAAACGTTTAGGTCACATCATGTGGGAGAAATGTGGTATGGCCCGTAGTGAAAAAGGCTTGAATGAGGCTATTGCAGAAATTAGAGCATTACGTGCAGAATTCTGGAGCAATGTTCGTGTACCGGGATCTGCAGATGAGTTGAATACAGAACTGGAAAAAGCGGGTCGTGTTGCAGATTTCATCGAACTGGGTGAGTTGATGTGTATTGATGCATTAAACCGTAATGAAAGTTGTGGTGGTCACTTCCGTGAAGAATATCAAACCGAAGAAGGTGAGGCTTTACGTGACGATGAGAACTATGCATACGTAGCAGCCTGGGAATTTAAAGAAGGTGTAAAATTTGAACTCCACAAAGAAGAGTTGAAGTTTGAAAACATTAAAGTAGCACAAAGAAGTTATAAATAGTAGCAAGACACTAGTATTAAGTATCAAGACTTTAATCTAAACTTGATACTCGATTCTCACTACTTGATACTTAAATCTCAATATCATGAGTACAGGAAATATGAACTTAACGCTAAAAGTTTGGCGTCAAAAAAATAACAAAACCACAGGTGCTTTGGTGGATTATAAATTAGCCGGTATCTCTCCAGATATGTCTTTCCTGGAGATGTTCGATGTGCTAAACGAAGACCTGATCACTAAGGGTGAAGAGCCGGTAGTATTTGACCATGATTGTCGTGAAGGTATTTGCGGCATGTGTTCAATGTTCATCAATGGTCGTCCGCACGGACCAAAAGACCTGGTTACCACATGCCAGTTACACATGCGTTCTTTTAAAGACGGTGATACCATTGTTGTTGAACCATGGAGAGCTGCTGCGTTTCCGGTAGTTAAAGATTTAACTGTAGATCGTTCTGCGTTTGACAGGATTATAGCGGCAGGAGGATTTATCTCTGTAAACACAGGGAATGCGCAGGATGCAAACAGCTTGCCTATTCCAAAAATGCAGGCAGATGCGGCTTTCGAAGCAGCAGCTTGTATTGGATGTGGTGCGTGCGTGGCAACATGTAAAAATGCATCGGCGATGTTATTTACATCTGCGAAGATCTCACAATTGGCTCGTTTACCACAAGGACAACCAGAGCGCTACCGTCGTGTGCAGAGCATGGTGGCACAAATGGATGCAGAAGGTTTCGGGAATTGTACCAATACCGGCGCTTGCGAAGCGGAATGCCCGAAGGGAATTACATTAGAAAATATCGCTTTGATGAATCGTGATTTTGCGAGCGCAAAATTCATTTCAGAAGAATCCCTTTAAAAATATACTGTGCATTCAGCTGCAAAGTTGAATCTTAAGCCTCAAACCTAGTTTGGGGCTTTTTAATTTATCGAAATTTGAAAATAGATTTACTTTACAGGATCTTCAGTAACAGAGATACAGCAACCAGCCATTCATTTATAATGAAAGCGATCGAAATATAATTTTGTAGATGCCTTGCATTTGTTATGTTAGCATATTAAAATACTATTCTACTAAAAATTTTATGCTTTAAATTTTGTTTATGCATTAAAAAAGTTATAAATTTAGGTCTCCGAGACAGGAGAGAAAACACAAAACCCCGGCTATCTTAGCAGGGGTTTTGTGTTTTGAGTTTATTAATTTATAGCTTTCATTTTAGCTCAGTTCAAAATTGACAGCCATTTGGTATTTTTTTACACCCTGGCATTCACGCTCTGTTTTAGTGTTCCATTTTGGGGCTGATTTAACTACACGTACAGCTTCTTCATCTATTTCTTTAGATAAGCCTTTAATTACCGCTATGTCGGTTATAGCGCCATCTTTCTGAACAGTGAATGAGAGGTAAACCTTACCCGCTATTCCCTCTTTCTTCGCCTTAGCTGGATGTTTTAAGTTATTCGCCAGGTAAGCATACATTTTATTTTGTGCTCCTGAATATTCAGGGGATTTGTGGAGTGGCTTTTGAATACTTGTTCTTCTATCTGCGCCTTTGTCATTGAGGTTAAAATTCACATTAATGTTGTATCTCACCCTAACCGCATTACCATTTGATGATCCGGGTTCCCATTTAGGAGACCTTTCTATTACCCTTTTCGCTTCTGCATCGGTTTCTTTGCTTAAGCCACGCGTTACTGCTACATCAGTAAGTTTACCGTCTTTTTCTACAATGAAAGAAAGAAATACCTTGCCTTCAGTTTTGTTTTTTACTGCGACAACTGGATACTTGATTTCGCCACCCAGATATTTGTAAAAGTTTGCGATACCACCGGGATAAACAGGTTGTTTTTCTAAAGATGTAAAGTCGTAAACTTTTTGTGCCTGTGCTGAAATATTAAGCATGGCGATGCCTAATAGGGCTAAAAATAGCTTTCTCATAATTTTATTTTTAGATATGTAAAGGATTAATTAATTCTTCTCGGGTGGGGGCATTTTAACTTTAGTGGTGATAATGATTGCGCCGTTTCTGCCCTTTTCTTGATAGCTTGTTGTAGCACTAGCGCCTTTTAGAACAGTTATGGATGCAATGCTGCTACTGTCTAAGTTATCAATGTTATTTTTTTCCAAACCATCCACAATATATAAGGGCTTGGCCTTTGGATCTGAATCTTTTTGAAGCAGGTTCCGCTTTAAAATTGATGAATTTTTGTTTGGCTCAAACCTCAAACCATTTATCATGCCCGTAAGATTTGATTTATTAGTGTCTATTTTTGAGTTGTAATTTCGTAGTGAGGCATTTTTAGTTGCAATTTCAATTACACCGTTAATGCCATCTGCGCCATATTTCCCAACAGCAGCTTTATCTTTAATAATGTTTATCGAAGCGATATTTTCCGGGTTAACCACCTTTGCCGCCGCTAAGCCTTTTAAATATTGCTTATTTCCATCAATAACAATTAACGGGTCGGTCGCTTTCTGGAAATTGGCCTGTTCAAGTGTGGATTCGGGAGTTTTAACGGTATCTGCTTTTTGCGCTTTGGTTTGCAACGCGATACCCAGCGTAAATGCCATCAGTAATAACTTTTTCATATCGTTAATTTTTTAGAATCTTTTTCTCATCTCATCAAATACTGATTTCTTTTCAATTGTCAATTCTTCTTGTTCTGGCTTTCTAAATACACTGCTTTTTACTTTTTTAGTGGTAATCAGCAATACTCCATCTTTAGCTTTTAAACCATAAAGACTGGTTGCTGCGTTATCTTTTAATACACTTACAGATTCAATATCATTCGGATTGATAGTATTTAAAATTTCATTGTCAGTTGCCTTCACACCGTCGATAATTAATAGGCCATTGAAATTGCTTAGATCTTTTGAGGATTTGGATGGTTTCAAGGTGATTTTTGGTTGATCAGTTCTGGATTTGTTTTCAGCGGAGTTTATCGTAAAGTTCACATTAAGATTGTACTTTACCCTTACAGGCTTACCTTCTGAAACTCCGGGAATCCATTTTGGTGAACTTGTGAGCACCCGGATTGCTTCTTCATCTGTTCCGCTGCCCAAGCTTCTGGTAATCTGAATGTCTGACAGCTGTCCGTCCTTTTCTACAATGAAACTTACAAAAACCTTTCCGCTCACATTGTTATCAATAGCCATTTTAGGGTATTTGATGTTTTTGCCAAGGTATTCATAGAATTTTTTGATTCCTCCAGGGTATTCGGGCTGTTTTTCAATGGAGACAAAATCATAGATTTTATCTCCATTTTGCCTGCTTTGATCCCTAAAATCGGGTGCTGAATAGCCTATCACTGTAATGTCTGATAGTTTCTGATAACCCTGTAACGACAAAGCTTTTGGGGTTTTAGTTATAATATCTCGATTTGAAGGTTTAAAGCCTACCTTCAAAGTGTAATTCCCATTTGGTAAATCTTTGAAACCTTTGTACGATAACAGCGCTTTCATTACCTCTTCATCGCATCCATCGCCCAATTCTAAAACCGTACTTACATTTTTGATCTTATTGTTTTGGAGGGTGAATTTGATCTGCGTAACTCCTTGTATATTATTTTTTTGAGCTTCTGAAGGATATGTTATCGATTTTCCCATAAAGCGATAAAATGATCTCCAATTTCCTTCTACTTTATCTGTTGAAGGGCCAATAATACTTGTAGTTAATTCTTTTTTTACTAAATCATTCTTAGTAACCATTTCCTGTACCATCTCAATGGGCTTTTCTAATGGAATCTCATCTGATAAAGCGATTAGCTTTTCGTTTTTACGGATAGTAGCTGAAGAAAAAACAATCAGAATCGCAAATAAAGGGATAAATACACCATATTTAATGATCGCTGTTTTCTTAGATTTCTCTTTTTGCAGCATGAATATTCTTTTTTTGATAAGCGATTTATCAAAGAAGCCATTTGTTAAACTATTTGGAGAGATGCCAAATGACTGGCTTAAAATCAGCATGGCATATTCCGCTTTATCGCCCTGAAATGCAGCAGCATGCTGATCTGCTAAAAATTCATGAATATTTTTTATTGATTTTTTGTATAGATAGATAACCGGATTAATCCAGGTTATAATGCCCAATACCTCAAAAAATAAAATATCTGCTGTGTGCCATTGTTTAACGTGAGCATCTTCGTGTACATCTATTACGGTGGCCAATGGCAGGTCTGCATCGATTACTTTTTGTTGAAAAAATGAAAATGCTGAACCAGATTTGGCAGAATTAATTAGCGTTTTAACTGCAAATAAGTTAAATACTAACCTCCCCAGAAAAAATAAAATACCAGCACAGTAGATAAAAACAAAAGCATTCGCCCAGTTTAATCCAGATTGATCATCGCTAACGATTGTGGCTTGTTGTAAAACAGTATCCCAATTCACAGATGTATAGACTTTTTGAGCAGTCTCTTGTTGCGTAATCCACTCAAGGCGGATAAAAGGAATACCTGCCGACAATACACCCGCGGCTACCAAATAAATGCGGTTTAATATGAAATAGGTTTCTTGATCTAACAGGAGTTTATAACAAGCATAAAATACAATTAAATACAAGTTTACCTGTAGGAGGTAGTGGGCAAAACTCATTTTGGATTCCGTTTAATGTTATTGATCATTTTCAAAATCTCGTCGACATCACTTAAATCCAGCTTTTCTTCCTTAACGAAGAAAGAGAACATGCTTTCTACTGAATTTTCGAAATAGTTGCCAAGAAGCTTTTCGGTAGCATGGCGTTTATACTCTTCCCGGCTAATTAGCGGATAGTATTTGTGTGCTTTGCCAAAAGCTTCATGGCCTATAAAACCTTTGGTTTCCAGAATACGAATAATGGTTGAAACAGTATTGTAAGCAGGCTTTGGTATGGGTAACTCATCTATAACATCTTTAACAAATGCCTTTTCCAATTGCCACAGTACCTGCATAATCTGTTCTTCGGCCTTGGTTAAATCTTTAATTTCCATAATAATTTTAAAATAAGTACAAATCAACAGAAGTTGATGTACTTAAAGTTAAAACTAATTATTTAGTTATCCAAATGGAATCTGAAAATAGCTAGATTTAGAACTGGCGGAACTATATGGTAATCAGCTTGCTTTTAATGGCATACACCACTAAACCTGTACGGGATTTGATGTTTAATTTTGCAAAAAGTGATTCACGATAGTTATCTACAGTTCTCGGACTAACATTCATGAGGTCTGCAATTTCTCTATAGGTAAGTTCGCTGCTGCAATGTTGAAGAAAAGTTAATTCTCTGGCACTGAATATGGGTTTTGTATCTCCATCTTTAAGGGCTACTAACAAACGGCCAGATACCAAATCATTTACATAAAATCCTTTATTAACAATGGCTTTAATTGCAGTAAGCAGATCATTCGGGGTAGATTCTTTAAGCATATAGCCGCCTGCTCCGGCTTTGAGCATACCAATAATTGCTTTTTCATCTTCCAGCATGCTTAAAGCCATCACATTAACATCCGGATAATGTTCTTTTGTCCATTTGGTCGCCGCAAATCCATCCATCACTGGCATGCTAATGTCCATTAATATTAACTGTACATTCGGATGGTTCTTAATCTTTTGTTGGAGATCAACTCCGTTAATTCCTTCAAAAACAACATCAATTTCGTCAAATTCATCTAGTAGACTTGCCAAGCCTGAGCGGAAAAGCGTATGATCATCAACGATAGCAATAGAGATAGGAGCAGACATGATTACGGATAGGGTATTTCGATTAAAATTATTGTGCCATTATTGGTCGACGAATTTAACGTTAATTTTCCATTGATCATTTCTATTCTTTTATTGATAGAATTTAATCCCATTCCTGATTTTTTTGCTGTTGTCTTTTCCTGATCGAAGCCAATACCATTTTCTTTAATATTAAGGTGAAGTGTTTTATAGTTATAGAAGGCATCGAAGGTTATGGTAGTGGCATTGGCATGTTTAATAATGTTATTAATAATTTCCTGTAATAAGCGAAGAATAATAAGGTCCTTATCAGGAGATCTTTCCACAATATCGATCAAACCATTGTTTATTTCTATTTCATAGGCACCGGTTTTATTGAGCAGGTTAATCTCCTGTTCCAGTGCATAGCCAATTCCATTTTCTACAATTTGTTCTCCATGCAATAGCTTTGCCAATTCTCGCAGCTCTTTAATTGATTTATTGATCAGGTTAAGAGCGCTTGAAATCTTTTTTTCGGCTTTCTCGCTATCCTTTAAATTAACAGAATTAAGGGTGAGGGTAGTGAGGCTAAGCAGCTGACCGACGTTGTCATGAAGTTCTGTGGCAATGGTTTGCATGGTTTGATCCTGTACTTCTATCCGTGCTTGTAGAATTTCAGATTCGAACTTTTGCTGCATCTGCTGTTTTTCTAACGCATGATTTTTCTTATGCCTGGTGTAGGAATTGATATAAAGGATCAGAAAGAGTGGCATCAATAAGAAAATTAATGTTGTTATCGCAATCAGGATTGCAATTTGCGTTGTTTGGCTCTGCATATGTAGCTGTAAATCCAGTTACTGTAAAGAATAATATTGGTAATGTAATAAATAAATAAGCGAAGTGGGATGTGGTCAAATATCTTTATTTGGAAAAGCCCGTAGGTGAGGTTAGTAGCAGTAGTGCCGAAATAATAAAACAACACGCCGCTTACCCACCAAAATTCCGGATGGTTTTTAAGTTCCAGGGTTTCTTCATCATTCAAGAGCTTATAATAATAGTAAAGGCAATAAAGTACAAATATAACAGACATCACATTAACGGTATTATCATTGAATACGTCGTTGTAAAAACTTAAGCCATTTCTTAATGTGAAAATTACAAAAACGAGGTAATTGATTCCAAGCCCTGCAAATATGATAGGCCTTGGATCAATATATTTTTTTAAGCAATGATACATTCCATAGGAGATGAATGCGATTTCAAATAATACGAATGTGTTGAATAAACTAACGTTGTGGCGATTTCGAGCAGAAAGATATCCCGCACTGGATTCTGTAGATAATGCGATGAGCAGGTAGGCAATGTTGATTTTCCAAAACAAGATTTTGTCTTTCACGAAAAGGCATAATGCCACAATCAGGCAGATTATTTCTGAAATAACAATAGGGGAAAAAAGATCCATAGGCTATAATTCGGCTCCATTACACATGGAAGGACAAAGTGTGCCCCTGTTTTCAATATCTGTTAGATCATCCTCATGTTCTTTTGCTGCGTTACCAAGTTCGTTGGTATTGCCTGCAGCTAAAGTTGGTACAAGTAGTACTGTATTTCGCCCTCTATGTGATTCTGGCATATCGGTTAGGGATCCTTCTACATATTTGGCAAAGTATATTCTTAATCCATCATATCTGCTGTCTTTGATTTTCTCGGCCATTTCCAGGATTTGATCTGCCGGAAACCAAACTGCTTTTGTATAGGACTGCGCGTTTGCGCTGCTGGCATCTAACCCGTAGGCTTCAACCATTTCGCGAGCCACATTTGCATCAATAGGCTCATATTTATTTATTTTTCCCATAATAGATTAGTCAGTTGATTTATTCCTCTAAAGTCGTGATTTTGATGTTGGCAGGCAAGCATGATGACAATTTTTAATACCGTAAAAACACCTTTTTATTTAGGGTGATTTGCGCTACTCATAAATCAGTATGGCTGCCTACATTTGAATTATAGAAACAAACAAAAACTAATTTGGAATCAGATCAGCTCCTATCAAACACTTGCCCAGGGTTCATTAAGCTAGGTAATCGTTAATAGTATTGAGTCTATATTCCATTAAGATTTATCACCGGTTTAATTAGCAATCGTATTATCTAAATTTAAAAGATGAACAGTGTTTCAAGTCAGGAAAATTGCAATTCGATAACTGAACGCGAAATAGACATTGTACGTCTTCTATCTCAAGGGTACAATAGTAAAGAAATTGGTGATATGCTTTTTATTAGTGAACACACTGTAAATACACATAGAAGAAATATGGTAAGGAAACTTGATTTACGCAATTCTTATCAGCTCATTGTATGGGCCTTCAAACAAAGAATTTTGTCCTGCTAAAGGAATAACGCTCTGTATTTAACGCTTCTCTCTCTCTAAACAGCAAAGCCTGCGTTTTGATAAGAAATTATCAAAAAAGCAGGCTTTTGTAGTTTCAGGTTTTTGTTAAGATGGTTACTTGATACTTTTCTTTAGCACTATAAAATAGCCTAAGATAAAAAGCACTGCGGCATAAATTAAACTGGTGTATATTTCTTGTGTGAAGATTGGAAATGTGGATACATCTGTGGCTGATTTACTGATGTGTAAAACCAAATTAGGATGACTGTAAGGGATTAGGTAAGCGTATTTCCAGCCAACATTTGCCGTAATAATACCCATAATGGTACCGATAAAGCCGATTCCCATTGGCTTTAAGAAATCGCCCCAGAGTAAACTCAGTAGAAATTGAATAGATAAAATTCCAAGTGATGATAAGAAGAGTTTGGCGTAAAATTTAATTAATATCGATGATGGATCATATTGATCAAAGCTGTATTTCGGAATTAGGAGATGTAATAAGTGTCCGAATACAAAAGTAAGTCCGGCAAATAAAAATAGTGATATCAATATCAGGAGCACTGCATAGATATACTTGGCCGCATAAATAGAAAATTTGTTCAGCGGCTGCGCAAACAGCGATTTCCAGGTATCATTTTTATGTTCAATATTGTTTACCGAGAAGGCCATAAAAATGACGTAGAAAGGCAAGATTAGGATTCCCATTACGTTAAGCGCGGCACTGATGTAGCGTAACCAAAGGATCATTGGGGGTTGATGCAAGTTCAAGATCTTTTCTGAACTGCTGTAAAAACCAAAGGTGATCAGTCCGCAAATAATCAGGGGCAGTAAAATAGATGCCCAGAAAGCAAGGGTTTTTCTGGATTTATAGAATTCTGAGTAAATGGAGATGAATAAAGAGCGCATTTTTAAGCGGTTTTAGTAATGTCCAGGAAAAGGTTTTCGAGGTCTTTTCTCTGTAGTGAAAGGCTGCTTACAGTGAAGTTGTTTTGAATGAGCAAGGTGTTAATCGTTCCGCTTTCTTTTTGAGAAACAAACGGAATACTAATCTTTGCATCTGTTTTGGCTACGATTTCATATCCTTTTTCCATAAGAAGTGTTGCAGCTTCGCCCGAATTATCCAATTCGATTTCTAATAAAGGCTTGTTAAGTAATTGAAGCTCCTGAATAGTTCCCTGAAAGAGTAACTGGCCCTTGTTGATGATGCCCACATGTGTAGCAGTTCTTTCTATTTCGGAAAGGAGGTGGCTCGACACCAGGATTGTTTTATTATGTTTGGTGGTGAGATCAATCATCAGGTTTCTAATCTCGATGATCCCGTTCGGGTCTAAGCCATTGGTGGGTTCATCTAGAAGCAGCAATTCAGGATCCGAAATCAAGGCAAGTGCAATACCTAGTCGTTGTTTCATTCCGAGCGAATATTTGCTTGATTTTTTATCTGCGGCATCAGTTAATCCCACTAAGGTTAACATTTCATCAGCTTTGCTTTTTTTTATGCCGAGAAGTAAACAACGGTTGATGAGGTTTTCTTTACCACTCAAGTGGCCATAAATAGCGGGTTGCTCTACCAGAGAACCGATGCGCTTAAGGATCGCGATTCGATTACTGTTAATTTCTTTTCCGAAGACGAACACTTGATCTGCAGGAGATTTTAGCAGGTTCAGCAGGATTTTTATAGTGGTTGTTTTTCCGGCCCCATTCGGACCGAGAAAGCCATAAATGCTTCCTTTTGGAACCTGCAATGAAAGGTCTTTAACAATGGCCTGCTGCCCAAAATTAAAATTTAACCCAACGGTTTCTATTGCAAAACTGCTCATGGTTTATTTGAAAATAGCTGTTGCCTGTTTCACAATAGCTGCAGATGTTTTAGCTGGCTTTACTACCATTTCTGTTTCACTTTGATTTGTATTAACAGTAAGTGTTAAAATGATCATCATAAAAACTGGTAATAATAAAAGTAAGAATGGCGAGGTGTTGGCTAATTTTTTCATAAGAGTGAGTTTAATTTGAGCAGCTGTGAAAGCATCATCAGTAATTACTGTTTGTGTTGTGAAGTTGATTGCTGATGAATTTTTCATGGTTGTTTTGTTTTGTTGATTCAAAGAAACTGAAGAAAAGCAAGCTGCTAAAATCTATTATACCAAGTGTTCAAGATTCTAGATCAACGGGTGAATTTGGCGTTCGTCGATAAATTTTGGCGTTTGGGCCGTTCGTAGAAAAAAAAAGCCAGTTGGTAGATTGTGTTGGGTTAAAAAGGAAAGTTTATTTACTTTGGATGCACAAATCGAAAGATAAATACGATTTGCGATAAGCGAAACATAATGACGAAAAGTAAAGGCCCGATTATATTGCACGCATTGTACTGGGCGGTTATAGTGATTATCATTACATTAAGTGTCTTTTTTGATTCTGATACAAAGAACATGAAGCACTTCCTGTTATCGCTCGTGTTATTCGGAATTATAAATGTTTCGCTTTTCTATATTAACTACCTCATCCTCATTCCCCAGTTCATAAAAAAGAAAAAAAAATACTTTCTATATATTTTCCTCTTTGTCATTCTTCTGGGCGCAACGGCATTTGTAAAAACGGCGGTTGCGGTGTTAAATCCAAAGGAGATGATGGAATACATGATGGAAGGCAAGCGAAAAACCATTACCGTAGACCAGTATTTCTTCGCACAATTATTTCTATGCGGCTTCTTCCTGGTTTCGAGTTGCCTCATCAAGATTGCAGCAGACTGGTTTGCAAATGAACGCATTCAACGCAACCTGGAAAGCGAACGCCGGGAAATGGAACTTCAATTTTTAAAGTCTCAGTTAAACCCTCATTTCCTTTTTAACTCATTAAATAATATTTACTCTCTTGCTTACCAGAAATCAGAGAAAACTGCAGATGCCATAATGAAGCTTTCAGAAATTATGCGTTACATGATTTATGAAAGCAATACGCCCACAGTGGCTTTGAGTAAGGAAGTCGATTATCTCACCAATTATATTGAGCTGCAAAAAATCAGGTTTAAGGATGGCGCCTTTATTGAACTTACCTTGAACGGCGAAATTGACGATCAAAAAATTGTTCCCCTGATGTTGATTTCCTTTGTGGAGAATGCTTTTAAACACGGCGTAGTTAATGATCCGGAGCATCCTGTTAAAATCAATATTATTGCTAATCAAAAAATACTTCATTTCAGCGTAATTAATAAAAAGAATAACCAGAATAAAGATGCACAGGGTGGAGTGGGCTTAACCAATGTAGAAAGAAGATTACAGTTGGTTTATCCGGAAAGATATAAATTAAATGTTGTAAATTCGGCTACCCATTACACCTGCGAACTGATGATTGATATTTAATTCCGGAACCAAGACCAGCGAATTCGAATAAAAATCGTTGAATAAATTAACCTAAAATGAACTTAAACTGTATTGTTGTTGATGATGAGCCTTTAGCGCTCGATATTCTGCAAGATTATATATCTAAAGTACCTTTCTTAAACTTTGTGAAAAGGTGTGAAAATCCGATAGAGGCTTTGCAAATTGTTCAGGCTGGTGGTGTTGACCTGGTATTTCTGGATATTCAGATGCCGGAGCTTACCGGGATTCAATTTCTGAAAATTGCAGGGAATAAGTGCCACTATATATTAACTACCGCCTATCCGCAATATGCGCTGGAAAGTTATGACCTTAATGTTTCTGACTATCTGTTAAAGCCGATTGCATTTGATCGTTTCTATAAAGCGGTTGAAAAGGTTCATAATCAATTTAAGCCTGTTGAACAACCAGCAAGCGCAGCCCAGCCTATCATTACGCCAGCGCCGTTCTCAGCTCCGGCAAACCCTGTTCAGGATTACATTTTTGTAAAAACGGAGCATAAAATTCAAAAGATCTACCTGCACGACATTCTCTTCATTGAAGGTTTAAAAGATTATATCTCCATTTTTACGAAAGCAGAACGTGTAATTACACTTCAAAGCATGAAGAAAATGGAAGAAGCTTTACCGCAAAGTCAGTTTATCCGTGTTCATAAATCCTACATTGTTGCGGTAGATAAAATAGAAAGTATCGAACGCAGCCGAATTACCATTAATCAGAAAATTATTCCTGTTGGAGATACCTATCGCGATGAATTTTTCAGGGTAATTGGAAATAAGAATATTTAGTTGGGAGTCTTTAGTTTATAGTTATGAGTATCAAGTATCTAGTATCAATTCCATGGTTTAGAATCACAATAGATCTCAATACCTAACGCGTTAGTCTTGATACTTTAATCTTGATAGTTCACTTGCCTAAGCACTTTCCTGATTTCTGTTTCAACAGCCAATGTGAGCTCGTTAGCGGTTTTATCGCCGGGTTCTATCGGTTGAAGCACTGTCCATTTTAGCGCATGACCAGCAGTGAGTGGGAACATGCCGAAACGCACAATTTTCCAGGAGTTCTCTATTGCTATCGGAACTACCAATGCATTTGGAACTACCTTTAAAATTGTAGCAATACCACCGAACTGGAAGGTTTTTACCTTTCCATCTTTTGCTCTGGTGCCTTCAGGAAAAATAACCGTACTCCAGTTATTTTCTTTCATCCGCCGGCCAAGCTTAATAATTTCGGAGATGGCCTGTTTATTATCCTTTCTATTGATGTTCGCTCCACCACCTAAACGTAGGTTAATGGAGATAGATGGAATCCCTTTGGTGAGTTCTATTTTAGAAATAAACTTTGCACTGTACTTTCTTAAAAACCAGATCAGCGATGGGATATCGTACATGCTCTGGTGGTTGGCTGCGAAAATAATAGGTCGGTCTGTTGGAAGATTAAAGTCGTTTTTAAAAGTCACAGAATTCAGTAAAAATACCTGGCAATAAGTGAGGAAAAAATTTAAGATATCAACGGAAACCTTATGTGCTTTATAGCCAAAAAACTTATGGCTAATCCACTGTATTGGATGGAAAACGCAAAGTGTTAAAGCAAAGAAAAAATAAAAAACAGGAGTTAAAATATATCCGATAAGCTTGCTCATTTCATTAAAATATTGGTTCGGCAAAGGTAATGATTAGATCTCGCCGTTTAAAATCATCAGCTTTACTTTCAAAATGGCAGCCACACTCACTGAATCGGTAATCTCGCCACTTAGCACCATTTGGTAAACCTCTTCAAAAGGAAGTTTTTTAACCAGGAGCTGTTCTGTTTCTTCGGGCATTGCAATGCCTTGAATGAGGTCTGTAGCCAGGTAGATAATATTTAATTCATCACTTACCGAATTAGAAAGGTGCATCTGCTGAATTTCTTTCCAGTTCTTAGCACTCAAACCAGTCTCTTCTAAAAGTTCCCGTCTGGCGCTTTCAAGTGGCTGTTCATGAAACGGGCCACCGCCTTCCGGAATTTCCCAACTGTAGGCTTTTAAAGGGAAGCGATATTGACCAACTAACCAGGTATTCTGTTCTTCATCCAGTGGTAAAATGCCAATAGCAAAATTTTTGAAATGAACTTCGCCATAAATGCCCGTGCCGCCAGATGGGTTTATTACCTGATGCTCCGTTACCCGGATCCAATTGTTATCGTATTTAACTTCGCTTGCTAACGTTTTCCAGGGATTTTTTTCTTCCATGGCGCAAGATAGTAAATATCGGTTTTCGGACAATAAGGAGATAAAAAAAAGGTATTCCGTTAATTTGGAATACCTTTTTCTCAATGAATTTAGAATGATCCTTCATCAGGGCGATTTTCCTGCTGATCTTCTTTTTTCTTTTTAGTGGCGGTGAAGGTTGTTTTTCCGAATCGGTAAGAGAAAGTCAGGTTACCCATTGTTCCCTGCATTTGGCGTTCGAAATCTACAATTGTGAATTTGTCTTCAGTGGTCATGCTCCATCTTCTGGTATTAAATACATCCCTTACGTTGAAACTTAAAGAAGCTTTTTTATTTGGGAAATCGTATTTTGCGCCGCCGTCAATTCCATACATGGCATTGCGTTTACCTTGTGCCATTACTTCTGGTGCGCGATAATCTCCACGTGCCTGGATGGATAAGTTTTTAACTACAGTTAGATTTGCGGTTAAGTTGGCATTCCAGCTAAAACCTTTACTATTGGGGATATCAAATCTTGCATCGCCATCAAATTTGGCCTGGTAAAGGTTTACGTTTGTGGTGAAGTTTAAAGCCTTTACTAAATCAAAACGACCGATCAGTTCTAATCCACTGTTAATCTGACGTGACAAATTCTGAGGCGTTGAAGTAATAATACCATTAACTGGCGAACTTCTTACCCTTTGGATTACATCATTGGTTTGACGGAAATATAAACTCGAAGTTAAGGTTACTTTTTTCCAGTATTTACTGTAACCCAATTCAAAAGAGTGCACATCCTCCGGCAATAAATTTGGATTACCACCTCTATAGTTTAATGGGTCTGAAACGTCAAGGAATGGGTTAGTATCCCATGGACGTGGGCGGTTTACCCGGCGGGTATAGCTTAGTTGAACCTGATTATCACCTTTTAGTTTTTGCGTTAAAAATACACTTGGGTATAATCTTTTATAGTGAATATTGCCTTCGCTGGCAGTTAATACATTGTTAGTGTAACCTTCTAAATGGGTATCTAAACGGGCATCTTCAGCCCTTAATCCCAATTGGTAACCGAAGTCTTTAATCTGATTTTGATAGTTTAAATAAAGTGCATGTACCTGATCCTTGCTATCAAAATTATTAATCAGTTTGTTGTTTTCTATGTAAACATTTGTATTCGTTAAAATAGAATCTGCGTACTGGTTGTTATCGCCTAAACGGATCTGACTGCGATATCCGGCTTCTACCTTCCCTGCTTTGCCAACCGGCAGGCTATAGTCGGTTTGGATGTTGTAATTCGAGTTATTACCCCTGTTAAATACCCTAACGAGACTTAAGTTTTCATTCAAAGGAATGTTATTTCTGTTGGTTACAGTGGTGGTGTAATTTTGATCATTGTTATTATCGCCGTTCGAATAGCCAAAATTAAAACTCAATTCTTCTTTTGGTTTTTTAAACTTCTGCACGTAGTCTAAATTTAAGTCGTAACTGCTGCCGTAGCTATCATTTATGTTGGTTCTGTTGCTTAATAAAACGGGCGTCTGCGCTCGGTTCAATTGTCTGATGTCAAGCAATTCATTTCGCTCATTTTCCCTGGAATTGAATCCACCCGAGAAACTGATTACACTTTTAGGTGCCAGGTAATAATCTAATCCCGCTTTAGCGTTATGTCCTTTCTCTAAAGAGGTCGATCGGGTTACCTGGTTGGCAAAGGCTGTTCTTGAGGAGTCTGATTTATAAAAAATATCTTGATAGCCACCACCAAGACGGTTTCCGTAACGGTAACTATAGTTTCCATAAAGGTTAACTTTGCTGTTTTGGAAACTTAAATTGGTGTTTGCATTGTAATTATCTCGGTTACCGGCAGTGATGGCAGCAGAACCGTTGAAACCAAGTTTAGTGTTTTTCTTCAATACAATATTGATAATTCCAGATTGGCCTTCTGCATCATATTTGGCAGATGGATTGGTAATCACTTCCACACTTTCGATAGAACTGGCGGGGATGGATGCTAAGATTTGTGCTACGTTTCCTCCGGCAATTAATGATGGCTTACCATCAATTAAAACCCTCACGCCTGATGAACCACGTAAACTTACGTTACCGTCCATATCGGTAGAAACAGAAGGAACGTTTTGCAATAAATCCGTTGCTGAACCACCTTCACTAATTACACTTTGATCAACAGAGAATATTTTTTTATCGATTCCCATCTGCATGCCTTGCTTTTGGCCTGTTACCGTTACCTCACTTAAAATATTTCCTTTTGCCGCATTCATTTTAATGTCGCCAAAGTTCAGGGTGCCTGTTGCTGCGGTAATGGCAATGTTATCTCTTACCATGGTTTGGTAACCGACGAAACTTATTTTAAAAGTGAAGTTTCCTTTTGGCAAATCGGCCATTACAAATGCTCCGTTCACATCTGTCTGTGCTATTTTAACGTTTTTTGCTGTGGCTTTGTCAATTAGAACTGCGGTTGCAAATGGAATGGTTTCTTGTGTTTTTGCATCTTTTAGTGTTCCGGTTATTTTCGCTTTGGTAGCAGTTTGGGCAAAAAGATTAAAAGTTAAACTTAAGAGTAGGAGGGTTATGGGTAATGTTCGCGATTGTAAAAGTCTCATTAAAAATTAAAATTTGTGTGTGTATTGTAAAGGCAGACAAAGTAACGGCAACTTAGTTTAATTAGAGAGGCGTAACTATTTTATTACAGCGGTTTTAACGTAATATTCTTGTGGGCGTTAAACTTACCAACTTCTCAAATTATTACTGCTTTTTGCAGGTTAAGCGTTTCCTTAAAATGTTACTTTTGTTTATCGCGAAGATCACCTTAAATAATGAGGTATGAATAAAAATATAAGCGATTTGCTGAACAACCGTTTCGTTGTTGAATATAACCAACACTGGTATTAGCTTTAAAACAAAAACTTACAGATGAAAAAGATATTAATAGTTGACGATTTACATCCGATTTTTAAACAACGTGCGACAGAAATGGGCTATGTAGTGGATGATGAGCCACAAATTACACGTCAGCAAACGCTGGAGAGAATTAAAGACTATGTTGGCATTGCAGTACGAACCAAGTTTAGAATAGACGCGGAAATTTTTGCCGCTGCTCCAAATTTAAAGTTTGTAGCCAGGGCTGGTGCCGGCTTAGATAATATAGATGATAAAATCGCCTTTGAAAGAAACATCGCGTTGATAAATGCGCCTGAGGGAAACTGCGATGCTGTTGGTGAGCACGCCACCGGATTGTTATTATCGCTGATGAATAACTTTCGCAGGGCCGATCAGCAAATTAGAAACGGGGTATGGGATCGTGAAGGAAACCGTGGTTATGAATTAAAAGGTAAGAAAGTTGGGATTATTGGCTATGGTTTCATGGGACAAAGTTTTGCGAAAAAACTTGCAGGTTTTGAAGTAGACGTGATGGCTTATGATAAATATAAAACAGGGTTTAGTGATGCTTTTGCACGGGAGGTGAGTATGGAGGAAATTGTTAAACATAGCGATGTGTTGAGTTTACATGTTCCTTTAACTACGGAAACAAAATTAATGGTGGATGATGAATATTTTTTTCACTTCAGAAAACCTATTTTCTTCATCAATACGGCCCGGGGCGAGATTGTGAGTATCCAGGCGGTATTAAATGCTATTAACTCAGGTAAAATTTTGGGAGCGGGATTGGATGTGCTGCAAGCAGAAAAATTTCCAGCTTTGGGCGAACAAAACTGGTATGAAAAGTTGAAAACCAATGATCAGGTTATCTTAACCCCACATGTTGGCGGCTGGACATTTGATTCTTACCGGAAGATTTCGGAGGTGTTGGCAGATAAGTTAGCGCAGCTTTTGTAAGCTGAAAGCGATTAACTTTTGATTTTACTCCGCGTTCCTTTTTTCTAATCTCATTCTAAATTATAAACAGTTGTGCTCATGCGGATATTTCCAAGGTTATTTTACTAAATTGGATTATAAAATATAACTAAATATATTATGCCGAAAGATCATTTATATTCAACAACAATAACGTGGACGGGCAATAAGGGCTCTGGAACAATGGATTATCGCTCTTATGATCGCGATTATTTAATTTCCGTAACTGGTAAGGCCGATATTTCGGGTTCTTCGGATTCTGCATTTTTAGGTGATAAATCTAAATACAATCCTGAAGATTTATTATTGGCTTCGATTTCAAGTTGCCACATGCTTTGGTATTTGCACCTGTGTTCAAAAAACGAAATTGTGGTTATCGATTATAAAGATGAGGCTGTAGGAACCATGGAAGAATCTGCAGACGGAAGTGGTAAGTTTAGAGAAGTAACATTACATCCGAAGGTATTAATTGCGGATAAGGCACATTTCGAACTCGCAGAAGCCTTACATAAAGAAGCGAATAAAATGTGTTTCATTGCAAATTCGCTTAATTTTCCTGTTAAACATGAAGCAAGCTGTAAAGCGGAGAATAATTAGTTTTCAGTTGGCGGTTATCTAATTCAAAACCGCCAACTGAAAACAGCTTTTATTTTACTTCATAAACATTGTCTGATGGTGTAGCATCCATAAAAATGCCACCATCCAGTTTAATCGATTTTATCTTACGGTTGGTGTTAACCGTCATTGTCATTTCCTTTTGATTGGTTTTCCAAACTGCGGGCGTTTTATGAATGGTTTCCGTTTTGCCATCGGTATCAGTAACTAAAATGTCGAAAGGAATTGCAAAGCCTCCTTCATTTTTGATTATGAAAGTTGCCTTACCATTAGTGATTTGAGTTTTCGCAATCGCTAAATCAATATAGTTATTGGTGAAAAACCAATTCTGGAAAAACCAGTTTAAATTCTGTTCGGAGCCTGCATTCATCGAATTAAAATAATCCCATGGAATAGGGTGTTTTCCATTCCAGGTATTCATGTAATGATGTAACGCTTTTTTAAAAGTCGCATCGCCCAGCATATCTTTTAAGGCCAGGTAAGATAGAGATGCTTTTCCGTAAGAATTATTTCCATAACCCGCACCAGAAACCTGATCAGACATGGAAATTACAGGCTGGTCTTCTTCTGTGGATTTATCATTGATGTAGCTTTGAACCCGAAATTTTTTATAAAAATCATCTGCAGCTTTTTTACCATGTTCGGCTATTCCGATTAAATATTCGAATGTAGTTGCCCAACCTTCATCCATGTAGGCATATCGGGTTTCATTAATGCCCATGTAGAAAGGGAAATAGGTGTGTGCCACTTCATGATCCTGAACCAGCTGTGCAAAAACAGGATCGCCAAAGTTGGAATCGTTCACCATCATTGGATATTCCATATCGGCAAAACCCTGGAAAGCAATAGTTTTTACATAAGGATAAGGGATACCAGGCCAATTATTTGAAAACCAGGATAAAGCGTTGATATTGTATTTCACAGAGTTAAGGAAATCCTGTCCGGTACTCGCATTATAAGCAGCCTGTGCACTTGCCCGGCGCCCGGTTTTAGCATCTACCACTACACTTCCCCCGTCCCAAACGTAATGATTACTTAAGGCAAAAGTTACATCAGTAATATGATCAACCTTAAATTTCCAGGTATTCCAGTCTTTTTGAGTAGTTACTTTTCCGTTTTTTAATTCATCTTCAGTAGCAATGTGTACCACTTCATCTGTAAGTAGAGATTTTTTTAAACGTGCAGCAATTTCTGGTTGCAGCACCTCTTCCGGATTTAAGAAATCTCCGGTAGCATAGACCACATAATCTTTTGGTGCTTTCACGGAGAAAACATAGTCGTTAAAATCGTTGTAAAATTCTGCTCTGTCTGTATGCGGGATACGGTCCCAGCCATTATAATCATCATAAACAGAAATTCGTGGATAACTGTAGGCAACGAAAAACGAATTTGGATCAATTTGACCTTCGCGGCCGCTTTGTTTAGAGAGTGGGTAATCCCAATCAATTTTTACGGTAATTTTAGATTTGGGATTTAAAGGTTTCTTCAATTTAACACTTTCTACAGTTCCCCAATCTTTGCTGTCGATTTTGTAGCTATCACCATCTACCGCAAACGAAGAAATATGTAAACCACTGGAAAGAAAATCTTCTCCTACCGAGCCGCCACGTGGTGAGGCCGGTTTATGCAGGTTATTAACAAAACGAATGGCAAGTGTTTTTAACGTATCATTACTGTTATTGCTGTAGACTATTTCTTCCTGTCCGCTTACTATTTTGGTTTCGGCATCTACCTTAATATCCATGTTGTACTTACCATGGTTTTGCCAATAGTTCGGGCCAGGTTGACCGTTCATCGATCGGGTTCCTTTATTGTACGCGGCTTTAATGTTTCTCGGCATGTAAAGCTCTTGCGCAGAAACAACATAATCACCCAAACATAAGAGCAGGGCGATGGTAAATAACTTTTTCATTTATCTGAATAATTTCGATAAAAATAAAAAGAATGAATGAATTAAGGACGAAATGCGCTGTCCTGCCCACAATTAATTTCTTTATTTCAGTTCACCAGGATTCATTTTCTTGTTCGGCGGAGTTTATCAGGAAATAAGTCATCTGCAGCGCCGATTAAAATTCAAAATCCGGTAAATGTTAATCTTTTATTTGCTTTTGTAATTTCCAGATTTTATCTTCGTTATAATTGAAGCAAGACTATGTAGAAACCAACTATGTAGTCTTGTTTGTTTTTTATAGCGTTTGAACAAAAATTAATAGAGCAATGACAGAGGTAACGTACTATACACAAGAGGGATTAGATAAATTAAGAGAGGAAGTTCATTATCTAACAACCACCGGGCGTCAGCTAATATCTAAAGCAATTGCTGAAGCCAGAGATAAAGGCGATTTATCGGAAAATGCAGAATATGATGCGGCGAAAGAAGCACAGGGTTTGCATGAGGCAAAAATCTCAAAACTAAAAAATACGTTAGCAAACGCCAGACTAATCGATGAATCAAAAATGGATTTATCAAAAGTATTGGCATTGTCTATCGTAAAGATAAAAAATGTGAAAAACGGTGCGACCATGACTTATCAGTTGGTTGCAGAAACTGAAGCAGATCTAAAAACAGGAAAAATTTCAGTAAAATCTCCAATAGCTCAAGGCTTATTAGGAAAGTCTGTAGGCGAATTTGCTGAGATTGAAGTGCCTGCCGGTAAAATGCAGTTCGAAGTTTTAGAAATTTCAAGATAAAAATGTTATAAGTTATAGGTTTGAAGAGCAGGCCTACAACTTATAATTCACCACCTACAACTTACTTATGACCATATTTTCAAAAATTGTTGCTGGTGAAATCAGCGCGCATGTAGTCGCAGAAACTGTAGAATATCTGGCTTTTTTAGATGTTCAGCCTTTAACCGCTGGTCACGTTTTGGTGATTCCAAAAATTGAAGTGGATTATATCTTCGATATGGATGAAGATTTATTCGTCGGACTATGGATGTTCGCAAAAATCGTTTCTAAAGGGGTTAAAACTGCATTTCCTTGTAAAAAAGTAGGTGTAGCCGTTATCGGATTAGAAGTGCCGCATGCGCATATCCATTTAATCCCCATGAATACGGTAAACGATATGAACTTTAGCAAAGCGAAATTGAGCCCGACTCAGGAAGAACTGGCTGAAGCAGCGGAAAAAATAAGACAGGCATTGCTGGAAGAATAATCTGGTAAGTTATCATGCTAAGTTTATCAAAGCATATTATAATTCCCTTTGATAAACTTAGCATATTCATTCTTATGATTAGATTGATCTATAATACTTATTCAGTTAATTTCTAAAAACTACTTTTTCAAATAAGGATTTTGATTCGGAAGCGGAACAAATTCTGTCTCTCCAGGAACTGGCTTAAATTTCTGATCCTGCCAATTTTGCTTTGCAGTTTCAATTAGTGCTTTATCAGATGCTACAAAGTTCCAGTAAATAAATCTTTCTTCAGGGAAAGGGTTGCCACCAAAAATGTAAACGGTAGTGTTTTCCAACATGGTAAATTCACACAGTTTTGCATCATTGGCAATTAAAATCAAACGTGGTTCGAACAAATGCCCTTCGCTTTCAATGCCGCCTTCCAGAATATAAAGTGCGCTTTCGCCAAATAATTCACTGCCAATATTAATTTTTTGCCTATGGGTACTTTTGATTTCAATGAAGTACAGCGGCGAATAGACAGGAACTGGCGATTTTCTGCCAAATGCTTCGCCGGCAATTAGCTTTATTTCTACTCCATCCTGTTCCCAACTCGGAATATCATTTGCTTCCGCATGGAAAAATTCAGGTTCCATTTGTTCCAGGGCTTTTGGCAAAGCTACCCAGATTTGAAGTCCGTGAATCTTCTTGTCTGTATGCCGTAAATATGCCGGGGTGCGTTCCGAATGTGCAATTCCACTTCCGGCGGTCATCCAGTTTACTTGTCCGGGTTTGATGATAATAGCTGTGCCTAAACTGTCGCGATGTTCAATTTCACCTTCAAAAAGAAAGGTAAGTGTAGACAAACCAATATGCGGATGAGGCGGAACATCCAAATTTTCATCTTCGCTAATTGTGGCAGGCCCCATATGATCAATAAAAGCAAAAGGACCAACCATTCTTTTCTCTCTAAATGGGAGCAATCTACCAACCATAAAATTACCAATGTTGGCAGGTCGTTCTTCGATGATGAGTGAAATGTTTGACATAAGTTGATTTTTAAGGAGTGAAATTAAGGAATGTTTTATTTAACCGCAAAGAATTGAAATTCGGTATTGTCTTTAACCGCAAAGATTTCTAAGGTTTAAAAAGAACGCTGAGTTGAGTAATTAGAAAGAATTGAAGTTTGAGCATTATTTAAAGGCAAGAAGTGCGAAGATTAAAAATGAGCGGAGTAGCTAATGCCAAATAATTTGTTTTGATAAGTAGGCATAAAAACTGCATTCGGTTGATTGATAGGGTTAAACAGTTTCTTTAAGTGAGGATAGACTAAATAGGAGAGTTTTGTAGACAATATTCCAATTCCGGCACCTGCAACCACATCGCTAAACCAATGTTTGTTATTATACATTCTGAGGGTTCCGGTTGCAATGGCAACGGTATATCCGGCGTAGCCGTACCATGGTGAGAAATCTTTGTATTCCTGTTTTAAGAATTCTGCGGCTGCAAATGCAGTAGCGGTATGTCCTGAAGGGAAAGAATTAAAAGCTGAGCCATCAGGTCTTAAGCGATGCACGCTAGCTTTCACCGTCGAGATTGTTCCACCCATAACAGCGGTAGATATGGCGTAAATAAAACTTGCATCTTTCAACGTATTTTTTCCTCTAATGCCCGAAAAATTTAATAAAAAAACCGCCGCAGCAGGTGCAAATTGACTGTAATTATCTACATGAGCTGCAAACCTTGGATGATCTTCCTGCAATTCTGCCCTCGTATCAAAATCGAGTGTATTAAAGGGGTTTTCATCAAGGGCAATAATGCCGTAGGTGATAAAGGCTGCGGGGATAATAAATGCGGTAACACGCGGCTGATAGCGATTAATATTTGCAATACTATCTTGGTACTGGCAAAATGAATTAAGGCTAAGCGAGAGGAGAACAAGGGTAACTATACTCCTGAGGGTTTGATTTTTGATGGCTTCGTCCATTGTTTGAGATAAGATAGGTATTAATCCGCAATAGCAATCAAATTCAGGCTATTGTTAACTAGACTCATACCAAAAAAGCACCCCGAGAGGTGCTTTCTTTTAAAATTATATTGAGAAAATGCTATTAAACAAGTTCTGCCAAAGCTTCTTTGCTGAAACCTTTCAATTCATCTAAACGGTTGTTTTTAATTTTTTCTACCCAGTTTGCATCAGATAATAATGGGCGGCCTACGGCGATCAAATCAAAATCACCACGGTCCATTCTGCGTACCAATTCATCTAAAGAACTAGGCTGTGAACTTTGCCCGGCGAATGCGCCAAAGAAATCGCCATCTAAACCAACAGAACCAACAGAAATTGTTGCTTTACCTGTAATTTTCTTAGCCCAACCTGCAAAGTTTAAATCAGATCCTTCAAACTCTGGTTCCCAGAAACGACGTTGAGAACAATGTAAGATATCAATGCCAGCGTCTACTAATGGCGTTAACCATTGCTCCATTTCAGCTTCATTTTTAGCCAGTTTGAAGTCGTATGCAGCGGGTTTAAATTGTGATAAACGAATAATTAAAGCGAAATCTTCACCCACACGTTTACGAACTTCTTTGATTACTTCTACCGCAAAACGGGTACGCTCTGCCAGTGTTTTGCCACCATAAATGTCAGTGCGGGTATTTGTTGCATCCCAGAAAAACTGATCGATTAAATACTGGTGAGCACCATGAATTTCAACCGTATCGTAACCTAATGCTTGCGCATCTGCTGCGGCCTGGCCAAAGGCTGCAATGGTATCTGCAATAGCCGCATCCGTCATCGGTATGCCATTTTCAAAACCTAGTCTTTGTAAAGCAGATGGACCTTCGAAAGGCGCATTTGGCAACCAACCCGAAGCATGATTGTCCATTACACCCTGATGCCAGATCTGTGGACCCATTTGCGCACCGGCTGCATGAACATCATTAATCACTTTTTGCCATCCTGCCAAAGCCTGATCACCATAAAAGTGAGGAACATTTGGATCTGCAGAAGACGACGGACGGTTAATTACTGTTCCTTCAGAGAGAATTAAGCCTACTTCACCAGCAGCTCTTTTTGCGTAATATTCCGCCACAGCATCTGTTGGAATGCCATTAGGAGAGAAAGACCTCGTCATTGGGGCCATTACAATTCTGTTTTTTGTGTTTAATGTTTTTAAGCTGAAAGGCTTAAATAAACTATCTGTGTTCATATATTTCTGATTTATAATTCTTTACTAATAATTTCACTCAATTGTTTCAATCCTTCTTCACTGCGTTTGTAATAAGTCCACTGGCCTACGCGTGTAGCAGAGACCAGCTTGGCACGCTGCAAAATGGAAAGGTATTCAGATATGGTACTTTGAGATAAGCCCGCTTTGATTTGAATCTGACCAACGCATACGCCCACATTTTCAAAATCAGGATTAAGTTGGTCAGGAAAATTTAGGGCAGGTTCTTTAAGCCAGTTTAAGATTTGTAAACGGGTTTTGTTGGATAATGCTTTGAAGATTTCTACTTGATCCATGAAGCAAATATATATCGGCTTTTCCCGATATACCAATTAATGCTTTTAAGTTTACATTCCTGTGTAAAACCTATAAGTGGTATATGGAGATCAGGCTGATTTTCGAAATAGGTGTAGAATGGATTAAAGAGGGAGAGCCTCCGGAAAAAATCACGTTAAAAAAGAACGGGGATAAATCATACCGACCTATCCCCGTCATCTAAATTAACGCTCTCATATACATAAACAACCAAAAGGATGTTTTATTATATGAAGGTGAAAATATTTTTATTTTTTTGCGGCAGGCTTCTTTGCAGCGGCCTTAGGCTTGGCAATCTCTGCCGAGTCTGCTGTTGTTTCAGTTTTCTTTTTTGCAGGTGCCTTCGCTTTTTTTACCTCTGCAACAGGTTCTTCAGCGGTTTCTACCTTTTTCTTAGCTGGTGCTTTTGGTTTCTTTACTTCCGCAGCAGGCGTTTCTTCGGTTTCAGCTTTCTTTTTAGCTAGCGCTTTTGTTTTCTTCGGTTCAGCAGTTTCAGCTTGTGTTGCAGGCTCTTTTTTTGCTGCTGCTTTTGGCTTCTCTACTGGAGCTTCAGGAGTTTTTACAACTTCTTCTTTCACTTCTGCTGCTTTAGGTGCATCAGCGTTCTGAAGGTAGTTAGCTAAAACTTGTTTCAAATAGATCTCTGGCTTTGGCATGTTGATGATAGAGCCTGGTTCTTTATCCTGAGATTGTTTAATGTAAGCTGATTTAATCTTTCCCCAATCTTTAGAGTAAAGTCTGATAAACATTTCAACAAACTGTTCATCTGTATATTTTTTAGGCAACCTACCCAGCACTGCCTGAATTTTTTCTTCTTTTTTATGTAATACCGCCATCGAATTAATTTTGTGTAAAGATAGCCTAAAAATATGATTATCAGTTTTAACCTTTTTATGCTTGATTAATTCCAGTTAAAATGAGGTTTATCATCAAAATGATAGAAATAATATTAAATTTCTCCTTACGCAGGTAAAGCTAGTGGTTACTTCTTCCATCCTTTTTGCATTTTTTTATATGCCTTCTTGCTTACCTTCGATTTTTTCTTCGAGCGCGATTTACCCTTTTTCTTGCGGGCATTGATATTATTAACCAGCGAATTCTTTACGCCGAGTTTATTCTTCTTTGTACTTCCTTTTTTCTTTTTATCTTTTTTCTTGCCACCTTTTTTCTTAGTTGTTTTTTTCTTTTTCTCTTTTGCCATGGTATCTATTGGTTAGTATATGATCATAACCCTTAACCCAGGCGAAATGTTCGGAAGTAGATGTGGCATGTTAATCAGTAAGAATCTTATCCCCAGTGTAATTGAAATTAACTTATCGAAAATAAAAAGCCGGCAGTTTGTTTTTCTGCTGCGCGGGTTTGCCTCAGCTAGCCGCCTGAGGGCTTATTCTTTGTAGTAAAAAACTAAACAATCAAGACCTAGAACTGATTTTGAAGTTGACCTTCGGCGCTATCGCTTCCAGTCAACTTGCGTTATCTAAGGAATGAAATATTTATTTTAAAATCCACATGATACCGTTAATGTCATCGTTGCCATTAAATTGGCTGGCAAGTGCGGCCTGGTAATTTTTTGCATTGGCTGTACGCTCGGCAGATGGGTACTTGAATCGTTGTGCAATTCTGTTTCCATTTCCTGTTCCTGGTCCGGTGGTAAATGCCGGAATTCCTGTTCGGCGGTAGCTGAAGTAAGATTCTAAGCCAGAATGCCTGAAAAGGGCCAGGTATTTCTGTTGTAAGATTTGCGTAATTCCTGTTGTACCCGCTGTATATTTAACGGTTGGCTGGTTATAATAGGTATTGAAATCTACTGGAATGACAAAAGTATCGTAGCTGGCGGTATTAGTTACATCCTGAGACCCCGGGCGGTAAAAATAGGCAGTATAGTTTCCATTCTCCGGAATGCCGTAAGAACCCATAGAAGCTTTAATGCCTGCAATGTAATAGGTTTCAGCGTTTCCGGAAGCCCACCCTCTGTTAAGGCCTTCGGCAATGTTTAACATCAGCTCTGCGTAACCAATCTGGATACTTGGCTCACCAGTATAAGTGGCGTAGAAACGCTTGCGGTTAAGGAAAGAATATTTCTGCAAACCGGCGCTATTGTACATTACGCCTAAATCTAACCCAGCATCAGCACCCACAAAAGAAGCAAAATCTGTAGCGCTTTGTTTTGCGATATCCACTAGATCTCTTGATGGCTCGGCAGTGGCATAAACCCGTGGGTCTTTAAGGCGGGTAAGTAAACTGATATAAGTTGCAGACGAGTTTTTTCTTGATCCGCTTTGACCAAAATTATTCGGATTTTGAGGATAATAATTATTTGGTGCCACGAAGGTATACTGAAGATTGTCTGCAGCGCTGCTCATTAATGGGTATTTCGCCGGATTACCGATTATACTTGCAAATTGTGCCGCCACATTCAAATCAGTGTCAGCAACCTTTTTGCTCAACTGTAGCAGTAGCCTGATTCTTAGCGCATTTACTGTTTTTTGCCATTTGCTTAAATCATTGTTAAAATAGATGTCGTTACTTAGCGTTGCGCCTGCCCCGGTACCAAAGTTAGCCGGGCTCTTTATCAGCTGATCTAAATCGCTGTTTGCACTTTCAAGCCATGCTAAACATTGCTGCATCACTTTCTTCTGAGAATCGTAAACCGGCTCTAGCGAATCCAAGCCTTTTAAGGCTTCGGTCATGGGGATATCACCCATTTCCAGGCTCATTTTACTGAAGAAATATGCTTTAAAGAACTTGCCTAATGCTTCATACGGATTAATCGCAGCACCGCCGGTTGCGGCAGCACGTTTTTCCATTTCAACAACGTTTTTAAGTGGAGTATAATAGTCATCACCGCCACCAAAATCATAACGGTTATTGCCATAATAGTCATAGTTGTTAAGGTAATACTGGCTATAGGTTTCTTTTGATCCATCAGGAAGATCGGGCAAACTAGTTAAGATTCCATTAAAAAGTAGTGCTGCCGAAACAGCATTTGGCTTATTTGTGTTTTCAGTGAGTTCTTCGAAACTCTTTTTACATCCTGTTGCGAAGGTAATCAGCAACAGTGGCAACATTAATATATAAATTGTTCTTTTCATGATTTTTCGTTTATTCGAGGTTAGAAGGAAACGTTAAGGTTGATACCAAAACTGCGGACAGTTGGCGATTGCAATCCAGTTGAGGCAGTTGCATAGTTGTACTGATCAAGATCTACGTCCTTAAAGCGTTTATCTTTATAGAAGTAGAGTAAATTCCGACCATAAACCGACAGGGAAGCTTTTCTTACAAATGTTTTTGCCAATAATTCTTTTGAGAACTCATACCCAAGTGTAACCTCACGGAGCTTAGTGAATGTTTTACTAATCAGGTTGGCCTCATCAACATTGTAATATTTACTAGCATAATCCTGTACAAACGCCACCTGTGTGTTTGGAGCGTATTGTAAAGCCCGATAGTTTAGCACCGCACCTGTATTTGAGTCATAGTTGATCGAAGTTCCATTAGAAATTACAACGCCTTCGCCAAGGTAGCTGCCGTTGTAGCCAGCTTTACCGAAGTTTTGCCAATCCTGGTATCGGGCAGCACCCAAAGCACCTTCGGCAGTCTCTGCATTAGAACCACCACGCATGGTTTTGTTGTGGATATAATCAACAATTACCCCGCCCACAGCACCGTCGAACTGGATTCCCAGACTCACATTCTTATATTGGAATTTATTGTAAATGCTCCAGCTGAATTTGCCAATCTCATTCCCCAGAAACTGTGCTGTTGGGTTTACCAGGGGCTTGCCCGCCGCATCGTTTATGATTTGTCCATCAGGAGTTCTTACAAATGCAGTTCCATATAGTTTATCAGTTCTATCTCCAGCTTTGAAAAATGTAGCATAAATACTTTGTCCCTGCGGAAGCTCCTTATATACCTCCTTATAGGTAGCAATATTGGTTAAAATGTTCCAGCTAAAAGCATCAGCATTTTTAAAAATATCTCCGCTCAGTGAGCCTTCATAACCTGTTTTCTTTGTTTTAAGTGCATTTAAGTATTCAATAGTATAACCTGTAGCGGTTGAAATGGCGTTAGGCAAAATTCTCGGTCCATCTATATATTGGAAAGCAGTTCCACTAAAAGTTAACCTGTTTTTCAAAAACCTGATATCGAGGCCTTCTTCATAGTTTACCCTGGTGGATGTTTTGATGCCATTCTGATAGAGATAATCGGATGCATAACCAGCGGTCTGATTGTTATAAGGCTTGCTTGTTGCATAAGAAGTATTTAATGAATAATCCGGGCCGTTATATGGCGAACTGTAGGTAGTACCGTAGCCCAAAGGATTGTTAAAAAGTGATGGGCCGGTACTGCCGCCAAGTGCGGTAATTGAACTAAATGGAGCAGGACCTATCGTAGTGGAGGTAGCATCAGAACGGATATTGGAATATGATGCCCTTGCTTTTAAAAAGCTGATGAATTCTGGCATTTTGATATAATCTGATACTACCGTTGCAATCGATAAACTTGGGTAATAATAGGTGGTTGGTACCTGAAAAGCAGAAGATTTATCTAGACGTCCAGTGCTCGAAATGGTGGCATATTTACCCAGGCTTAAATCCAGTGAATAATAGGCACTTAGCACCCTCATTCCGGAATTGAAACTGGTAGATTGGATGGGGTTTTTAGAATTGCTGAATGCGTATACACCCGGAACATTCAGATAATCTGTAGAAGTCCAGCTTGAATTGTATGACATGTTGCGCATGTTGCTGCCAATTAAGCCTGAGATGTTGAAGAATTTCTTAATCGTGTAGTCATAATTCAACATCAACTCTGTGTTGTTGTCGAATAAATCCCGCCGATCTTCGCGGTAATCGCCTTCATTACCTTCACGTCCGTAGGGGTGAGCAGAAAAAGGCATTTTCTCGGTGCGTAAAATATTGTAAGTATCCACCTGCGAACGGATGGTGGCATTCAGGTTGGTGTTAATTTTATAATTGGCTAAAAGGTAGCCGGTGGTATTCGTTTTACGGTGGCCGCGCGTCCACTCTTTCACCATAAACCAAGGATTATGGTAACGGGTATATTCTGCAAACTGCTGTTGGATCCCTTCTTTACCAGGCTGCCAGATGGCTTTAATATCCGGTGCATTCACATCCCAATCAGCTCCCGTCCAGATGGCAAGGTTGTAAATTAAACTGTTCGGACCATATTGAACATCGGGAAAATTATCGGTGGTTTGGCGGTTAAAATTGATATTGCCTTCAAACTTCCAGCGCGGGCTTGGGTTAAATGAAGCGTACATGTTCGCATTGGCGATATCGAGATATTGCTCAGGAATATAGCTATCCTGATGTTGTTGCGAAGCCGAAAAACGGATAGTGTGGTTCTCGCCGTTAGAAGTTAAGGCAATGTTATTATTGGTTTGGACGCCCGTACGTAAAAAGTTGTTTAAATTATTTGCGCCTCTAGCCGTGTAAGGGGTAGGCTGGCGTACACCATTTACAATCGGGCTATCATATTGAGCAATTAATTGTCCGTTAAAGTATGGCCCCCAGATATCATAGTCGGCATCTACGCCGCCGGGTGCACCACCTTTACCATCCACAAACTGATAGAAAGTGTTTTCGCCTGCTCCATAATTATGTTGTACCCTCGGGAAAGCCAGAAAACCTTTATTAATTACGGTACTGCTGTTTACATCAATGGTTAATCCTTTTTTATTTTTGTTTCCTTTCTTGGTCGTGATTAAAATGGCACCAAAAGAGGCTCTGTTACCATAAAGTGCCGCCGCCGCCGGGCCTTTGAGTACTGTATAAGTTTCAATATCATCAGGACTAATATTATAAGTATCCGTGTTAATCGGGAAACCATCAACAACATACAGTGAAATGGTATTTCCGCGAATGGCTACATTGGGGGAGCCAAGTAGTTCTGCAGACGGGCCGACTGATAATCCGGCCACCTTACCAATTAAACCCGTTACCGGATTAGGATCTCTTGCCAGGGTAAGGTCATCGCCTTGAACAGTAGCTACTGCGTAGCCGATTTTCCGATTATCTTTTTTAACACCCAAAGCAGTTACTACAACTTCACTAAGTGTTTGGTTATTCCCTTTTAGGGTAATGGTAAGTGGGGCGGAAATATCATCTACTATCACCTCTGTAGTTGTAAAGCCTATAAACTGAAATTGAAGCGTTTGCCCGGTATTAGCAGGTAAAATGAAACGGCCATAATTGTCTGTAGTGGTTCCGCCTTTTAAACCTTTAATCATCACGCTCACACCGGGAAGCGGTTGATTTGCTTCATCATTTACGATGCCGGAGATTTTAGTTTGTGCCAGTAAAATTAACGGAGAAAGGAAGCACATCACAAGGAGTACAAGCCTTTTTAAATGAGGGTAATAAGCATCCATAATTGCCAAATAAGTTTGTTTAAAATTATTCGACAATACTAAACTTTGTTTATTATTTGTAAACTGATTCTAGGTTAAGGATGCCTTAAGGATTTGTTTTTTTATCGTTAACAAATTTTATTTGCGGTAATCAAATCAATACAATTCAGTTAAGATAAGTTAACATTATAACAACACTATTTACTCTTGATTGCCGAGGTGTTTAATGGCCAAAGCCTTTAGCTGTTGCAGGTTATCTGTTGGAAGGTTTGTTGATTTGGCTTCATCATCCCAGTAGCGCATGCGGATGATGATATCAAGATCAGGATCTTGCTCAAACACTGTCGCTTCCTGCGCGTCCATCGGCCCACCCTGAAAGCCCAGTGTAATTCGGCTAGCCGGAGAAAGCTTTTCGAAATATTCTGGATCTTTATAAGTAAGGTAGCGTTTGGCAATTACATGTCCGTTTACCAATTTGGCTATACGGGCAGAAAATCCACGTTCCAGTAAATAATCAGCACCAATTTGTTCATGATTGATATTTCCCATGCCATCCATACTTCCCGCTTCAGTGCTGGCCACACACAAATGACCAATATCATGAAAGAAGGCAGCAAGCACCACTTCATCATCGTAATGCTCTAACTGGGCCAACTTCGCCGCCTGCGACATGTGCTCGAGCTGAGAAACTGGTTCTCCGATGTAATCTTCATCTCCATGCTTCCGGTACAAAGCAAATACTTCATTAACGATGGCTTGAGTATGTGATGATTTTTTCATAATGCGATATTAACCATCCCAATAAAAAGAGAATGTTATTTAAAAATTAAGTTTTCATCGCCTGGTGGCTAATCTGCTGAAATACGCTAAAAACTTTGCCGTGCTTAAATTTATTCTCTAATTTTCGAACCTAACAAAATCAGATTGATGGAAGATGATGTGCTGATCCAAATCAGTAACCGGATAAAAGACAGGCGACGCGAAAAAAATATCACTGTGCAGGAGCTGGCGGTAAGGGCGAATGTGAGCAAAGGCCTAATTTCGCAGATTGAGAATAGCCGTACCATTCCCTCCCTGATGGTACTGATTGATATTATTAAATCTTTGGAGATCGACTTAAATGTGTTTTTTAAAGATATAAAATATAACGGTAGCGATTTTCCGGTGCTCATCCGCAAGAAGGAAGATTATGAACATTTTGAAAAGGAAGATGCCGCAGGTTTCAATTATCAGCGCATATTTACGCAATCCATTAAAAAGTCTACTGTAGATATTGTAATTCTCGAACTGGACCCTGATTCGCAACGCCCGCAGATTGAAACAGAAGCTTTCGAATATAAATACATTTTGAGTGGTGCTATAGATTACCATATAGGAGATCATGTCTATCATTTGAAGCAAGGCGACTCTGTGCTTTTTAATGGCAGGATGCCTCATACGCCAAAAAACCCCGGAAAGGAAAAAGCCAGTATGCTGGTGGTTTATTTCTTTGAGGAAACCAATTAAAATTAAATATATCTTAACATTAAGTTGGTTTTGTAATAATAAACTAAGTTTAATTTTGCTAAACAAAAATGATTTAGCATGCCAGTTAAACTTGTGGTGTTCGATATGGCCGGTACTACGGTCAGAGATGAAAATAAAGTCACACAGACTTTTAGATCTGCATTTCAGGAGTATGGTTACCATATTCCTGATGAGGTTATTAACCCTTTTATGGGTTATAAAAAGATTGCAGCCATTACTCGGATTCTGCATTTGTATGAAGCTGATTCAGCGAAGATTACTGCAGAACTGATTGATCAGATTCACAAAACTTTCGTGCGCCTGATGATTGATTATTATCAAACAGCAGATTTTCTAGAAGCCTTACCACATGCAGAGGCTACGCTGCTTACCCTGAAAAAAGCAGGTGTTAAAGTAGCTATCAATACAGGTTTTTCGAGAGACATTGCGTTGGTGATTATCAACAGACTGGCCTGGCAGGAAAAAGACGTATTTGATTTCCTGATTTGTTCTGACGAGGTAACAGAAGGACGCCCCGATCCGGCGATGATCAATCAGCTGATGCTTCAGGCTGGCATTGCCGATCCTGATGAAGTGGCTAAGGTTGGGGATACAGCGGTAGATATCCGCGAGGGGCAAAATGCAGGCTGTAAGTATGTGATTGCAGTAACAACAGGTGCATTTAGCCATGCCGAATTGGTACCTTATCATCCCACGCACATTATAGACGATATTGCAGATGTAATTACCATTGTTTTATAGCTGGCAGGATGCATTTGGCTCAGAAATTAAGCATAAAGATAGCCAAATGGCCTTATGCGATTACTTCCATTTTATCGGCCCTGGCCGCTTTTGGAGCTTATTCATCTATGTATGCATTTCGAAAAGCATTTGCTGCGGGCACGTATTCCGGTCAGCATTATCTGCACGTAGATTACAAGGTTTGGCTGGTTATTTTCCAGGTGGTTGGCTATACATTAAGTAAGTTTTATGGCATTCGTTTCATCGCCGAGCTAAAAGGCAAAAAACGGGGCGCAACAATACTCATACTGGTAGGAATCTCCTGGTTGGCGTTGCTCGGGTTTGCGCTCGTTCCGCCGCCATATAACATGATCTTTTTGTTTGTTAATGGTTTTCCACTGGGTTTAATCTGGGGTCTTGTATTTGGTTACCTGGAAGGACGCCGATCTACCGAATTCATGGCTGCGGTACTGTCCATCAGCCTTATTTTTGGTTCGGGCTTTGTGAAAACCGTTGGGCAAACACTGCTGCATCATAACCAGGTAAGTGAATACTTTATGCCGTTTTTAACAGGTGCATTATTTGTATTGCCCATTATTTTCTTTGTAATCATTCTGGAGTTAATGCCACCACCCACGGCGCAGGATAAAATGTTGCGTACTGAGCGTAAGCCGATGGCGGCTGCAGAAAGAAAACAATTTATTAACCGCTTCCTGCCCGGTATCATTCTGACTTTAATCATCTATGTTTTACTTACCGTGATGCGCGATGTCCGTGATAATTTTGAAGTAGAGATCTGGGATAGTCTCGGCATAACGGATAAAAATATCTATGCAAAAATAGACTCCAGAATATCTGTTATTGTACTTATTGCCATGGGTATGCTGTTTCTGGTTAAGAAAAATCTCAAAGCTTTCAGCATTATCCATTTAATGATTGTTGGTGGATGCCTTTTAATTGGAGCCGCTACCTGGCTATTCACTATTCATATTATTGGCCCTGTATCCTGGATGACTATGGCGGGCTTAGGCCTTTACCTGGGTTATGTGCCTTACAACGCCATTTTTTTCGAACGGATGATTGCTACCTTTCACTATAAAAGTAATGTTGGTTTTGTAATGTATCTGGCAGATTCTCTTGGCTACCTCGCCAGTGTAAGCGTGTTATTGATCAAAGAATTTGGAAAGCCGACCATCAGCTGGGGGAACTTTTTTAAAGAAGGCATCGTATTAGTGGCTGTTGTTGGTAGCATTTGCGGTATGGCGTCCTTAATCTACTTTTATCTTTCTGCGCGGAAAATCAGCCTCCGAAAGAAAACTCAATTAAAATTTTCTACCATATGAATACACCATCAGCCATTGTAATTGGTGTCGGCATTGTAGGCCTGGCCACGGCACGGGCATTAGCCATAAGAGGATTTAAGGTTACAGTTTTTGAACGTAACGAGCGTGCTGTTGGTGCTTCCATCCGCAACTTCGGGATGGTTTGGCCTATCGGGCAAGCTACAGGGCCACTTTTTGAACGCGCCATGTTATCAAAAAGCATCTGGAAGCAAATTTGTTTGGAAGCTAAGATTTGGCATGATGAAGTAGGTTCCATACACATTGCCAATAGTGAAGATGAACTTGCCGTAATGACCGAGTATGTGGAGATGAATCGGGCGCATCGGGACTGTGCGCTGCTCAATCCGGCACAAATTTTAGCTAAATCTGATGCAGTAAACCCACTAGAATTAAAAGGCGGATTATGGAGTGGAACAGAAATGATTGTAGAGGCCCGTGTAGCCATTGGAAAAATTGCCGCTTATCTGGAAGAAAAATATCACGTAAAGTTTCACTGGAATACGGCGATTAGTCAGGTGGAACAAACAATGGTAAAATCGGGATCGAATACCTGGCAGGCAAATGAAATTTTCATTTGTAGTGGTGCAGACTTTGAAACGCTTTATCCGGCACTCTTCAGCCAGCAGGAGATTACCAAATGCAAACTGCAAATGTTGCGCATTGTTAATCAGCCTGACAACTGGAGAATTGGCCCTGCACTTTGCGGGAGCTTAAGTATGATTCATTATCCCGGCTTTCATGCTTCGCCATCACTCTCAAAGCTTCGTGACCGTTATGAGGAAGAATACAGCGAGTATTTAAAGTGGGGTATTCATGTAATGGCGGCACAAAACCATACCGGAGAAATCACCATTGGCGATTCTCATGAATATGGCCTGGTGCATGATCCATTTGATAAAGATTTCATTAACCAGATGATCATCAAATACCTGAAGACCTTCACCAATTTTAAAGACAACACAATTATCCAGACCTGGAATGGTACCTATCCAAAAATGAAAAACGGTGAAACCGAACTGATTCAGCAGGCAGAATCAGGTGTGACCATCATTAATGGCCTTGGTGGAAATGGAATGACTTTGTCTTTTGGTCTCTGCGAACAACTAATAGGAGCCAGGTTCGATTGATTACATTTATTAGCATGCCATTGGTTTGTTTATTTAAATACATTACAAAGATCCAGCTGGTATTTTATTTTCTTTAAAAAAACGAAAGAAGATGAAGGATGCGCAAATTAATCCGGCGCTACCCATCATTCCATAAACCAGACCAATAGTAAGGTTATTGGTGATAAGTGAAAAAAATAGAATTCCAAGTGATACCACGCCACTATCTGAAATCATTACCGACATTACTTTTCCCCTGATTTCTGCAGGAGTGTTGAGCTGAAAAATACTTCTGCCTGTACACCTGAACAACTGACTCACCAAGCCCAGAAAGAAAACCAGTAAACAAACTGCTGGCAGCTTCGTTGAGAAGCCTAATATTATTAATAAGCTGCAAGATAGCATCCCTATCCATGGCCAAATTTTGAGCAGGTTAATTTGTGCTATATACCGAAGTGCTAAGCCGCCAAGTACAGCACCCAGGGCTTCCATTCCACTAATTAATCCAAATGATTGCGATTCCAGCTTGAGGGTATTTTTAATTAAAAGTGGTAGCATAGCGCTAAATGGAAATAGAAAAAACATGAGGCTTACGCTCAGCAGCAGACTGTTTCGGAGAACAGGTGTTTTTTTGATGTATGATACGGCAAAAATGAAACCTTTCGGTGCTGCACCATTGATGTTACTGTGTTTTTGAGGCAGTGCCGGTAGTAGAAATAAGATCAGGAAAGCGGGGATTTGCAAACAAAAGTCTGCAATAAGGAGCGGAGTAATCGATATAACAGATAATAGGTATCCAACCAAAATAGGAGCGAGGACTGCGGCCAGATTTAGACTGGAAGCATAATAGCCAACAGCCTTTGCTATTTCTTCTTTTTTTACAATATCCGGTAAAAGTGCATTTCTAATGCTCGGCTCTGCACTGTCGAACACGTTACGCAAAAATACAACGGCAACAATATAAAGCCAATGCAGGTTTTCAAGCTGCGAAATGACCAGCAACTGTAGGAGCGTTGCAATCATGAGGCCCGAGTAAACGCCTATAATCAATTTTCTTCGATCTACTCTGTCTGCAAAATAACCTCCGACAAAACTCATAAAAAATCGGGGAAAAGTTCTGGCGAAAAATACCCATCCCAGAACTTGAGCCGTACCGAGGGCATCTACAATGTGCCATCCGAGAGCCGAAAGCGTCATGTAGTCTCCTAAGGCACCCAAAAATGAGCAGATTAGAAATTTATAATAAAAATTCTTTCCGGCACTTTCTGTGTTTAAACTCGTTTCGGGCTGCTGATCAATATCCGATGTCATCTTAGTTGATATTAGCCATTGGGTTTGGAACCGGATGATACAGCGTTTTTTCGTAAATACGCATTTTTAGCAAAGGTTTGATATTCAGCGTGGGTGCAAAGAGAAGCTCGCTAAGTCTATCTTTCGCCTGTTGAGGTGCATCGCAAGCATTGATGATACTAAGGCTGGTTTTCTTTACTTTTTGCCACATTGTTTGAGTGGGGATGCAAAAGAACTGCGCAATACAGGTGATGATTTCACCAATCAAGTGGTTATATAAGGTATGGGTTAGCTCACTAACCGCCTCCTGATGACTCAAAAACGTACTGGTTTCTCCGTAGAACGATTGGTATTGGTTGCCCAGTAAGCTGTTGGTTTTGCTTACCTGAATGCTTCCAAGGTCACGGTAAGCAAGTGCCTGGACCTGATGTTGCTGATCAAAAACCAGCATGGTGTTTTGTCCATGTAAATCAAGCGCTATGCCATATTGAAGAAATATTTCCAATGGCATCGCCAGAAGAATACCAAAAAGTTGATCGATGTATTGCGCTACTGGTATTGCAGATTGCCTGATGAGTCGGCATAGTAGCGGCGTAGGCTGTAATTTTGTTGAATGCACAAGCGTAGCAGCAACGATCATGGTTTCTCCGGGTAAGCAAGAATTGATTGGGTCATTTCGTAGAAGGAAAGATAAAGCCGGATTTCCTGCCTGGGGTGTATCAAAATGGGCGGCACACAAATCCGTAACAATCCGTCCACGCTTACTCGCTAAAGATGGTAAGTTATGTGCTATGGTTGATATAAATTTACTGAATTCAATACCATTATAGAGATCGCGAAATGTTAACGATCTTTTAATACTTGTTGCCTGGATATTGATAGGGACTTTAACGTGATACAGGTTTTGGTTGGAGGTAATCGGAAGAAGCGCCGTCCTCAAAGACAAGGTTGGGCAAACACTTAGTGCGGATTCCTCTAGCGCAATCAATACGCCACTTGCAAAGTAATTTGTGTATTCTTTTGATGCAATGTTTTCGTATTGCCAGGGATGTACAGGAAACACAATATAATCTTCCGGTAGGTCTTTTTTTAAATGACTTGAAATATAATCTGACCAAATTCCAATTTCGGTTGAATGTACAACATGCGAACGATGGACAGCCACTAGCTTAAGTTTTACCACCGGTGAAAATTCGGGGTTGTAGGCCAACGCATCTGTTTTCGAAAATCCTAATTTCGTTTTGGAACAAACATGGATGGGGTGGCCTTTGAAGGGAATAATTTCAGTATGGAGAAAGGCCTCACGCTGGCTAGAGGTTGAAAGTTTAGCTGCAAGCAAGCCTTCTATACGCTTATTTATTTTCGCCAGATGCTGGGCTTCATGTTCGAACGCAAAGCTTAGATTTTCAAGACAGTTATTTACTTCTTTCCTTATTTTACAACAACAATCTTCATCTGCTTCCCATAATTCCAGTATACAGTTCAAGAGTTTAATGGCATCAAGTTCTTCTATCTCGCCATCGTTTTTGATTAATATTACAGAAAGATAAACGGTAACGCACCTTTCGTTTGCCTCCACGCAGGTGAGGATTCCGCGGTTGGAAGGAAGCACGATCCTGCGTATTCTGAACTGGTTGTTTAACGTCGTAAATACAGGCTGCTGATGTTCTTCACTTTCTGTGATTAAGGCATTGATCAGTCTTTCTGTGATTTCCTGATTGCTTTGGACACTGCTTTTACTGCTGCTTTTATCGCTTTCTGATAAAGCCAATTCTATTGAGTTGTTCATAACCTAATTACTTAAAGAGATAATCCAAATATTTATCGACTACGTTTCTGGCTTTGCCACTGGTTGGATATTCGTGATCAACCATGCTGGGGCGAATATTTACTTCAATCACAGCAAATTCAGATTTGAGGTGAGAAACAGCAATATCTGGAGACCTCACGTCGATGCCCACAACATCGATTGCGGATACCTCTGCTATTTTTTTTGCCAGCTGAAGATTGTCAGGATGAATCTCGTCTGTTACATCAATAGCTAAGGCTCCTGCCCAACCATTTCCGCAATAACTGATGTAAATTTTTTCATTGTTATCCGGAATAGATGTGAAAGCTAGTTTCTGTAATTCAAGCGCCTGTTTAACCGCTGCCATTGGCACGGGAGAAAGCATTTTGAAATTTCGTCCATAAACAGGCGTTCCTTCCGTTTCCCTGCGGTAATTTTCGATTTCTACCAGTTTCGCGATGGTATTTTTTCCGTCTCCTGTAATATAAGCCCATTCGTTTAAAAGTACACCGGCAAGTTCCTTATCAATCATCAGAATCCTGTAATCCCTGCCAACAGCCTGCTGCTGAAAAATAGCCTGGTCACTTACCTTTTTTATATTATCAAAAGCATGTTTTAAATCCTTTTCATCAGCTATATTCATGTAAATTTCAACCCCCTTATTTGTATCGAACGGCTTAACGACAATGGGCTTGTGCATTTTTAAAAATGATAATACTTTGCCATCGATAATATCGCTGAATATAAAGTGTGGGATCGGGATGTCGTGGTTGAGGAGCAGTGTGTTAGTTGCTTGCTTATTCTCTGAAATTGTAGCCGCAATGTGGCTCACCCAGGGAGATACTCCCCGATTGATGAAGATTTTGCGATCTCCCTTTTCCAAAACAAAAATCTCTTCATCGCCGGGTACAAGAAGTTCACAGCTGATGTTTTTTTTTCTGCATTGCTCCTGTATCAGGATGCTGTGTATATTTTTAAATCGCATGATGTGATTGTGAATGATGCCGTTTATAATAGCGGCCGGTTGTTTGTTAAAATTTCATGGAAAGCGAAGCGATAACTTGCTGCAGCATCTGCGGTTGTGCATCGCTATTCCAATACTTCTGATTTGAAATATTGTTCATTTTAAGGGCTGCACCCCAGCGGGAAGTATTGTAATTTACTGCTGCGTTTAACACAGTGTAGGCAGGCATTAGAATAGTGTCTGCAGCGTCCCAATATACACTGCTCACATAATTGCCGCCGAAGCCCGCGCCGAAATTTTTAAGTAATCCGCCAGGGAATTGATAGTTTATCCACATATTTACGACGTCTCCGGGGGCTCCTGCAACCCTTTTGCCGATGAGCGATGGTGTACCTGATGTGAATCTATTTACATTTCTGCCATATCCTGCAATAATGTAGAAATGATCTATAGGTTCAGCATTTAATTCTGCCTCAAAACCTCTACTTTTTTGAGTGCCACCTTGTAACCGGAAATTATCATTGTCAGAATAAGTAGCGTTTGTAACCCGGATATCGTAGAAACTCAGCGTGAAGCCCAGACGTTTATTCAGAAGGTCTGTTTTAATCCCGCCTTCTAATTGATTTGCTTGCATTGGCTTAGGCTGGAATGTGCTGCCGTTAGGCTGGCTTACTGGTCCCTGATTTAGAAAGCCGTTCATATAATTTCCAAAAACTGACACCTGGTTTTCGAGAAGTTGATAAACTAAACCAAATTTTGGCGATACGGCTGTTTGCCTGTAATCATCATTTACTGGAAGATTGTTTTCAACACTTGCCTGATTAACAAACCTGTCTATTCTCAAACTTGCCATAATCAAAAGCCTGTTGGTTAGGTTCACTACGTCTGATGCATAAATACTATAATTTGTTTGGGTATTTTGATAGTAGCCGGGTGTACTACCAGCCATCAATGCATTGGCACGCTGCGCAAACATGGGCGCAAAGTTGTGGTTGACATTAATGGTGTCATAGTTAAAATAGGCATATTTTAGTCTTGTAATTGTACTGGTAAAATCAGTACCAATAACCATGCGATTGCGCAGGTTCCCTATTTTGAAATCACCATTAAAATTTTGCTGGAATTGAATAAAGGAAAGTGTCCTTGCACTATACATACCTATGTTTCTGGTCATGGTCGAATCTGTTAGCCACCTTGGGTAGAGTTGATTGGCATAATCAACATATCCTTTGCTAAAGTTCATATTGGTTGATGAAACCCAGTTTCGAGATAATTTGTAGGTAGCTTTAGAAAAGATGTTAGAAACTGTTGTCTTGGCATCCACATCATCGCCTCCGATGTATTTTTTGTAGTTTATTGGAATGTCTTTAAAGTTTTTAAAAGTAGTATTAGGCCCAAAAGAAGGGTATGGCTGTTGTGTTCTGGTGATTGAGGCAAATTCTGCATCCACCAAAAAAGTAAGTCGGTCATTTACTTCGTAAAGAAAGCTTGGCGCTACACTTACATTTTTATAGCGTCCAATATCCTGAAAGCTATCTTCGGTATGGTAGGCTGTATTGATCCGCAGCAAAGCCTTGTGCGCTGAATCTAAAGGCGTATTAATGTCTGCCGTGATCCGCATTAGGCTATTGCTACCAGTAAAGAGCATAATTTCCGTTGCTGCATTTGGATTAGGTGTCTTTGTAATTTTATTAATCAAGCCACCGAAAGATACTGCGCTGGAGCCGAAGAGTGTTCCTGCTGGTCCTTTAATCACCTCTACTCTTTCTATGTTAATAGGGTCAGACTCTGCACGATATTGTGTAACCATGCCATTGCGTACTGCGTTCCTGGTGTCAAAGCCTCTAATCCAGGCGTTTACAGTGCCGGTTGGGGAGTAATAGGCTACAACGCCTGCAGAATTATTAATTACATCTTTATTGTTTAAGCTAAGCTGAGCACGAATGAGTTCTTTAGGAATCACGGAATAAACCTGTGGATTCTCCAGATTTTTTAATGGAATTCGGGCAACCTGATCGCTTTCTTTATACACGTATTTGTGTGCTCTCAATGCGCCAATTGCAACAGCTTCCAATTGTTTAATGGTTTCACTGATGATAATATTAAGGGTTATGGTTTCTCCTGATTTAACATCAATGGTTCTTGTTTGCGTTTGTACTCCCACAGCCGAAAATCTAATCGTTTGATTCCCGGGTACTATACCCACCAGCTTATATGTTCCCTGATTGGTACTCACTGTAGCTAATGTTGATCCGACTACTTGTACTGTAATATTACTGGCAATTTTACCGTCAGCTGTGGTGATAGATCCGCTAATAGATCCCTGCGTCTGTGCCCTGGACGTCTGTATCGACATGCTTATTGTAATCATTAAGATTAGGCCATTGATTAGATACCTCATAAATTTTACTATATTTATTTAGACTGTTTAAAAATAATAGCCAAAGGTGTAAAATTTTTGTTATAAAAATGTAGGGTGTTGATTAATTTTTATGAAAATATTTTTTGTGAACTATTTAATTGCTAGGAGCTGATCTGACGCTTCCTGGTTATAGATAAGAATTATCAAATTTTTAATAATTGCGTACGGAAAAGCATGATGCTAATTATCCGGGATGAAGTTTGTGTGAGGGAAGCAGCGACTGCTTATCTATCGGGGGAGTATGAATTGCCGGAGGCGCTTTTAAACTAAAAAAGCATCAACCATTTCTGATTGGTGCTTTCGTAGCCCGTAGGGGAATCGAACCCCTGTTTCCAGAATGAAAATCTGGCGTCCTCACCCCTAGACGAACGGGCCATTTAAAATAAGTTCTGAGTCTTTAGTCTCCAGTCAATTAGACATTAGACTTGTTACTGACGACTTCAGACTACCTTTTGGTAGCGGGGACACGACTCGAACGTGCGACCTTCGGGTTATGAGCCCGACGAGCTACCAACTGCTCCACCCCGCACTCTATATCTTCAAATTTTCTTCGTTTGAAGGAGTGCAAAAGTAGAAATTGTTTTGGTATTTGCAAAGCTTATTGTGAAAAAAAATGAAATATTTTTTCTAATCTATTTTATGTTGGTTTTGATAACATTTTTCGATCAAAACAAGTGTTTATTTTCTTGCTGATTATGAGGTAATTGTATCTTTGAATAAGATATCTGACAATTTTCTTCGGTTATAAATTAGGATTAATAAACTTCAGTTTGTTTCTTTGTTTATAATTAGTCTAAATAACAATAGCTTAGCTGCTGTGCTATTTTCCTAATGCAATGTTCAGTATAATTTTTGGTTAGTTATGTTGATTATAAGCCCTGTTTACCCGCGTCAGCATCGTGATGTGGGTAAATCAGGCACTACACCCGGTCTTCAGAGTCTCAGGTTCATGAATTGAAATAGCTGACGAGGTGAATGGCATTATCAAGGAATTAGATCTGAATCGCCTTATTTTACCATTTGTTCCGCCGTATGAAATGCTGCCAGTGAAAAAATAATTCGTTTTCCTCAAAATAGTCAGAGCCGGTTTCTAATTCATATATCAAAATACTTTCGTGAGTCTATTATGGAATCTTACAAACCCCTGATGCATGTCAGGCAAAGGCTGAATTATCTGAGAAAGGGAAACTAGTTAATTCTATCGTGTAGATAAAATCAGTTTTGACGGCGTCAAATTATTTAAAATGAGTGCGAACAATAAGTTTTTAGATTGCTATAACTCTCCTGGTTAGCGATAATAGCAGATAAAATCCCATTAAAAAGCAAAAATCCCGCTCTACTTATCGTAAAGCGGGATCGTAGCCCGTAGGGGAATCGAACCCCTGTTTCCAGAATGAAAATCTGGCGTCCTCACCCCTAGACGAACGGGCCATTAAAATAAGTCCTGAGTCTTTAGTGCTAAGTCTGGAGTCGATTTGACTTTAGACTCGGTACTGACGACTTCAGACTACCTTTTGGTAGCGGGGACACGACTCGAACGTGCGACCTTCGGGTTATGAGCCCGACGAGCTACCAACTGCTCCACCCCGCACTCTATACAACTCGTTTTTTCTTTGAATTAAATCCTTAACTCTGTTTCCGAATTGGAATGCAAAGATATAATTCGTTTCTTTGTGCTGCAAATTTTTTTTAAAAAATATTTTAATGGCGCATAAAGCAGGTTTTGTAAGTATAATAGGTAAACCAAATGTAGGTAAATCCACCCTCATGAATGTGCTTGTAGGCGAGCGACTTAGCATTATCACTCCTAAAGCGCAAACCACAAGACACCGGATTCTGGGAATCGTAAATGAGGAAGAATATCAGATCGTTTTTTCTGATACACCAGGTATAATCAAGCCAAAATACAGTTTGCAAGAGAGTATGATGAGCTTTGTTAATGGTTCTTTAACAGATGCGGATGTACTATTATTTGTAACTGATATCAATGAAACACACGACGAAGATGACGTGTTAGATAAAATCCTAAACAGAGATATTCCAACCATTGTACTCATCAATAAAATCGATAAGGCTTCGCAAGACCAGGTTGATGAAAAAATCGCCTTCTGGCAGGAAAAGCTAAATCCAGTTGCAATTTATGCGATTTCGGCTTTACACAAACATAATGTTGATGGGTTATTGGATCGCGTTTTGGAAATGCTACCAGAGCACCCGCCATATTATGATAAAGAGGATTTAACAGACCGTTCTGAGCGTTTCTTCGTTTCTGAAATCGTCCGTGAAAAAATCTTCCTGAATTATCAAAAGGAAATTCCTTATAGTACAGAGGTGATTGTAAAGAGTTTCAAGGATGAGGAGCTTAAGCACGGCAAAGGCCAGATGGTTAGGATTAGTGCAGAAATTGTAGTGGAACGCGATTCTCAAAAAAATATCCTGATCGGTACAGGTGGCAGTATGCTTAAAAAAGTAGGTACTGAAGCACGGGTAGAAATAGAGAAATTTTTAGATACTAAAGTCTTCCTTGAGCTATTTGTAAAAGTAATCCCAGACTGGAGAAGTAAAAAGAACTACTTAAAAAGCTTTGGTTACGATAATTAACCGTACCTTTGCAGCCCGAAATAAATCGGTTAGTAGTTGATAGTCAATGGCTGATAGGCCTAATAGTTTAAGCAGCTTGCTTAAGCACCACGACCATTAACTATAAGCCATTAACTATCAATTAGAATACCCATGAGTAATATTATCGCCATCGTAGGCAGGCCAAACGTAGGCAAAAGTACCCTTTTTAATAGATTAACTGAGAGTCGTAAAGCAATTGTAGATGATGTGAGTGGCGTAACCCGCGACAGGCATTATGGAGTAGGGGAGTGGACAGACCGTCAATTTACGGTAATTGATACTGGTGGTTATGTCGCCAACTCTGAAGATGTTTATGAAGCAGCCATCCGCGAACAGGTAATGATCGCCATTGAAGAAGCCAGTGTTTTGGTTTTTATGGTAGATGTAACTACTGGCATCACCGATTTGGATGATGACATTGCACAGGTTCTTCGCCGCAGTAAAAAACCGGTTTTCGTTTGCGCAAACAAAGTAGATAACACGGCTTTATATAGTGAAATCAGTACCTTCTATGGTTTTGGATTAGGCGAGATTTTTCCGCTTTCCTCTATGACTGGTTCTGGTACCGGAGAATTGTTAGATGAAATTGTTAAACACTTTGAAGACATTCCCGAAGAAGAAAATCAATTGCCGAAGATTACCATTGCTGGTCGCCCGAATGTGGGTAAATCATCTTTAGTAAACGCGCTAATTGGTAAGGAAAGAAATATCGTAACGGCTAACGCCGGAACAACCCGCGATTCCATTAAAATTCATTACAATCAGTTTGGTCACGAGTTTATGTTGATCGATACTGCAGGCTTACGTAAGAAAACCAAGGTTAAAGAAAATCTTGAATTTTATTCCGTAATGCGTACCATCAAAGCTTTAGAAGAAGCAGATGTGGTAGTGTTGATGATTGATGCGCAAGAAGGAATTGAGAGTCAGGATATTAATATTTTCCACTTAGCAGAGAAAAATAAAAAAGGTATCGTAATCCTGGTCAATAAATGGGATTTGATCGAAAAGAATACGCAAACGATGAAAGCTTTCGAAGAGCAGATTCACGAGCGGATTCGTCCTTTTACAGATGTGCCGATCGTATTTACATCAGTGTTGAATAAGCAGCGTATTTTCAAAGCGATTGAAGTAGCCCTTGAGGTAGCAAAAAATCGTGGCAAGAAAATCCCTACATCAAAATTGAATGATGTGATGTTGCCTTTGATTGAGAAATTCCCACCACCGGCATTAAAAGGAAAACACATTAAGATTAAGTACATTACCCAAATTAATGGAACTTCTCCAATGTTTGCATTTTTCTGTAATCTGCCTCAGTACATTAAAGATCCATACAAACGTTTTATTGAAAACAAGTTGAGAGAGAATTTTGATTTTTCTGGTTCGCCTATTCAAATTTTCTTCAGACAGAAATAAGCTTAAAAGTTATCGGATGAATGTAGGCCATGTGCTTGCATCATCCGATGACTTTTTTACTAAAGGCACTTTTCACATACTTCTCCGCAGCTTGCAAAAATAGTCCTCAAATCTATTTACATTTGCCACATGCAGATTCAGGTATTCAACAGCGGGATAAGTGATTTCGATACGATTTTTCAATTCTACGATATGGCGGTGGCCTATCAGAAAAAAGTATTTAATAAACACTGGCAGGGCTTCAGTAAAGAATTAGTTGAAACTGAAATTGCAGAAAGCCGTCAGTATAAAATTCTGGTTGATGGCACAGTTGCATGCGTCTTCGCTGTAACTTTCAATGATCTGCTTATCTGGGGCGATCGGGACTATGATTCCATTTACATTCATCGTATAGTTACCCATCCAGATTTTAGAGGTCTTTCTTTTGTGAAAGAGATTATTAAATGGGCCAGAGGGTATGCAGCTGAAAATGAGTTGAAATACATTCGAATGGATACCTGGGCAGATAATGAAAAATTGCTTCACTATTACACCAGTTGCGGTTTTGATTATGTTGGTATTGCTGCAATGGAAAAAACTGAAGGTTTACCCAAGCACTATGAAGGCATCAGTTTGAGTTTATTTGAAATAGAGTTAGGTGCCGATCATTCCACGAAAGGGTAAAATTGATCTACTAGTTTAAAGGCAAGAACAATCTATTAAGGCAATTCAAGTTTCCAGCTGAGCATATCATCTACTTCGCCTATGTGTAGAAAGTGATTTTTTTCTAAGATGGCATAGGAGGCTATATTTTCTTTTTTTGTTGATGCAAAAACTGCCTTTACATCAGGTTGTTCTTTTGCCCATGCTATTATTCTGCCGATGGCTTCAGTCATAAACCCTCTTCCACGAAAGGCTTCATAAGTGCCATATCCAATCTCAATTTCTCCGTGCTGATCAGGTTCGCCAACGAAAGAAATATCGCCTATAATTCTGTTTTCTTCTTTTGAAATGATGATCCACAAGGTTTTATAGCAATAGTTTCGATCCCGATCAGAAACATCGGGTAATGTACTTTCTAGTAACGCTTCCTGAAGACCCGGAGCGATGCTCTTTTTTGTTGGCAAAAGCCCGAATTCTTTCTCCAGTGAATGATCATCCCTGATATATTTTAAAAGCTGGTCATGATGAAGTGGCTTTAAAATGAGGCGTTCTGTTTCGATCATTTGATAAATATTGAATCCATGAATGTATAAACTCAATATGGATTCTGAAGGTTTTGGAGAAAATCAATTTGCGGAAAAAGATAAAATGATGCTTACGCAAGTCACCAAGCGAGCACCTAACATTGATTAAAGATTGGCTAGTGCTTGCTTAACTGCATTATCTGTTTGATTAACAGAACGGTAATAACCAACATCACCTAAATAATACCGGCACAACAAAGCTTTTAAATCATTTAAAATCACTGTCTTCGAGCCATAAAGCTGCATGCGGTCTATGGTCACATTTTTCCGTTGAATGTAGCCGATAAAATCCTTAAAGTCATTATCTCCTAACATGAAGAAGTTAATGTTTTGTTCCACAAAACTGGCGCTATAACGGCTGGTTAGCACGTTGAATACATAATCAGACAATACTTTTTTGCTTACCAGATTTGCGTAAAATTTATTGTATCCAACTGTATCAAGTTTTACGAAGATATCTGGCTGAATGCCGCCGGTGGTTTTGGTCCGTTTATGTGGAACGTTTACCCCTTCATTTTTTTCAATAGAATCCTGAAAAGAAGTCCGGTCACCCGTTAACTCGCCATCACTCATGCGTTCATCTAACTCATGTTTATAGGCGTCATAGCCTTTTTTGTATGATTTTTGAATACTTCTTCCGGTAGGCGTGTAGTATCTGGCGATGGTTAAATTCAGTGCAGATCCATCTCCAAATGCAAATTGCTCTTGTACCAGGCCTTTACCAAAAGAGCGGCGACCCACAATAATGCCGCGACCTAAGTCTTGGATGGCTCCCGCTACAATTTCACTCGCAGAGGCAGTATTTTCATTAATTAGCACGGCAAGTTTACCATTTTGAAAGGCGCCTGTTCCGGTAGAAAAATAATCTGTGCGGGGCTCGTGTTTACCTTGTGTGTAAACAATTAACTTGTTTTCTGGTAAAAACTGATCGGCTAAACCCGTTGCTGCAGAGAAATAACCGCCACCATTGTCGCGCAGGTCTAATATAAGTTTCTTCATGCCTTTGGCTTTCAGGTTAGCGGCCGCAACTGCGAAATCACTGTCGGTATTGGCACCGAATTTACTAATGCGGACATAGCCTGTTTCAGGATTAATCATATAAGCCGCATCTATACTGCTGATGTTCACTTTGCCGCGGGTAACCATAATCCTGCTTTGAACCTGCGTACCACTGTGTAATAAGGTTACGCCAACGCCGCTACCAGCTTTTCCCCTAAATCTTCCTGTTAATTGTTCCTTCGGCAAATTTCTTCCGCTTACCGTAGTAGTATCAATGGTTAAGATTTTATCGCCCAATTTAATTCCCGCCTGGTAAGCTGGTCCGTCTTTTACCACACCGGTTACCATCATGGTATCGTTTAGCATATAATATTCAATACCAACGCCCTCGAAGTTTCCTTCCAGATTATCGGTCATGTCCTGCACATCTGTTGGCGGCAGGTAAACGCTATGTGGATCGAGTTGATGAAGTACACTATCAATAGGTAAATTTTGAAGTGAATCGGTATTGATGTCATCAACATAATTTTTATTGATGATGTGGAGAATTTCCTCGAGCTTTTCATCGCTATTGCTTGCAAGTTCCGGCCGTCTGCTTACGCCAAATCCCTGATCTTTAATAAATTTTATACCCAAAAACATACCCACGATCAGGATCAAAGAATAGCTTATTGCAATCAGTATGTTTTTACGGGTATTCTTTTTCATTGGCGTTACCGCAAATTTATGAAAATAAGCGGGTTGATATATTTTTAACTGCAATTTCTTGCATTTTGTTTATAATATTTCACATAAATTAACGGTTCAAAGCTGCCTTTGTGAGGTGATGATCGATATTTTTGAATTTTAAGGATAGTTTTTAAAAAAGATTTACCGAATTTTATCAAAAATAAAAATATGAATAGAGTTACCGAGCAAGAATCAAACTATAGCCACATTGATGAAATGTCGGTAATGGAGGTTTTGCAGGGGATTAATAACGAAGATAAAACTGTTGCCTTTGCTGTCGAAAAATCTTTGCCTCAAATAGAAAAATTAACTTCGGCTGTTGCCGAAAGGATGAAAAAAGGTGGTCGTCTTTTTTATATCGGTGCTGGTACGAGCGGCCGTTTGGGTGTGGTTGATGCATCTGAATGTCCACCAACCTATGGTGTTCCTTTTGACTGGGTAGTGGGGATCATCGCTGGTGGAGATACCGCGATTAGAAAAGCCGTAGAATTTGCCGAAGATGATGCTCTGCAGGCCTGGAAAGACTTACAGGAATTTAATATTAATGAGAAAGATTGCCTGGTTGGTTTGGCTGCTTCCGGTACTACACCATATGTAATTGGTGGACTAAATACGGCACGTAAACATGGCGTTCTAACTGGTTGCATTGTTTGTAATGCCGGCGGACCGATTGCCGCTGAATCTGATTTTCCGGTAGAGGTGGTGGTAGGCCCCGAGTTTATTACTGGTTCTACGAGGATGAAATCCGGAACGGCACAAAAATTAGTTTTAAATATGCTGAGTACTACGGTGATGGTACAATTGGGCCGTGTGGTTGGAAACAAAATGGTAGATATGCAGTTAACTAATCATAAGCTGGTTAATCGCGGTACGCAGATGGTGGCAGATGAATTGAATGTGAGCTATGATATTGCATCAGATTTATTAAGTAAGCACGGTAGCGTACGCAAAGCGATAGAAGCAGGACACTGAGAAATGTTAGAATGAGAGAAGGATGGAATGATTGAATTTGAAAGTAATTTTAGCATTCAATCATTCAAAATCCAATCCCTCAATAATTATAAAAAAAACATGCACGAGATAGAGCCGTATTACCAGTGGAGAGATGATTATATTTCGGCAGAAGATGAGCGTTCGCCATTTTATAATACCGAATATTCTGAGCTATACTTTGATAAGCAGATTTACAATTTTCTGCTTCACCCGCAATGGGATGAGTTTGGTTCGAATACTTTGTACATGAAAGTGTTGTATGCAGATTATGATCACGGTTATACCATTATAGAATTTATTGGCGAATGGAATGATGCCATCAATAATGACATTATGCTTTTAAAGCGTGATATATTAGAATTAATGATGGATGAGGGGATCAATAAATTTATATTAATTGGTGAGAATGTTTTGAATTTTCATTCCTCGGATGACAGCTATTATGAAGAATGGTTTCAGGAAGTTGAAGATGGCTGGATTGTTGGGGTAAACTTTCAGGAACATGTCATCCGTGAATTTAAAGACAATAATATTGATTATTATATCAATTTTGGCGGGGCATTTGATAACCTCTCATGGCGTACACTAAAACCGTTACAATTCTTTAATAAAGTTGAAGAATTGCTGACAAAAAGACTGAATTAAAGTATTATTTTTAAAATCATTTAAATACACAAATAAAAAATGGAACAACAAAATTATCAATATCAAGACAATAGTGTTTTCGTGCAGGAAAATTCTGTGTCTAAAAAATTCTTTGCCAGCGTATTCCTATGGATGTTCGTTGCTTTGTTAATATCAAGTGTATCTGCATTTTTTTTAGCTAATTCACCGGGCATTTTATCTTACCTGGTTGCTGAAAAAGGGTTTACCATTCTTGGTTACATCGCTATTTTTGCGCCACTTGGCTTAGTAATGCTTATGGGTGCCGCTATGCAAAGACTGTCCTTCCCTGCATTAGTGGGTATATTCCTGTTGTATTCGCTGTTAACAGGAGTTATGTTAGGTTTTATTTTATTAATCTACACCTCTGCATCTATTGCTATCTGTTTTGTAGCAGCTGCAATTATCTTCGCGGTTATGGCAATAATGGGTTACACTACTGATGTGGATTTAAGTAAGTTCGGACCAATTCTAATGGCTGGCGTAATCGGCTTGGTTGTAGTAAGTTTAATTAACTTCTTCATCGGCAGCGATACTTTGAACTACATTTTAGGTTTTGCTGGTGTAGCTATTTTTACAGCGCTTACTGCCTACAAGGTTCAGGAAATCAAACGAATTGGTGAAGGTTTGGATGAAAGTGGAAACGAAATTGCCTTGGCAGACAGTAAAAAGCTCGCTATAATGGGTGCTTTATCACTTTACATTACATTTATTAACTTATTTGTTTCGTTATTACGTCTTTTCGGAAACAGAAGATAATTCAATAGTAAAATTCCAACCATTAAGTTTTATTGGTTTTGGAATAAATACAGAACAATATTTCAAAGGCTGTGCATATTTGCATAGCCTTTGTAATTTTATTTGGTTGCAAAGCGATAAATTTTGGAAATGATGTTGCTTTGTTGCATTTTTGTATGCTTATTAAGAAAGACGGAGGGATTAGACCCAACGAAGTCTTAGCAACCTGTGCCAACAAGGTGCTACATTCTAATCTCGGTTTACCGGGAGAAAGATAAGTTAAGGAAGTACTATCCATGTGCCAACTTTTTTGAATAAGCTTTTTTTAAGTATTTAGTAGAAAGTATTTAGCAGTTAGATCCTAATTGCTAAACCAATCAACTAAGTTCTAATGTAGTTTTATAAAATGTCGAATGTCTTGATACTTTATACTAACTACTAACTACTAGTATGAGCATAAGAGCAGAATTAGAAAAACGTATTTTAGTAATTGATGGTGCGATGGGCACGATGATTCAACGTTATACACTTACCGAAGAGGATTTTAGAGGTGAACGTTTTAAAGACCATCCATGCGATGTAAAGGGCAATAATGATTTGCTTAACATTACACGCCCAGATATCATCAAGGCCATTCATCTCGAATATCTCGCTTCTGGCGCAGATATCATCGAAACCAATACCTTTAGTACCCAAAGAATTTCCATGGCCGATTACCAGATGGAAGATCTGTCTTACGAGCTCAGCTTTGAAGGGGCGCGGGTGGCAAAGGAAGCAGCAGTTGAGTTTATGGCCGCAAATCCGGATCGTAAGTGCTTTGTTGCAGGTGCCATTGGTCCAACCAACAGAACCCTTTCCATGTCGCCGAATGTCAACGACCCCGGTTACCGGGCAGTTTATTTTGATGAATTGGAAGCTGCCTATTATGAACAGGTACGTGGGTTGGTAGATGGAGGGTCGGATGTATTGCTCATCGAAACTATTTTTGATACCCTGAATGCAAAAGTGGCCATTGTTGCCATTAAAAAATATGAGGAAGTAATTGGTCGCAAACTGGAAATCATGATTTCTGGTACCATTACCGATGCTTCTGGTAGAACCTTATCCGGACAAACGGCAGAGGCTTTTTTAAACTCGGTGATGCACGCAAAACCATTGAGTATTGGTTTTAACTGTGCACTGGGCGCAAAAGAAATGCGTCCGCACATTGAAGAACTCGCTGCAAAAGCAGGATGTTATGTTTCTGCTTATCCAAATGCCGGTTTACCGAACGAGTTTGGTGCATACGATGAGCAACCACATGAAACTGCCCATCTGGTAGATGATTTTATTGCTTCCGGTTTCGTAAATATTGTGGGCGGTTGTTGTGGTACCACGCCAGAACATATTGGCTGTATCGCGGCAAATGCCAGAAAAGCATCGCCAAGGAAAATTCCCGAGATAAAGCCATTTATGCGTTTAAGTGGGCTTGAGCCTGTTACCATTACGCCAGAGAGTATTTTTGTAAATATTGGTGAGCGAACGAATATTACCGGTTCACCTAAATTCTCGAAATTAATTTTAGGGGGTGATTATGAAGCGGCTTTAGCTGTAGCCCTGCAACAGGTGGAAGGTGGCGCCCAGGTAATTGATGTAAATATGGATGAAGGAATGCTTGATTCTGAAGCAGCAATGACCAAATTCCTCAACCTGATTGCTTCTGAACCAGATATTGCCAAGTTGCCCATTATGGTCGATTCCTCTAAATGGTCGGTTATTGAAAACGGCTTAAAATGTCTGCAGGGAAAAGGGATCGTGAATTCGATTTCTCTAAAAGAAGGCGAGGATAAATTCCGTGAAAGTGCCCAAAAGATTATGCAATATGGCGCTGCGGTAGTTGTGATGGCCTTCGATGAGCAAGGCCAGGCAGACAACTACGAGCGGAGAAAAGAAATTTGTAAGAGAAGTTACGATATCCTGGTGCATGAGATTGGATTTCCGGCAGAGGATATTATTTTCGATCCTAACATTTTAACCGTGGCTACGGGGTTGGAAGAGCACAATAATTATGCGGTTGATTTCATTAATGCCACCCGCTGGATTAAGGAAAACTTACCGCATGCGAAGGTAAGCGGTGGGGTTTCTAATATTTCTTTCTCTTTCAGGGGGAATAATACCGTACGTGAGGCCATGCACTCCGCTTTTCTTTACCATGCCATTCAGGCTGGTTTGGATATGGGGATTGTAAATGCAGGGATGCTGGAAGTTTATCAGGAAATTCCTCCAGAACTTTTAGAACGGGTAGAAGATGTATTGTTGAATAGAAGGGACGACGCTACCGAGCGTTTAGTGGAGTATGCAGATACCGTAAAATCTAAAGGCAAAGAAATTGTAAAAGACGAAGAGTGGAGAAAGGGACCTGTAGAAGAACGCTTATCGCATTCTTTGGTTAAAGGAATTGTAGAATATCTTGATGATGACGTGGAAGAAGCGCGTCAAAAATATCCCCGTCCAATCCAGGTAATTGAAGGGCCTTTAATGGATGGGATGAATATTGTGGGTGATTTATTTGGAGCCGGGAAAATGTTCCTGCCACAGGTAGTGAAATCGGCAAGGGTAATGAAAAAGGCTGTGGCCTATTTGTTGCCTTTCATCGAACAAGAGAAGTTGGATAACCCTGATCAGAACCAAAGCTCATCTGCAGGAAGAGTGTTAATGGCTACTGTAAAAGGGGATGTTCATGATATTGGGAAAAATATTGTAGGTGTGGTTTTAGCCTGTAATAACTTTGAAATTGTAGACATGGGCGTGATGGTTCCTGCACAGGAGATCATCAAGAAAGCCAAAGAAATAAATGCGGATATTATTGGTCTGAGTGGATTAATCACGCCATCTCTTGATGAGATGGTTCATTTCGCCAAAGAAATGGAGCGGGAAAAATTTACCATTCCTTTAATTATTGGTGGAGCTACTACCTCCCGCATTCACGCCGCAGTTAAAGTGGCCCCAAATTATTCGGGTCCGGCTATCCACGTGTTAGATGCTTCGAGAAGTGTGACGGTTTGCAGCACTTTAATGAATCCTGAAACGAAGGATGATTACGTAGCAGGCATTAGGGCCGAATACGATAAGGCGCGTGAAGCACATTTAAATAAACGTTCTGACAAGCGCTTTAAAACGCTGGAACAAGCGCGTGAAAATAAATTTAAGATCGATTTTAAACCAGATCTTCCAGTGCCGGAATTTACCGGAACACGGGTGTTTGATAATTATCCACTTGAGGAACTCGTTCCTTATATCGATTGGACACCATTTTTCCATACCTGGGAATTAAGGGGCAGCTATCCGAAAATTTTCGATGATAAAAATGTAGGTGATGAGGCTAAGAAACTTTTTGATGATGCGCAGGCGCTTCTGAAAAGAATCCTCGACGAAAAACTATTGACCGCCAGGGGAGTAATTGGCTTCTGGCCGGCAAATGCAGTTGGTGATGATATTGAATTAGAAGTCCGGAGTACAGCGTCAGAGGTCGGAAGTCAGAACGGCGACTCAAGACTAGTGACTCAAGATTCAGGACTAGTTACTATTCACACCCTTCGCCAGCAGGCAGAAAAAGTTGATGGGCAGCCTTATTATGCTTTGTCGGATTTTATAGCACCAAAAGAAACCGGTATTCAGGATTACTTCGGAGGTTTTGCCGTAACCACCGGCATTGGAATCGATGCTTTAGTAGAGGAATTTGAATCTAAGTATGACGATTATAACAGCATTATGGCGAAGGCACTTGCTGATCGTTTAGCTGAAGCTTTTGCTGAACGCATGCATGAGCGGGTACGGAAGGAATATTGGGGTTACGCGAAAGATGAAAATCTTTCGAACACTGAATTAATTAAAGAAGAGTACGCCGGAATTCGTCCTGCACCAGGTTATCCAGCCTGTCCGGAGCATACCGAAAAAGGTACCTTGTTTCAACTACTGGATGCAGAAAATCAAATTGGCCTTCGTTTAACTGAAAGTTATGCCATGTACCCAACAGCAGCTGTGAGTGGCTTTTACTTTGCGCATCCAGAATCAAGGTATTTTGGACTTGGAAAAATCACTAAAGATCAAATAGATGATTATGCAGCGCGTAAAGGAATGTCGGTAGAGGAAGTAGAACGGTGGCTGAGTCCGAATTTGGCTTATTAAGAAAGTATATAGTAGTTAGTATAAAGTATTTAGATAGCATGCATAATTTCAGAGAGCTTAAAGTTTGGAAAATGGGAATAGAAATCTCTAAATTGATTTTTGAGCTTACCAGATCCTTTCCTGCTGAAGAAAGATATTCACTAACCTCTCAACTAACACGCTGTGCGGTGTCTGTACCATCAAATATTGCAGAAGGGTGTGGCAGAAAATCTCCTAAAGAATTAAATCAATTTTTAAGTATTAGTTTAGGTTCCGCCTTTGAATTAGAGACACAAACAATATCATATGAATTCGGATATATTAATAAAGCTATATATGAAGATACTGTTATTAGAATCAATGAACTTCAAAAGATGATCAGTGGTTTACAACGAAGTTTAGTCACCTGATCTGGATACTATATATACCAAGTACTAAAAATACTTCCAAGTAGTCACCTGATCTTAATACTATATACTTTATACTGAGTACCAAAAATGAAAATCACCAACCATATAAAAAACGCAAAGGGTAAAACCTTATTCTCTTTCGAACTATTACCACCAATTAAAGGCCAGAGCATCCAATGGATATACGATGCCATAGACCCTTTATTAGAATTTAATCCGCCGTTTATTGATGTGACTTCTCTTCGTGAAGATTACATTTATAAAGAGCAGGAGAATGGCTTGTTGCAAAAAGTTTCTTACCGTAAACGTCCGGGTACCATTGCCATATGTGCGGCCATTATTCACAAATATAAAATTGATGCAGTACCACATCTTATTTGTGGCGGTTTTACCAAAGAGGAAACCGAAAATGCGTTAATCGATTTACAATTTTTAGGTATCGATAATGTATTGGCTTTAAGAGGCGATGCACGGGCGGCAGATCATTCATTTATTCCCACAAAAGGTGGACATTGTTATGCTACAGATTTAATTCAGCACATTAAAAACCATAATGAAGGCAAATTTTTGCATGAAGATATTGAGACCTTCAAAAGTGATTTTTGCATCGGCGTAGCCGGATATCCTGAAAAGCATTTTGAAGCACCAAATTTAAATGCAGACTTTAAATACCTGAAGAAAAAGGTAGACATGGGCGCAGAATTCATTGTAACGCAGATGTTTTTTGACAACCAGAAGTATTTCGATTTCGTGAAGAAATGTCGTGAGAACGATATCAATGTGCCAATTATCCCGGGTTTAAAACCAATTAGTACATTAACGCAACTAAACGTTTTGCCTAAAATTTTCCATATCGACCTGCCGGAAGAATTAACGGATGCATTATCTCATGCCAAAAGCAATGCCGAAGCAAAGGAAATTGGTACCGAATCAATGATTAAGCAATGTAAAGAACTGATGGATTTTGGTGCTCCCGTACTCCATTTCTATACCATGGGCCGGCCGGAACAAACAAAGCAAATTGCGAAAGCCATTTTCTAAAATTCAGGTTTACATCTAAAAGTTATCCTTGTTTTTGATTATCTATAAGCGTTATAAATGAACCACTTAAATAATGATTTAGCACAACTCGATGAAATTCTTCATCAAGTACAAAAGCAGGGTTTGGCTTATTTAACTGAACTGAACCACCGATCAACAACCGGTCAGCTACCTACGGATCAGGAAGTTGTTTTCAGTGAAGAGGGGCTGGGTACTCTAGCGGCTCTTCAATACTTTAATGAGCGGTTTGAACCAGCAATGGTTGCCTCATCAGGCCCTAGGTTTTGGGGATTCGTGACAGGAGGAACCACGCCTGCAGCCATCGCTGGCGACTGGCTCGCTTCCGTTTATGATCAAAACACCCAGTCTGCAAAAGGAAAGGGAGATATTTCGGCGGTGATAGAGTTAGAAACCATCAAATTGCTTTTATCACTTTTTAACCTTCCGGATGATTTTTTTGGCGGTTTTGTGACTGGTGCTACTGTTTCAAACTTTACCTGTTTAGGAAGCGCCAGACAATGGATTGGTAAACAGGGCGGAAAAGATTTTGCAAAAGATGGTGTAAGAGGTTTAATAAAGGTTTTATCGGCCACACCGCATTCATCAGCAATGAAATCGCTCGCGATGCTCGGAATTGGGAGCAATAATGTTGTTAAGGTTAACGTATTGCCCGATAACCGTGAGGCTATTGATATAGCAGATTTGGAAGATAAAATTACGGCCTTAAACGGCGAACCTTTCATTTTGATTTCTAGTGCAGGAACCGTAAATACGGTAGATTTCGACGATTTTGTGGCCATTCAAAAGTTACGGGAAAGATACAGTTTCTGGTGGCACATTGATGCCGCTTTCGGTGGTTTTGCAGCTTGTTCACCACAATACCAACACCTGGTAGCAGGTTGGGAGCATGCAGATAGCATCACGATTGATTGTCATAAATGGCTAAATGTGCCTTATGAAAGTGCGGTTTTCTTCCTTAAGGAAAAACATAAACTTTTGCAGATGGAAACTTTTCAGAACGCAAATGCAGCTTACCTGGGTAATCCGTTTGATAATTTTAATTATCTTAACTTTTTACCTGAGAATTCCCGTCGTTTAAAAGCATTGCCAGCCTGGTTTAGTTTAATGAGTTATGGTAAATCTGGTTATCAGCACATTGTCGAAAGCAATGCCGATCATGCCTTATCCTTTGCAGCTTTTATCAAGCTTAACAACGCGTTTGAAATGCTTGCGCCCGTGCGTTTGAATACCGTTTGCTTTGCATTAAAGGATGAAACCAAGGCCGACGAATTCCTTATTCGCTTAAATGCCACCGGAAAGGTATTTATGACACCAACTGTTTACAATGGCATTAAGGGCATTCGGGCAGCATTTGTAAATTGGAGAACATCAGCAGCAGATATTAAAATTGCTACTGATGAAATGAATAGAATTCTGACAGAACTTTAACGCAACTAGATTGTTAGATAGATTGTACAACCTATATTTGTATTAATGAAGTTTATTGGTTTAAAATATTTATTGATCGTTTGTATTGCTGCTACCCTCTTTATGAAGGTGAGCAATGCACTTTCATATCTTAAATATTCGCCAAGTGAACTTGAGTATGCTTCGAATAATGATGATGCTACTGAAAAGGAGGAGAAGAAAGTGGAAACCGAATACTTCACGAATCATTTCTTCAATGTTACTAATTTGACTGACTCTTTTATTATTGAAAAAAAGGTGATCATACCAGATCATTTCTTCTACCCGGTTTATTTTCCAGAGGTACTCACACCTCCGCCATCAGCATAACCCATTTTAATGTTGGTCTTATATGCATTGCCTAATGGCAATCGCATTTTTCATTTTATAATTTATTCAAATACATCAAGATATGAAACGAGCAATTTCATTCACGTTTGCGGCATTTTTAGTGACCGCATCGTTACAGATTAGTGCACAGGAAGTGGCACAAAATAATGTAAAACCAGTTACCAATTCATTGGAGACGGTTTCTAAATTACAACCTGTTAGCTTTAATTACGACAAGGCATGGGCAGAAAAATTGAAAATCTCTCCAAAACAGCAGTATGGTTTTATCGGAACTGAAGCGAAATCAGTTGTACCTGAAATCGTAACCGTACAAGCGAAAGATTATGCTGCGGGTAAAAATGCTTACCGCTCAGCCACACTTACTAAGGTAGATTATGAAAGTTTAATCCCATTACTAGTAGGAAGTATCAAAGAACAGCAACAACAGATTGATGCGCTGAAGCAGGAAATCCAGTCATTAAAATCCCGAAGTGCCAAGTAGAAACTGATAGTGAGGCTGGATCCGATCCAGCCTTTTCTTATTTCGTGAACCCACATTACATCCATATCATGGAACGTATGAAATATTAAAGTCATTTTTTTTATTGTTCGCGTTTGTCTTTATAGTGGTATTTGTAAATCGATTTACTATAACTTATTGATTGTGAGTTTTTTCGTCTTCTTTGGGCAATTTATATGCGTCATGATGACTGTTGTACCATTTGTATGATAGAACATTTTAAAAACTGAAAATTCCGTTTCTTTGATAAATTAAGGTCGGGCATCTATTTATAGTGCCTGCTGCTAAGTTGTTTAATTCTTATACACAATGAACACCAAATTTTCAGAAACGAAACCCAAGTCGAATTACGCCGTTCCACTCATCACGATTACGCTTTTGTTTTTTATGTGGGGATTTATCACCTGCATGAATGATATTTTGATTCCATATTTAAAGCAGCTGTTTAAGCTTACTTTTTTTGAATCAATGCTGGTGCAATTTAGTTTCTTCGGAGCCTATTTTGTCGGGTCGCTTATTTACTTTTTAATTTCTTACACCAAAGGTGATCCGATTAATAAAGTCGGTTATAAGAAAGGGATTCTTTTTGGTATTGTACTCGCCGCAGTGGGTTGTGTGTTATTTTTTCCGGCAGCAACCTATTCGATATATCCTTTATTCTTAGGCGCCTTATTTGTTTTAGGGTTAGGGTTTACCGTATTGCAGATTACTGCAAATGCGTATGTTTCTCTATTGGGCCCGGAAGATAGTGCTTCCAGCCGCTTAAATTTAACGCAGGCTTTCAATGCTTTTGGTACTACTATCGCACCTATTTTAGGTGGACATTTGATCTTCGAGTTTTTCTCTGAAGCCGATGGAAGTTTTAGCGCCTCTGCAACACGGATTCCGTATTTAATATTCGGAGCCATTTTACTATTAGTTGGCCTTCTGATCTTTTATGTGAAATTGCCATCTTTCAAACCAGAAGAAGAAGAGCAGGCAAAAGGCTTAGGCGTGTTAAAATTCCCTCACTTAACCAGAGGAATCGTAGCGCTTTTCTGTTATGTTGGTGCTGAAGTAGCCGTTGGTAGTTTCATCATCAGTTTCCTTCACCTTCCGGAAATCAGCGGGTTGGAAGAAGCTGTGAGCAAAAACTATCTTTCATTATACTGGGGTGGTGCCATGATTGGCCGTTTTGTTGGCTCCATCTCGTTGAATCACTCTTTAAGTCAGGGAAAGAAAATCATTTATATGTTAGGTACCGCTATTTTAGTGTTCGCCCTTATTTATGGTATTGTTGATTTAACATTTGCACAGATCAGTTTCTTCCTGGTTTTTATTGCATTAAACTTTATCGGCTTCCTGGTAGGGAAATCAGCTCCTGCAAGAACTTTAGCAATCTTCTCAACTATCAATGTATTATTGTTAATTTCTGTAATGGTAAATAAAGGTGAACTGGCAATGTACAGCGTTCTTGGAATCGGAATTTTTAATTCCATTATGTTTTCCAACATTTACACCCTCTCCATTGCAAAGCTTGGTGTTTACACCAGTCAGGGATCTTCTTTACTGGTCATGGCTATTTTAGGAGGAGCAATTCTTCCTTTAGTGCAAGGTGCCGTGGCAGATCAGATTGGCGTGCATCACTCCTTTATTTTACCCTTGGTTTGTTACCTGTTTATTTTGTACTTCGGTATCTATTGCGCAAAACATTTAAAGGGAATTGAGCAGGCCAGCGTAAAAGGCGGGCATTAAATTAAGGGGCTGAATTTATTAAAATAGAGGTAGGTCAAATGATTTGAAATTTAATCTAAATAAACCACTTCTATCAGTCCGCTGCCATTACTATAATTGATGGCAGAGCTGTACACGTAATGTTCAGGTTCATAAACAATCCCAGCTTCCACTGGATTTTGATGGATATAGTTAAGTTTTTGGTCTTTAAATAAATTAGTTTCTACAGATATAGGATGATAGCCGTCTTGCCAAAACTTAAACTCATCACTTTTAGCATGAATTTTGGCAGCAAAAGAAAATTTGTTTAATAACCAGTCTCTGCTTTCATTAATTTCTTTGATACTTGAGGTGATTTTCCTGGAAGTAAATTTCTTAAAATCACGTATGATATCGGGGAGCTTCTTTCCTTCATCAGCACTTACCATCATATGTAAATGACTTGGCATTAAGCACCACGCATAAATAATTAAACCTTTTTCTTTCTGGCAGTATTTAAGACTTTCAATAATTACTTCTGCAAGTTCTTTTCTGGTGAAAACATCAATCCAATTGACAACCGTAGTTGTAATGAAATAAATGCCGCCATCATCGGCTACCTTATATTTGAAACCCATTAATAAATATAGGATATTCTTTTAAGGAATAAAAAATCTTGGGAAAGCTTTTCTGATTATAGATTTGGACATGTCTATGTTAGTCTGGAAAATTATTCCATACTTGTTTATGAACTCTTAAAAATATAAAGATACCGCTAGGAGGATTAAAAATCCTCAGGAAAATAGATCGGGATTAAAAATCCCGACCAACATAGTCCAAGTTAGTCCGGAAATTTTTTCCGGACTTATCTAGCTGTGGATTTTTAATCCACCATTGATATTCATAGATGAGCACTTGCCAATCCACTCTATCTAAACTCTTAAATAATATAAAGATACTGCTGTGAGGATTGCAAATACCAAGGAAGATAGATCGAGATTAAAAATCCCAACCAACGTCTAAGTTAGTCCGGAAATTTTTTCCGGACTAATCTATTTGTGGACTTTTAATTCACCATTGTTATCCATGGATGAGCACTTTACAATCCACTCTACCTAAAACTCTTAAATAATATAAAGATACTGCTGTAAGGATTGCAAATCCCCAGGAAGATAGATCGGGATTAAAAATCCCGACCAACGTCCAAGTTAGTCCGGAAATTTTTTCCGGACTTATCTATCTATGGATTTTTAATCCATAATTAGTTATGCATGAAATTTTAACAATAATTAATTATTCAATAAATATCTTTTAAATCCATCAAAATCTGCTTCTAACTGATCTGCATGTTTAGGAAGGCTTTCCAGCGCGGTAACCTGTGCAGGAATATCGATTTTAGCTGCAATATCAGCAGGGAAAATGTCTGGGAACTTACAGGCATGTGCTGTGGATAAGAATACCGCTGCACTATCGTCGGCAGGGTTTTCAGCCCGATATTTTTCTACAGCCAGATAAGCAATTGCAGTGTGCGGACAAGCAACATAATTTAGTTTCTGATCTAAGGTTTTAATCCCTTGCAATGTTTCCTCATCAGTGAAACGATAGGAGGTAACCACTTCTTTTAATTGAGCAACATCCTGATCAAATAAATCCATGATGCGAATCCAGTTACTTGGTGCGCCAACATCCATTGCATTGGAATAGGTTTGGGAAGATGGTCTCGTTTGATAAATACCACTTTCCAGAAAACGTGGAACGGTATCGTTAATATTGGTTGCGGCGATGAAATTCTTCACTGGTAGCCCTAGTTTATAAGCCAAAAGTCCTGCACCAATGTTACCAAAGTTTCCGCTTGGTACCGCAAAGATCACCTCACTTAAACCTTGTTTTTTTAATTGAGCATAGGTATTGAAATAGTAAAAGGTTTGCGGGATAAGTCTCGAAATATTAATAGAGTTTGCCGAAGTCAGGCGAAATCTGGCATTAAGTTCGTCATCAGCGAAAGCTTGTTTCACCAATGCCTGGCAATCATCAAAAGTGCCTTTAACTTCAATGGCCCTGATGTTGCTCCCATTGGTAGTGAGTTGTAGTTCCTGGATAGGACTTACTTTCCCTTCGGGATAAAGAATGGTAACCCTGGTATTTGGTACACCCAAAAAGCCCAACGCCACTGCGCCACCCGTATCGCCAGAGGTGGCTACCAGCACGTCTAAAAGTTGTTCGCCATCTTTTAAAAAGTAAGCCATTACACGGCTCATGAAACGGGCACCGAAATCTTTAAAGGCGAGCGATGGTCCGTGGAAGAGTTCGAGTACAAAAGTTTGATCATCTAGTTGTACTGCAGGTGCCTCAAAGTTGATTGCATCAACAATCAGTGCCTGTAAATCTGCTGCAGGGATTTCATCCTTAAGAAGCGTTGAAGCCACTTTGTAAGCGATTTCTGGTAAAGAATACTGCGCGATGTTTTGGATAAAGTCTTCCTCCAGCTTGGGGATTTCGACAGGCATATATAAACCTTTGTCTTGTGGCATGCTGTTGAAAACTGCTTCTTTGAAAGAAACACGTAAATCTTTATTATTAGTTGAATATAAAATCATGGTTGAGGGTTGGAAGGTTGGAAGGTTGGAGGGTTTGGGATCATAATTCCCAATGTTCGTCTCTTTTCATCCTTAATTAAATCTTTTTTAACAATTCTCAAAGACGGATCGAAAGTAGAAAAGTTTAAGTATTTGTCCTTCGACCTTTCTACCCTCAACCAGCTGTCTTAAATTACTCTCGGCCCTTCGGCGTTAACCGAGGAAACGTAAGCCTTACTGTTGATGTTAATTTTGTGCAAATGTTGTTGCTGCGCTTTGGTAATTTTTTTCGCTGTTTCTTCATCTTTGGTAAGTGCAAATACAGAGGGGCCTGAGCCTGAAATTCCGAAACCGATCGCGCCGTTCTCCATTGCAATGGCCCTCATTTCTTCAAAGCCAGGAATTAGGATGGAACGGGTAGGTTCTACGAGAACATCCTTCATACTTCTGCCAATTAAATCGAAATCATTCATAAATAATCCGCTCACCAAACCCGCCACATTTCCCCATTGGGTTACTGCATCTTTAAGCAAAACTTTGCTGCGAATCATTTGCCTGGCATCTTTCGTGGGTACATCAACTTCTGGATAAACTATCGCTGCATACATTCCACCAGGAGTTGGCAGCGAAATTACATCAAGTGGTTCGTAACTTCTTACCAAAACAAATCCTCCTAAAATAGCAGGAGCAACGTTATCTGCATGTCCATAACCACAGGCAAGTTCTTCTCCTTTCATGGCGAAAGGAACCAGTTCTGTTGGGGTAAGCAGATCGCCCATCAATTTGTTGATGGCAAACAGACCGGCCACTGTGCTTGCCGAGCTTGACCCTAAGCCGCTTCCAATGGGCATTTTTTTGTGCAAATCGATTTCTACACCAACATCTAATCTATCTATGTGTTGTAAATAATGTTGAACACTGGCGCTCACCGTGTTTTTTTCAGCATCTAATGGTAAACGACCATCATCGCCAGTAATGGTTTTAATCACCACACCTGGCGTGGTTGTTAAGCGCATTTCAACTTCGTCACCAGGTTCATTTACAGCAAAACCCAGGACATCGAAACCGCATACCACATTGGCAACGGTTGCAGGGGCAAACACGCGGATCACACCCAAATCTGCTGACGGAGCCGTTGCTTGTTCAGTACTGATGGTAAGGCCCTCGGCAGGGTTTAAATTGTTATTTGACATTTTATTATCTTTTATATTGCCGTTTTGCTTCGGGTTCTAACCCGGATTAATTGGTTCTTCATCGCCCCGGGTTTCAACCCGGGGTATTGGTTTTATATTCATCGCCTTGGGTTTCAACCCAGGGTATTTTAAAAACCCTAGGTTGTGAATAATCCTTAATCGCCCCTAGGCTTTAATTTCCTTCAGATAGGACTAAGGTGTTAGCGTTCCAACGTTGATGATATCGGCAAAAACACCAGCTGCGGTCACTTCTGCTCCGGCGCCAGGTCCTTTTACCACCAACGGGCGGGATTTGTAGCGATCTGTGGTGAACGAGATGATATTGTCGCTCCCAGAAAGCATATAGAAAGGGTGGCTATCATCGACCATTTGCAGGCTGATTTCTACATTGCCATCTTCCAGCTTTCCGATGTAACGCAACACTTTGCCATCATTAGCAGCTTGATTTTTCAGGTCTTCAAAGTAAGCTGCGTTTGCTTTCAGTTCGCTATAAAAGTCTTCTACAGAGGTTGCATTCAAGCATGCCTCTGGTAAAATGTTATCAATCTTTACGTCAGCTGCTTCCAAAGGATAACCAGCATCACGCGCCAAGATTAACATTTTACGCATAAAATCTTTTCCATTCAAGTCATCTCTGGGGTCGGGTTCTGTATAGCCCAATTCCTGCGCCTCTTTTACGGTTTCATAAAACCCGGCCTCACCTTTAAAATTATTAAAAATATAAGAGATTGTTCCAGACAGGATGGCCTCGATACGGGCAACTTTATCCCCACTCATCATTAATTCTTTTAGCGTACGGATGATTGGTAAGCCTGCGCCGACATTTGTTTCGTAATAAAAATCTACACCAAACTTGCGGGCAGTATCTTTAAATGACTTGTATTGTGCGTAATCTGCTGAGTTGCCTTTCTTGTTGCAGGTAACCACAGAGATGCTGCTTTCAAAAATACCCTGATAAAATTCGATAGGGGTTTCTGCTGCGGTATTGTCTACAAAAACACAGTTTGGTAAATTCATGGCTTTCATTTTCGCTACGAAACTTACCAGATCAGCTTGCTCTCCGTTTTCATTCAGGTCGTTTTCCCAATTATCCAGGGATAAACCATCTGCATTGAAAACCATTTTGCGGGTATTGCAAATGCCGGTCACCTTTACCTGTAAATCATTATTTTCTGCAAGGAAAGGCATTTGTTCTTTCAGTTGGTTAAATAATGTTTTTCCGATATTTCCTGTGCCAAGGCAAAAGATGTTAAGCGTCCTTTTCAGATCCGTAAAGAAAGCATCGTGTACCGCGTTTACAGCTTTTGACAGGTCATCTTTGCTGATGATTACGGAAATGTTATATTCTGAAGAACCTTGTGCAATTGCCCTTACGTTAATTCCATTACGACCAAGTGCGCCAAACAAACGGCCACTCATGCCTGGCGTACGTTTCATGTTTTCGCCAACTATCGCCAGTACGGCCAGGTTATTTTCAACCTCTGGTAAGGCCAGTTTATTGGCATCAAGTTCCAGTTCAAATTCTTTCTTTATTAAGGCGATGGCCTGGCCAGCATCAGTTGGTTTAACAGCGAAGGTGATGCTATGTTCTGATGAAGATTGAGTGATCAGCACGACATTGATTTGCTCTCTGGAAAGCAGAGAAAATAACCGTCCACTAAAGCCAGCCTTTCCAACCATTCCGCTTCCGGTAAGGTTAATGATGCTGATGTGATCAATTGAAGAAATGCCTTTAATTGGCAAGCTGGATGTTTTTACATCGCTTTTGATATAAGTCCCACTGAAATCTGGCTGGAACGTATTTTTGATTACAATCGGAATTTTCTTCATGAAAGCAGGGATCATCGTTGGCGGATAGATCACTTTTGCACCAAAATAACTCAATTCCATTGCTTCGGTATAACTCAGTTCGGGTAAGGAGAAAGCTTTTTTAACAATACGCGGATCTGCAGTCATCATCCCGTTTACATCTGTCCAGATTTCGATCTCTTCTGTATTTAGCGCAGAGCCCCAAACTGCTGCGGTATAATCAGATCCTCCGCGACCTAGTGTAGTTACCCTTCCTGATGCATTACTGGCAATAAAACCGGTAACAAAAAGTACTTTATCTTTATTTGCCTGATAAAAATCATTGATCAGGATTTCTGTTAATTCGGTATCTACCTTGGCCTGGCCAAAATTACTGTCGGTTTTGATGAGTTCAGAACCGTTAACATATAATGCCTCAGAAAACTGTTGTGAAGCAATATGGGCAATCATAAAAGAAGAGCAACGTTCACCATAGCTCAAAATCTGATCTTTTGTTTGTGCACTTAATTCGCGGAGATTGGTTACGGCCTGTAATAAATCTTCTAACTCGTTGAAGAAAATTTTTAGACGTGTAAACACCGGGTTTTGTGCGGCTGCAGGGAGCAGCGAACGAATTACCGCGAAGTGTTTTGCTTCAATTTCCTTTAAAGATGCGTCGTAATTTTCTCCACGCTCAGCCCTTTCGGCCATATCAGTCAGGAGGTTAGTTACACCACTCATTGCCGATAATACAACTACCGGATTGCTTTGTAATTTTTCTTTGGCTACTATGTTTAGTAGTGTTTTAATGTTCTCGGCCGAACCTACGGATGTGCCGCCGAATTTAAGTACTTTCATTAGTTCTGGTTTTAGTGAAAGCTGCACTTTTGCTGTTAATAATTTTGGTTTTGTGCAGTATTCAGTGGTTTGGGTTTAAAAAAAAAGCGTCCCGATTTGTGTCGGGACGCTTTCTGTGTTTTGTATGTTAATTCAATTTACAACAAATTAGCCCCGCTGGTTTATCCCGGTGGTAATAATAATCGTTGTAATAATCGAAGTGTTAAAAATCATTGCTATTGGTGTATTTTGTACACCGTAAAGTAGCAGATTATTTTTCTTAAATGCAAACAATTTTAAATTTTATTTGAAAATATTTTAATAAAACGTTAAAGCCTATGAAATAAAGATATTGTTTGAACTGAAAACCAAGATGGTTTTTGAACGGACAATTATATTTTAATGCTTTCCCGCTTTGTTATGATCTGAACAATATCATTCAGATTCATCTCAATTGTGCTTTACTTTGTAGGTTAAGAAATGTGTGTTTAACATAAATATCAAAAATGGATATGGAATTCTGGTTGATTTAGAATCTTATTAAAAAACGAATCCCATGAAAATATTTTTTGCTACTTTAATTTTGATTGCTATTAATGCTGCTGCCTATTCTCAAAAAAACGTTCGCATAACATTGGATTGTGCAGTAACTCCAAAGGGTCCGCCACCACTTTGGCTACTGGTATTTAAAAATAAAACTTTTATGCTAAAAAATGAATATACAAAGGCAATTAATACAAATACAATAGAATCAATTAATGTGCTTAAAGATACAAAGGCTACGGCTATTTATGGTGCTAGGGGCGCCAATGGTATTGTTACCATCACCATAAAAAATGAATTTTCAAGAAAGGAGCTTAAAAGGCTGAAACCATATCTGGAGAGGATATAGTTTACGACCTTACCCCGATATAAATCTCCACTTCCGAGTCTTTACCTTGTTGAGATTTTTCTCCATAAACTTCAAAATCAGCGTTATATGTTCGGTATAATGCGATGTTGTTGGCCCAGATTTCTTGCCAGGTTGCTACTACCGCGTTTGGCATTTCACCTTTAGCGATATATCTTAAGAGCTTTTCGTTCACAATCTCTCTACCAACCAATCCTTCCGGGATATTAGCTAGCGAAGTAACCCTGTGTCCAATAATGGTGGTATACCCGCCAGTATAATCGCTTTCGTAATCGGTGTAGATGGCATATACATCTTCACTTTCCTTATTTTGGATTAGGCTGGATGTTTGTTCGTTGTAAAATCTTCCCCAGAGTTGACCTAAGTCTGTAGCGGCCTGGTTATTTTGGTTACTCGTTTTTACTGAGATGCCGATAATTTTGAAGTTTTCCATGAGATAGATTTTCGACGAAGATACTTTATTATTCATGAAAATAACTGAAATTACCCGTTCAATCATCAGCTAATTATCGTTAATGCTGGCTTTGGAAAGATTTGACTTTCATGCAAAAACCTTTGTTTTTAAACCTGATGGTAATGGGCATGCCTTCTGATTTTTCTATCTGAAGGCGTAAAATGAACAGCAGGAATAACATTCAACTGAAATGCAGGTTTAGCTTTCCAAATTGTTCAATGGTTAATTACAAAACAATCGCGGCAATCGTCTTAAATCAGTGGAATCATATTCTTACCTTTGTACTAATATATGCAAGGTTTAGTTATAAAATCTACGGGAAGCTGGTATAGCGTGTTGGCCGACGGCGGCGAACGTTACGACTGCCGCATTGTAGGCAAATTCAGGATGAAAGGGATTAAAACAACTAACCCCATCGCTGTTGGCGACAGGGTAAAGTTTGATCTGGAACCTGGCAGCAATCAGGGAATTATAAACGAACTGCTTCCACGGAAAAATTACATCATCCGCAAGTCTATTAACCTGAGTAAGCAGGCACAGATTTTAGCCGCAAACCTGGATATGGCAATCCTGGTGGTAACGCTTGCCTCGCCCAGAACCTCACTCGGTTTTATAGACCGGTTTTTAGTTACTGCAGAGGCTTATGATGTGCCCGCCGTACTCGTATTTAATAAGCTTGATTTGTTTAGTAAGGAAGGGCTGGAAATTTTACAGGAGTTTAAAGATATTTACGAAAACATTGGCTATGCCACTTACGAAGTTTCTGCTTTAAAAGGGATTAATATCCCGGTGTTACAGGATTTGATTACCGATAAGATTACCTTAATTTCTGGTCACTCTGGTGTTGGGAAATCGAGTCTCATCAATGCTTTATTGCCAGACCGCGATTTGCGTACGGGAGAAGTTTCTGATTGGAGTGATAAGGGACAGCATACCACTACGTTTGCTGAGATGTTTGAACTGCCACAAGGTGGCTTCATTGTAGACACGCCGGGAATTAGAGAATTAGGCGTAATTGATATCGAAAAAGAGGAGTTGGGCCATTTCTTCCGGGAAATCTTCAAAACTTCTCATGAATGTCGTTTTAATAATTGCAGGCACGTAAATGAACCTGGCTGTGCAGTGATTGAAGCTGTAAATAACGATGAAATTGCCATATCAAGGTATGAAAGTTACCTTAGCATTTACCACGGTAACGATACGCGGCATTAGTCTTCGGTCTCTAAATGAGGAAGCGAAAAGGCAAGGTGCAGAAGAAAAAATAACGTTTTGTTATAAACTATAGAAAGTTAAAAGCCCCTTTCAGGGGGATGGGAATAGATATGAAATTCAAATTAGGAGATTTTGTTCGTTTTGTTGATGAAAAACGTGAGGGTTATGTAACGAAGATTATCGATGCGCAAACATTGGGTGTAACTGATGAAGATGGTTTCGAAATTCCAGTTGCCATTAGTAATTTAACTTCTGTGCACGGGCATGGCGTGGTTGCAGAAGAGCAAGATGCACCAAAGCCGGTTCATGTAAATGTGCCTTCTGTTAATAAAATTGAGAATGGCATTTATGTCGCCGTAGCTACGGATAATAAGGCTGGGAATGTTGTTCACTTTCACCTGTTAAATCAATCGCCAAGTGTTCTTCTGGTAAGTTTGACAACAGAAAAAAATGAGAAATATGCCGGTATTTTTCATGGTGTGATAGAAAGCTATCAGTCAGGCTTGGTTTATTCGGCCTCTCTGGCCGATCTAGACCTTTGGCCTGAATTTACTTTCCAGATTTTAGTAGCAGGAAAAACAGATACAAAACCTGTTGATCCGATAGTGATTCGCAAAAAGTTCAAGGCGAAAGATTTCTCTTCTGAGCAAAAGGAATTGCCAGCTGCTAAAAAAGGCTGGTTAATTCGTTTGGATGATTTGGTACCCGTTACTATCGATGCTCAGAAATTGAAGGAAAGTTTCTTTAAATCTCCAGCAGAGAAGAAAACCGTAGCGGCTCCTGCCAGGGAAATTGATTTGCATATTGAAAAACTCAGGGATGATCATCATTTTCTGGAAGCTGATGAAATCCTGCAAATTCAGTTAAGCTATTTTCAGAATGCGCTTGATGCGGCCATTGTCCATCACTTTGATAAAATGATCTTTATCCACGGGTCTGGAAACGGAACGCTGAGAGATAAAATTCATAAGCTCATCAGTAAAAACCCGAATATCAAAACCTATATGGACGCCAGGAAAGAAAAGTTTGGCTACGGCGCTACAGAAGTTGTTTTTAAATAAATAAGTTCATTAGCTCGATAGTCATTGGTTCATTTGTTGCCTATGAACCGAAAACTGTAAACCGAAAACTGTCAGTCGAAAACCTCATTTCCATAATCAGGGTTTGCACCATGTTGTGAAGCTACGAAAGCGCCAACCTTGCAAGCCCTGTCTAAAACGGTATCAATAGGGTAGCCGTTTAAATAGCTTGAAATAAAAGTGGCGAGGAATGAATCACCTGCGCCAACGGTATCCGCAACTTTAACAGGATAACCTTTGTGGTGATATAATCGACCATTTTGCAAAACATAAGCGCCTTTCTCGCCAACGGTTAAACAGATCATGTCGATGTTGAAGCGCTGACTAATTTGCTTCAATAACTGTTCATCCGTGTTGCCGGTTAAAATCAATTCATTTTTCAGATAAACCAATTCGTGCTCATTCACTTTCAGGATATTGGCTTCTGCTAATAGTGTTTTTAAAGTCTCTATGTTATAAAACGGCGGACGAAGATTAATGTCAAATATTTTGAGTTTGGCATGTTTCAATAAAGTAAGGATGGTGTTTTTACTTTCTTCGTTTCTACAGGTCAAACTGCAATATACCAAGGCATCAGCTTCTTTAACAGCTTCTGTGAGTTCATCGGTTAAGGTAATCGCATCCCACGCAACAGGTTCAACAATGGTATAAGTTGCCTGGTGCTGTTCATCTAGTTTTACCTCAACTGTACTCGTTGGGAGCGAAGGTTGTGTTTGAATTAAATTTGTAGGATATCCTTTCGAACTAAGGAAATCTATGAGTTCCCGGCCATTTGCATCATTACCAATGGCGCTGATGAAATGGCTGTTAATGTTTTGTTTATGAAGGTTCAAAGCTACATTCATTGATGATCCGCCTGCTTTTTTTCCTTCCGGAAAAACATCCCATAGTATTTCGCCAATGGCAATAACTGATTTTTTCATAGTTTAACTTTTGATTTCGCAATGTAGTAATTTGCGAAATAACCAACTACAAATTGTCGATGTAATTTGATTTTTTACACGAAGTAATGTCAATCAAAACGCTTATTCGGTGATTGAACACCTTAGCATTTTCAAATGCTTTTCTTATTTTAGGGATATTTTTTTTCAAAAACCTTACGCACATGATCAAATCCGTATTCGTTGTTCTTTTTTCCATCATTAGTATTTACGCTACAGCGCAAACGCCAGCAGATAAACAAGCTATTTTAAAAGTATTGGAAACCCAGCGGCAGGCCTGGAATAAAGGCGATTTGGAAACTTTTATGCAGGGTTACGTCAAAAGTGATAGCCTTCTTTTTGTTGGTAGCAGCGGGCCAACTTATGGCTGGCAAAAAACGCTTGACAATTATAAAAAGACTTATCAGGGAGCCGCAGGAATGGGACAGCTTACCTTTGGGATTAAAAAGGTTGACTTTTTAAATAAAGATGTGGCTTTCGTTTTAGGAAGCTGGCATTTGAAGAGAGACAAAGATGAGCCAAAAGGCTACTTCACCTTATTATTTAAAAAATTGAAAGGGGAATGGAAAGTAATAGTAGATCATAGTAGTTAATTAATTCAAAATTTCGATTGGAGTTACTTCGCAATGTCACTCCAATCGAAATTTAAAATGCTATTCTCCGAGTTTAAAATCCTTATAATAATAGTCTTTATCTTCATCGGTTAATAAACGAATTACCCTGCATGGGTTTCCGGCAGCAAAAACATTATCGGGTATGTTTCTGGTTACAATACTCCCCGAACCAATGACTACATTCGATCCTATTTTCACGCCAGGATTAATCACTACATTTCCGCCAATCCAAACACTATCGCCAATGGTTATTTCCTGTGCCCATTCAAATTCCTGATCGCGCAGGTGCGCATGGATGGGGTGGCCTGCTGTATAAATAGAGACATTCGGTGCAATGAATACGCTGTTGCCGATAGAAACCTTTGCGCAGTCTAAAATAACCAGGTTGAAGTTGGCGTAGAAATTATGGCCAATTTCAATATTGTAACCATAATCGCAGCGGAATGGTGGTTCTACATAAAACATTTTCTCTGTTTTTCCGAAGAGCCTTTTGAGTAACTCTTTGCGCTGTTTGATAAATTTTGGGGCAAGGTTATTGAATTCGAAAGTGATTTCCCTGGCCTTTAACCTTTCTTTTGATAAGATAGCGTCTCCAGCCTGATAAGCTTTACCCGCAAGCATTTTTTCTTTTTCGGTGAGTGTGTTTTCCATTAACTCATTATTTGTCTGATCATTTTAAAGGTAGTAATTGTGAGCAAACGATCAATATTCTTAGCATGTAAATGATTTAAAATCTTCCTTATTCATAAAAAAAGCGGAACCTCTTAGAAGTTCCGCTTTTTTTTCGGCTTATTAAAATATTAAGGTTTACCTTTTGCTAATGCTCGTTCGGCAATTTTTACTGCTTTTTTCTCTCTCCAGTGTGCATATTTTTCTTTGAAAGTCATTTTTATCAAACTATCAATTGCGCCGTGGGTAAACAAGCTCCAAACACTTGCTACTTTGCGTGTGATGGATTGATCCCATGCACGCAGGCTGAGCGAAAATGAGCCATCCAGATATTTCATCCAGTGCCACATTCCTGTTGGCATAAATAGCGTATCTCCATGTTCTAAAAAAACCTCATACCCTTCAATGCCTTTTAATGCTGGAAACTTTTCGAAATCAGGATTATCTACCTGATAATCTTCTAACGCATAAGTGGCATTTGGAAGGCAGTATAAACGGTCTTTCCATTTGTTATCAAAAAGTACGATGTGTTTTCTGCCACCAAAATGGGTATGGAAAATATGTGGTAAATCTATATCGTAATGTAAAAAGGTTACTGAGTTAGATCCTCCAAAAAACATGGCTGGCATACTTTCGATAAAGCCACCCATTAAATCTTTAGGAATTTTTATATCATTAATTAAACTGGGAACTTTTTTAAATAAGTTGAAGAAAAAAATTCGCAACTCTGTTGGTTCACGTTTAATCAGGTCAAGATAATCGCCAAACTTCATGTGAGCAGTTGCCGCATTAATTGGCTTAGACGGATCAGCTTTGGAGTTGTCATATAACGGAACTTCCAGTTCACCACCAATCTCTTTTAAATATTCTGTCGTCCATTTTTCTCTTGCCGGCCAGTCTTTGGTTAGGCCCTTAATTACAAGCGGACGTTTCGTTTTCAAATAATTTTTTTTGAAATCCTCTGGAGTAATACTCTCAACGATATCAACAGGTTTTAGAATGAAACTCATGCGTTTAAAATCGGTTATTTGTCCCGAACAACAAAAGTGTAAATTTTATTTTACAAAAAGGATATTGTGCATTAAATGTGACTAAATTCACGTAATCACCACTTAACAGCTTCTTAACAATTTATTGTTTTTAAGCCAGAATCTTACTCTTTACAATTTCTGCGTATGCTGCATCCCATAAGTCAATCCGTTTCTGTAATGCGATTTTCGTTGTTTCTTCAGCCGCTTTCCAAAACTGCTCATCCTTTTCGCACAACTTTTCTGTCATTGATAAAGCCAGGTGACTGTGATGATCACCATCTACTTCGATATGACGTTCCAGGTAATATTTAAAAATAGAAACCTGTTCCGGATTTGTGCTGTTTAAATCATTTACCATGCTGAAAAACATATTCGGAATTAAATCTTCACGTCCAAAGGTGAAACTGGCGGCCTGAAGATGGGTTTTTCCGCTATTAATGGTCTCGAATGTTGCTTTTACAAAATCTCTGGCCGCCTGCGGAACTTTAGCTAACTCAAATGCCATTTCGAAATCTCTGCCTTTCTTTAGTGAAGTTAAGAAGTTATTAATGGGTTCCACGTTGGCGCCACACTGCAGCATGGCATCCAAATACAATTCGAAGTGGCTTTTGATGTTTCCGTCTGCGTCTACATCACTTTCCTCTCCTGCAACAATCTCATTGATGAGCTGGCGGGTAAGGGCATCACCCACAGGAAACCATGGTAGGGTAGTGCAGGTCAAGTTAATTTGTAACGATTTAAGAAGTGACATGAAATCCCATACGGCATAAACATGGTGTTCCATAAAAATTTGCAAATCTTCTAACTCATTAATCGCAGTGTATACGCGATGATTGATGATTTGCTGCCTAAGCGGCTCAATGTTTTCCTGAATTTTCAGAATATTAGGATGCATGTGTTAATGGTTAAATGATCGATAACTAAGCAGGAAATTTGTTTCCAATTTTGGCACTTCTTCCATCTTGGTAAATCGATCTGTAAAATTACGCAGTAAATTGTTTAGCCTATCTAAAAACCAAAAACCTGAAAAACAGGTGACAAATGCATGCAGCTACAACCAGATAAAAAATTAAACGCCCTCACGAGTAAGTAAGGACGTTAGATTAACAATCAACAGGGACTTGATATATTTTAAAAAGAATTCTTTGGTTAAACAGAAAGGAGTTAAAAAAAGAATGCATTTACTACGGTAAATGCATTCTTTAAATTGACTGAAAACTATAGCTTAGTTAGGCATTAAAACGCTATCAATAACATGGATAACACCATTTTTTTGATTCACGTTAGCAATTGTTACTGTGCTTGTTCCACCTTTTGCATCTGTTAGGATTAATTTTTTTCCTTGCATTGATGCAGTAAGTTTACCACCTTCTACAGTAGTTAATTCTGCTTTACCACCACCAGCTTTAATTGCTGCTGCAATTGCTTTGCTATCTAATTTACCAGCAACAACGTGGTACGTTAAAATTTTAGTTAATGTAGCTTTGTTTTCTGGTTTTACTAAAGTCGCAACAGTTCCTGCAGGAAGTTTATCAAATGCTGCATTTGTTGGTGCGAAAACTGTAAATGGACCAGCGCTTTTCAAAGTCTCTACCAATCCAGCTGCTTTAACCGCTGCAACCAATGTAGTGTGATCTTTAGAATTTACCGCGTTATCAACGATATCTTTTGTTGCATACATTTCAGCACCACCAACCATTGGGTTTTTTTGAGCATAAACTTGAGTGGTAACCGCCATTGTGAATACGGCAAATGCCGATAAGATTAATTTTTTCATTGTTTCTAATTTTTAGGTATTTGTTATTTGCTTTCATTTACGTTGCCTTACCAATGCTTGGTTTTTTGGAATTTAAAAATAGATTCAAATTGCTGATAATTAAGTATTTAAAATTATTCACCTTTCCGTAAATTATCTTTCTTTAATTTGTTTGGAATTTTGAGGAAGGCCATATCGATCGAATCTTTGGCGATAAAAGCAAGAAGCCCGATGCATTTTTAAGATGGATCGGGCTGTGGTAATATGATTGAAAGTTAGACTATGTTACTTTTGTTAATCTAATCTTTTTAGAAAAGTAGCCGGGGAAAAAGCGTTTAAGGAAGATAGCCTTCGTTTCTTTTCCACCGATGTAAACTTCTTCTTTTTTTAATTTTACCGCTGTTACAATCTGTTTTGCACATGCTTCAGCACTCATTCCGTTTGCTTGTGCATCATCCATCGTTCCCTGGCTATTGCCATTCGCTGTTAAGGCGTTAACAGAAACGTTTGTTTTAACAAAGCCTGGGCAAACAAGGGTAATGCTTATGTTCTGATCATATATTTCTGATCTTAAAGAATCAAAATATCCATGTAATGCATGTTTAGATGCTGCGTATGCAGACCTAAGCTGGGTGCCAAATTTCGCAAGTAAACTGCTGATCACTACAATTTGACCTCCGCCATTTTTAATCATCACGGGCAGCACCGCCTTACTAAGGATCACAGTTCCCCAGAAGTTGGTGTTCATGATTTGCTGCTCGGTATTTAAATCAGTCGCTAAGGCCAAGGCACGCTGACTTACTCCTCCAGAATTAATTAATAAGTCTATGCTCCCAAAAATTCGAATCGCGTCTGCTGCTTTTTCTGGTAAAGTTTCTGTTTCACTTAAATCCAAAGGTAAAACATGCACATTAAAAGAATTTTGGCAGTTGCCTTTCACCCTAAAGAGTTCATCGCGGTTCCGGGAAGAAATAATTAGTTTATCTCCGGCTTTAAAATGTTCATAAACCAGGGCTTCACCAATACCGGATGATGCGCCCGTAATCCATATAATTCTCGACATATATTATATTAGTTATAGAATTACAGAATGATTGAGTTTTGAATGAGTAAATGTTATCTAACCCGTAAAATCAATCATTCTCTAATCCACTCATTCTCTAATTCAATCCTTTATTCATTTCCTACTATGAACAATTCTGAGGCGATGTGATCGGCAAAAAGTTTACCGCTTTCACTTAGTTTAATTTGATTATTCTCAATAATCAGCCAGTCTTTATCTTCAAAGGCTTTGAGATTATGATTGGTTTCCTCTAAAAAATCTGGTCCAAAATCAGTTTTTATTTTTTTTAAATCTGTGCCCCACATCGTTCTTAATGAAGTCATTACATATTCATTAAACCTGTCATTTAATGATAATTCTTCCACTATTTCCGGCAGTTTATTTTCACCCAAAACTTGCATGTATTGCGCATTATTTGCGGGATTCATATATCGGTTTTGTCCGTCGAAGCCATGGGCAGATGGCCCGATTCCAATATAATCTATGCCGCGCCAATAATTAGTATTGTGCACCGCATAACAGCCAGGTTTTGCCAGGTTCGAAATTTCGTAATGCTCAAAGCCGGCTGCCGTAAGTTGATTCATGAGGATAACAAATTGTGCTGCGCCCTGACTGTCACTTACCGGTGCCTGTTTTTTATTTCTAATAGCATGTGCCAAGGCCGTTTTTGGCTCTACTGTAAGTGCATACGCTGAAACATGCGGCACTTCAAGTTCAATGGTTTTTTCGATATTGCTCAACCATTTGGAATCCGTTAATAGGGGATAGCCATAAATCAGATCAAGGCTTAAATTTTCAAAGCCAGCATCCTGACTTCTCTTGATACAATTTTGTGCTTCATCTGCATGGTGAGCGCGGTTCATCCAAATTAAATCCTCATCGTAAAACGATTGGATCCCGACACTAAACCTGTTTACAGGCAGTTGTCTAAGTTCCTTTAGCTTAGCAGCCGTTAAGTCATCAGGATTTGCTTCAATAGTAATCTCTGCATTAGAATCCACCGAAAAAGTATGATTTACCGCATCAAAAATCTTTTGCAATGCTGCCTGAGATAAGATAGAAGGTGTGCCGCCACCTAAATAAATACTTCCTACCTGTCCGGAAACCCGATCCTTTTTCATTTTAATTTCTTTGCAAATCGCATCTACCATTTCATTTTCATATTTCAGCGAGGTACTGAAATGAAAATCGCAATAGTGACAGGCTTTTTTGCAAAAAGGAATATGAATGTAGATACCGGACATAGGCACAAAGATACGGCATATTCTAAAACCATTTATTTTCTCTAGGTAAACAATGATTATTCAGCTACTTTTGCGTCTTTAAGTTTCAATTTACTGCATGCAGAGATTTACATACGTTCTATTCGCATTAATATGGTTCGCCAGTGGTGTTTCTGCACAAGAAACTCCTGTTGCTCCTGATAGTGTGGTTGTGGTAAATCAATATAGATACAAGCGGTATCGGCTTGATTCTGCCTCACTGGCCAGGCAAAAAATAGTTACAGATTCTATTATCCGTCATACCTGGGTGTTGCCCGATAGTGCAATCAACAAAAATGCGCTGATGGATAGTGTAGAAAAGGCATTTCTTTTTCCAAAGCTTGATTTACTGGGCTGGCAAAAGAAATATTCACAGTTTAAAAAGAAGGCTAATCCATATCAGCTGGGTAAGCAGATTCCAAAAGGGAATGTGGGTTTGCTGGGGTTTATTTTTGCCATGCTGGTGATCTTTGCTGTGCTTAAGAATGCTTTCTCAAAACAGTTATCGGCTATTGTAGAATCTTTTTTTAGTAACCGGATTTTAAATAATATCAATAAAGAGGATAACCTGTTCAGTTCCTGGCCATTTTTGTTGTTATTTATCCAGTTCGGATTTATTTTGGGCATGTTTTTTTTCTTGGTGGCGCAGTATTATGATATGTACCAGGCCAAGCATGGATTTAAATTCTTCTTTACCATATCACTAACAATCATTGTATTTTATGCGTTGAAACTGATCATCTTAAGATTTATAGGATACCTGTTCAATGTTCAGAAACCAGTGGGTGAATATATCTCCATTTTATACCTAAGCTACTTTAATGCTTCACTACTTTTCATCCCTCTGGTAGTTGCATTTGCACTGTCTCCGTTAAAATATGGTGTGATTTATATTGCATTGGCTTACTTGCTTTTAGGGGTGATATTTGCCTTTCAGCTCATTAGGGCGGGCATTACTATACTTTCTAATAATAAGTTTTCTAAAATGCATTTAATTCTGTACTTTTGCGCCCTCGAAATATGTCCTATTTTAATACTTATTAAAGCGATAGGATTGTAGCAGGAAAAAGGAAAATGCAAGAAAAGAACGACTCTAGAATTCGCAAAGTGAAAAGTATTTTGGTTACATTACCAAAACCTGAAACAGAAAAATCTCCTTACTACGATTTGGCGAAAAAACATAATTTAAAAGTTGATTTCAGGTCTTTTATACACGTGGAAGGTGTGCCTGCAAGAGACTTTAGAAAAGACAAAATTAATCTGGCTGATTTTACGGCTGTTATTTTTACCAGCCGCAATGCCGCAGATCATTTCTTCAGGATTTGTGAAGAAATGCGCTATGATGTTCCGGTTGATCTTAAGTATTTTTGCCTTTCTGAAACGATTGCTTTATACCTTCAAAAATACATCCAATATAGAAAAAGGAAGATATTTTTTGGTAAGCAAACTGCAGCAGACCTCGCTGAAGTGTTAAAAAAGCATGCCAATGAGAAATTTTTGTATCCATGTTCTGATGTAGCTACGGAAGATACCATGAAGTTCTTAGAAAAAAGTGGATATGATTTTACGCCTGCGGTGCTTTTTAGAACTGTAGTAAGTGATCTGTCAGATTTAGCTGAAGTATTCTATGATGTGATTGCCTTTTTCAGCCCATCTAGTATACAGTCTTTATTTAAAAACTTCCCAGATTTTAAGCAGAATAACACGCGTATTGCAGCCTTCGGAACCAATACCAGTAAGGCTTGTGTAGATATGGATTTGATTGTTGATATCGCTGCACCAACTCCTGGTGTGCCATCTATGACCATGGCCATTGAGAATTATATTAAAATATCTAACAAATAAGACGGCCAAAATTTTCTGGAAGTCAAAAAAAATAAATGCGTAACCTTCAGTAAATGATTGGGTTACGCATTTATTGTAATAGGCCAATTAGGCTTATCTCCCTTTAAAAATTCCATTAGTTGCCTTAGCACAAACTATTTAAGTCAAATTATTTGCATTTGTTGATTATTGTAGTGATTTTTGATAAAATTGCTCCTAATCGTGCGTTGCACACTATAAAGAATATGAAGAAAATCTACCTTCTAACCATTGTGGGTATAACTGTATTGCTGGCGAGTTGTGGTCATGGTGGCCAAGGTGAGCTAGTGGGTGCTTATAACCGAAAATTTAAGAATAATAGGATTCCCCTGGGGATGGTATATATTCCACCTGGACATACACCACTCGGGGGTTCTGATGAAGATATTACCTTCTCTCAGAATGGGCCAAGCAGAATGACAACAATAAGTGCATTCTTCATGGATCAAACCGAAATTTCTAATGCCGAGTATCGTCAGTTCACCAACTGGGTAAGGGATTCTATTGCCATTTCAATGATGGGTAACCCTCAACAATTCATGGTAAACCCAAAAGGTAAGGGAGCAGCAGAAGCACTTGGCGGTGAAAAATATATCAATTGGAAAGCAGTTGGACCAAACGGCGCAAACATTTGGCGCAATAAAGGTAAAAAGGGCGCCGGTGCACAGGCTTCTCAGCTTGATGGAATGTATTATTCTGGCTTAGATGCATTGCCCGGCAGAAAAGAATTCGACGTGCGTAAGTTTGAATACAATTACGCAGAGTTAAATATGGATAAAGCTGCTTTAGGGCATAAAAATCCAAATAGTAAACGTCAGGATTATATCGATCGCTATAATGTTGCGATCTATCCGGATACAATGGTTTGGAAAACAGATTATTCCTATTCTCAAAACGATCCCATGGTTCGTGGCTATTATAATCACCCTTCCTATGATGATTATCCGGTAGTTGGTGTGAGCTGGGAACAAGCCAAGGCATTTTCACATTGGAGAACGCGTTTGTATGATGGCGTAGCGCAAGCACGTAAAATGCCTTCAGGATCAAGATCTGATTACAGATTACCTGCAGAAACCGAGTTTGAGTATGCAGCCCGAGGTGGAAATACAAAAACTAAATATCCATGGGGTGGCCCATATATCAGAAATACAAAAGGTTGTTTACAGGCTAACTTTAAGCCAGGGCGTGGAGATTATTCCAGCGATGGTGGGATTTACACTGTAGGAGTAAGATCATACTTTCCAAATGATTATGGTCTTTACAACATGTCTGGTAATGTTGCTGAGTGGACATTAACAGCCTACAACAAAAGTGCATCTCCAATGCTGCATGATTTAAATCCCAACTTTACCTATGTTGCGGGGCCGAATGATAGCAAATACTTAAAAAGAAAAGTTGTAAAGGGGGGTTCCTGGAAGGATACGGGCTACTTCTTGCAGAATGCTGTTTCAACCTATGAGTATCAGGATACCCAAAGATCATATATCGGTTTCAGGTGTGTATCATCTTATCCAGGTACTGATCTAAGAAATTAAACTAAACCAAACAAACTATAACTTAAAGAAAAACATCAAATTTTATGGCATCAAAAAAACAACCAGGCTGGTTACACGTAGCGATTTCATGGGGAGCAAGTATTGTAATCGTTGGAGCTCTATTTAAGATTCTGCATATCGGTGGAATTTTCGGTAGTTACATGATTGGAGCAGGACTTGGGATAGAAGCGATTCTATTCTTTTTAACAGGATTTTTTCCACCAGAGCCAGAACCGGCCTGGGATAGGGTTTATCCAGAACTTAGAGAAGACTATAAAGGAGAATTGCCTCAGGCATCTGCAAGACCTGTAGCAACAGTAGCAGCACCAGCAAATACCGCTGCATTAGATAAAATGTTAAGTGATGCTAAAATTGGTCCTGAACTAATTGAAAGTTTAGGAACAGGATTGCGCACCTTTGGTGATAAAGTGGCAGCAATATCAAATGTTGCTGATGCCTCAACTGCAACGAATGAATTTACAAGCAAAGTTAAAACTGCCTCAGCTGGTTTTGACAATCTAAGCGCATCTTTCGAAAAAGCAACAGCTAATTTGAAAGCAATGGGCGAAAGCAATGTAGATTCTCAGGCTTACCATGATCAGGTAAACAATTTAGCTAAAAATTTATCTGCTTTAAATGCAGTTTATGAATTAGAATTACAAGATTCTAGCGCTCATTTAAAATCTATGAATAAATTTTATTCAAACTTGTCACTAACGATGCAAAACTTCAACGAATCAATGGAAGATTCGAAACAGTTTAAAGAAGAAGTGAATAAGCTGGCTAAAAACTTATCATCACTAAATGCTATTTACGGCAATATGCTATCGGCTATGAATGGCCCACGTCTATAATTTGTCTAGTTTTTAATCTAAAGAAAAAGCTACATAAAACATGGCAGGCGGAAAAGAAACAACAAGGCAGCGGATGATCAATATCATGTATTTGGTATTGTTGGCTATGCTGGCCTTAAACGTATCAGATACTGTTTTAGATGCATTCAAAAATATCAATGATAGTTTGGACACCTCAAAAAACAACGTAAACTCCAGTATCAATCAACTTTTTTCGGCTTTTGAAAATTCAAAGCTGAAAGAAGAGCCAGCTCGTGCACAGCCTATATATGAAAAAGCCCAACAAGCTAAGGCCGCTGCTGATGAGTTGAATAATTATATTGAAGGAATTAAAAAACAATTTACAGTAGCCGGTGATGGAATCAATCCTGAAACAGGCGACCTTGTTAACCGCGATAACCTCGACATTGCTCAGGATATCATGATTAACAAAGGTGAAGCTGATAAATTAAAGGTAAAAATCAATGCTACTCGCGAGAAGTTAATCTCTTTGCTTGATCCGGCAGATCGTGCTACAGTGGCTTTTTCACTGGAAGCTAAAGATCCTGAACGTAAGCGCAAAGGCAACTGGCAGGCAACTTACTTTGGTGAGGGTACTCCATTAACTGCAGCGATGACAGTTTTGACCAAGCTACAAGCCGATACAAAAAATGCGGAAGCAGAAGTGGTGAAAAAGTTGTTCGGAAACATGGATAAGGCACAGGTTAATCTGGATCAGTTTGCTGCCGTGGCAGTTGCACCAACATCATATGTGATTCAGGGTCAGCCTTACACTGCCGAGGTATTTTTAACGGCAAGTGATTCAAGATCAACTCCTGATATTACCGTTAATGGAAATAAATTATCGGTTAGAGAAGGAAAAGGAACTTACACCGGCGGAACAGGTAGTGTAGGTGAATTCACCTGGGTAGGTACAGTTCGTGTTCGTCAAACAGATGGACAGGTGAAAGAATACAAAACGCAGCCTCAAAAATATCAGGTGGCAAAACCATCAGCAACAGTTTCTTCTACCAAGATGAACGTTATTTATGCGGGTATTTCGAATCCTTTTACAGTTTCAGCTGCAGGTTTTCCCTTAGAAAGTATTAAAGCATCTATCTCTGCAGGATCGATGTCTGGCTCAAATGGAAATTATAATGTAAATCTTGCAGGTAGCCAGGTTGGTCAGGAAGTTTCAATTAACGTTAGTGCATCTAATGCTGGCAAAACGGTTAGTCTTGGTTCTCAGAAATTCAGAGTTAAGGCAATTCCAAAACCAGTTGCGAAAGTTGGCGGCAGATCAGGTGGCGATGTGGCATCTGTACAGTTGAAGAGCGAGAGTGAAATCGAGGCAGATCTTGATGATTTTCCTTTTGATGTGAAATTCAAAATTCAACGTTATAAACTAACGATTATTAAACCACGTTCTGATGCCATCACGATTTCAGGCAGTGGTGGAAGTTTTGCTGGTCCGGTTAGAGCGGCAATAAATTCGATTACGCCGGGAACGAGAGTATTTTTTGAAGATATCGTTTCTGTTGGTCCAGATGGCCGTCAGAATGTGTTACCTTCATTAGCATTTACTGTTAAATAAGAATATGATGAAAAGGATTTTAAGCATCGCTGTTTTTGCTTTATTTACAACATTGGCTTTCGCACAAAAAAAGCCGACGAAGTTAGCGCCAAAGAGACCCACACCAGTAGCGGCTGTGCCTGCAGATACGGTGAAGGCGCCAGTAAAAACAGCTAAGAAGAAGCTGAAGGTTCCACCAAAGGACGGTTTTTACGCGCGTAAAGACATAGATAGTACAGAGATGGTTCCTTTGGCTGACGTTCGCGAAGAAGATGTTTTCTATGCTAAGCGGATCTGGAGAGAAATCGATTTGCGTGATACGGTGAATTCTGCATTGAAGTCGCCAAAGTCTAGATTGATAGACGTAATCATTTCTGCAGTGAAATCTGAAGAGCTTACAGCCTATTCTCCTTTTGATAGCGTTAACAATGAGGATGATGCTTTTACTAATCCATTAGCTGCAGATTCTGCAATGATGCAAGCAGCCGGAACAGTTGAGGTTACCGATTCAAAGGCCGGTACAGTAACTACAGTTGCTAACGATCTTAATCCTGAGTCTTTCTTAAAATACAGAATTAAAGAAGATTGGATTTTCGATGTTAAGCGCTCAATTTTTGAGCCTAGAATTGTTGGAATTGCACCGATGAAGTTTATCGAATCTTCTAAACAATGGCAGCCGGTATTCTGGATTTATTATCCTGAAGCAAGAGAAATTTTAACTAAAAAACGTTTGGTAAACACAAATAATGATGCATCTACTTTAAGTTTTGATGATTTCTTTATTCGTCGGTTATTCAGCAGTTACATTGTTAAGGAATCTAATCCCGGTGATAATAAGCTAAGAGATATCATAGCAGATCCACGCCAAAGGTTATATGAATCTGAAAGAATTAAAAAGTCTGTTCTTGATTACGAACAAGGGCTTTGGGAATACTAAAAATAAAAGGCTTCGAATTTTCGAAGCCTTTTATTTTAAACGGTAATTTCTTTACAGCATCGGGCTAGCCAGTTTTTACCTCTTCTTTTGTCTTAGCCTTTGCTATTATACAATCACGTTTAAAGGTTATCTGTTGTCGATTCAATTACATTTTGAATAGCTACAGGCAGATTCGATAAGATATCATATCCCGTTGCAGATTCTACTGCATTAACAGTTGTACGGTACGTTTTCCAATTGGTATTTAGCCCATTTTTATTAGGCATATTTACGGTAATTACACGCGTAGATGAGCTCACGCGGCTTAAATCATTATTCCCATTAGGCAATACAACAATTACTTTCCATGTATTGGCAGGAACGTTAATTCTTCCGTTATCTATTGTATAGGTAACGCCTCCATTGGTTCCTGTTCCACCAGATCCGTAAGAGCCACAAATCACATAAACTTCATTACCAGCGGTTACAAGCGAGCGGGTATAGTTTTCCAATTCAGCCCATGGCCCTTGGTTGTTGTTAGGTGCCTGTGGCATCATATTCGTCATTAAGAATGTAGATGAATTGGATGCAACTGATGCAGTTCTGTCTCCTGATGGGCAATTATGACCACGATCGAAGCCTGAACCAGAATAGCTGCGGTTTGATACCTGATACCAACCAGAGGGTAAGGTGTTGTCTGCTCTGAAATCATCCTGACGAGAAGTAGAACCTAAGTCGGATGAGCCGATGTGCCAGCTTACCCAATTTGGTGTAGCCCTTGTTTTGCTGTAAGAGCTGCTATAATAAGTCCCTTGCATTAAGTAGTTTTCAGGATTGGAAGTACTGGTTGTCGCGTTGCTTGGGTTTCCCATTAAGAGGTGGCTGTTGTCTCCTGGTGTTGTAGTGGGCGGATTAGTGGTACCGCCGCCATCAGTAGCAATACTGAAATCATCAATATTAATGCGGGCAGTACCGCCGCTAATTTTACGAATTTGAAAACGAACACTTCCAGTAATAGCGGTATTAAAAGTAACTGTTGATAAAGTGGAGGTACTGCTGGTTACGGTGCTGCCAGATTGTATCCAGCTGGAACCGCTATTGGTGGAATACCATAACTGCCAGGTACTATTCGCATCTGTGCCATATTTAGCATGAGCGATACTCACTACACTGGCTCCGTTTACATTGAAATTCATGCTTAAAATACCTGTGTTACGGATTCGGACAGATTGGCTTCCGTTTTTAGCGTCTGCCGGCAAATCACCAATCACAGCATCATTCAAGCTCCAGCTTCCGCTGGATAAAGCGACATTTGCAGTGGTATAGCTTCCTTTGGTGCCAGATTCAAAACTTTCTGGAAAACCGGCTAGGATTGCGCTTGCACTGGCCGTAGCAGCTTTACTGTTTAATTTTTGTTCGAAGAGATCGGTTTGAGGTTGGATCTGATTTTCCTTTTTACAGGCGGAGAGGCCAAGGCACAGAACGGCCATTAAGCTTACTTTTTTTAATGCTTTCATGTTTAATAGGGATTATTTGGATGATATGATTTGCTAGGTTTCTACAGCGAAAGTTTCGATTACAAGACAGGTGCCATCTGGCAAATAGCCAGTAATCAACACAGGGATTCTGCTTGTACCTTCTACTCGTGTAATCTGGATATCAGATAGATTTTGCACCAAAAAAGTATGAATTTCTTCTACCTTATGTACATTTTCAACCATTACGGCATCTGTTGCATCAACCTTTGATGTCAAATGTTGGAAAAACGCATGTTGATCCAGTTGTTTAAGATTTCCGGGGGGCGATTGATACGCTTCGGCTATCTTCTGTAGTAATTGTTCAGGAGGAATCTTACCCCAGTTGGTCACTGTGAATGGGCTTTCTGATTCTGTAAAGTACAATACGCCCAATAATAGGTTGGTGATTGTAGCCAGGATGTTGTTATTCATGTAAAATTAGGGATGTGTTTACTGATATTAACAAGCCTAATTTATAGAAAAAATATTGAAGTGATACCAATATAAGATTAAGAATGTGTTAATGTTTACCTCCTCACTTAATGGTGTACTGTTAAGATTATGCTTCCTTAAAGTGATTAAGTAACGTAACGACCTGTTTCTTATTCAGGATTTCTGATAGCTCTTTTTCAGAGGCTTCTTTTATTTTTTTAACAGATTTGAAATGTGTTAATAATTTATCGGCAGTAGTTTTTCCAATCCCTTCAATTTGTTCAAGTTCAGTTTTAAGTGTACCCTGATCTCGTTTTTTCCGGTGAAAGGTTATACCAAACCTGTGTGCTTCATCCCGGAGTTGTTGAATGACTTTTAAAGTTTCTGATTTTTTATCCAAATAAAGCGGATAAGAATCCCCTGGGTAGAACAACTCTTCCAATCGCTTGGCGATACCGATCACTGTAACCTTATTCTCAATGCCCAATAATTTTAAGCTTTTCATTGCAGAAGAAAGCTGTCCTTTACCACCATCAATGATGATCAATTGAGGTAGTGGTTGGTCTTCTTCTAACATTCTCCTGTAGCGACGGAAAACGGCCTCTTCCATAGTAGCAAAATCATTAGGACCTTCTACTGTTTTCACATTAAAATGCCGGTAATCTTTTTTAGAGGGTTTCGCATCTTTAAACACTACAATGGCAGAAACAGGATATTTTCCCTGAAAGTTCGAGTTATCAAAACATTCTATGTGCTTAGGCAACTGGGTTAGCCGCAAATCATTTTGCATGGTGGTTAAAATCCGGTCAGTTCTCAGATCTGGATTCAGCTTCTCATACTGGTTTAGCTTTTCCTTTTTAAAGAAAAGCACATTTTTTTGAGAAAGTTCAAGCAGTTTCTTTTTCTCGCCTAGTTTAGGAACTGTAAATTTTAGCTGCTCGTCCTGTAATGAAGGCTCAAAAGGAACAATAATTTCTCTTGAAGTGCTGTTGAATTTCGTTCTGAATTCCAGCATGGCAGTGATTAATAACTCATCATCACTCTCATCCAGTAATTTCTTAATCTCGATGGTTTGCGTTTGAATAATGGTTCCATTCATCACTTTGAGGTAGTTGATAAATGCATATCGCTCATCAGAAGCAATACTCACCACATCTACATTGGTAATAGCGCTGTTAACTACGGTTGATTTACTTTGGTATTTTTCTAAAACCTGGAGTTTTCTGGAGTATTGATGTGCCAGCTCAAAATTTAAATCTTCTGATGCTGATTTAATGATTCCTTTAACATCACGGATAACATTGCCAATTTTTCCATTTAAAATTTCCTTTATCTCACCAATATTTTTATCGTAATCACTTTCTGTTTGGTAAGCCTGACATGGGCCTTTACAGTTTCCGATCTGATATTCCAGGCAGACTTTAAATTTTCCTTCGGCTATGTTTTGTTCATTTAGAGGCAAACTACATGTACGAAGGGTATAAGTTTCCTTAATCAAATCAAGGATAGTGTGCATCATGCCAATCGAACCATAAGGTCCAAAATAGGTAGATCCGTCTTTGATTACTTTTCGGGTCCAGTAAATTCTGGGAAAGTGTTCATTTTTTACAATAATCCAGGGGTAAGTTTTATCATCTTTTAAATTGATGTTAAACTTAGGCTGGTGTTTTTTGATCAGGCTGTTCTCCAGTAACCATGCATCAATTTCTGTATCAACAATGGTGAAGGTAATTTTTCTGATTTTGGAAACCAAAACCCGCGTTTTACCATTGAATTGTTGTTTATCGGTATTGAAATAGGAACCCACACGGTTGCGCAGGTCTTTTGCCTTACCGATATACATCAACTTCCCATCCGCATCCCAATACTGGTATACGCCTGGTTTATGTGGAATTGCTGTTAGTGCTGTTTTATGATCGAAACTGCTCATTATTGCAAAAATAGGGTAATAAGAAGAAACCTTATCTAAAATGATTTAGAATTAATTTTGTTTCAAAAGGATGGCATTAATCCATCCAAAGAAAAGTTAGGGAACAGTAAATCGATATTATCTTATAGATAACGCCTAAAAACCTAACTTTTCATCAAGTTCCGGATTCGTTTCTTCCTGCTGTTGCTGGTATTGGTTACAATCATATGTAATCGAAACACCCGATTTTGGTACTTCGAAATCGGCATGGCTAATTTTTAATGAGGGGTTAGCATATACACGCTTAATAAAACCAGCAAAAATAGGTAGTGCAGTATTGGCACCTTCACCCTGGCTGGTGCTGATAAAGTGAAATGCACGATCCTCGCAACCAGTCCAAACACCTGTTACCAATTGTGGCGTTATCGCCATAAACCATCCATCAGAGTTGTTTTGTGTGGTGCCTGTCTTGCCGCCGATGGGCGCATTAACTTTATATTTATAATTTAATCTCGAACCTGTACCACCAGAAACCACACCTTTAAGCATTCTTGTCATTACATAAGCAACTTCTTCGCTCATAATTGGTTTTGGTATTTCTTTCTGTGAGAATAAAACAACACCGTTTTTATCTTCTATTCTAAGCAAATAAATTGGTTTAGTGTAAACACCTTTGTTAGCAAAGGCACCATAAGCACCTACCATATTATATATGGAAGAATCGAAAGTTCCTAAAGCGATAGAAGGGTAGGCAGGAACATTTGGAATCCCCATCTTCGTTGCCAGGGTAGAGACTGCTACTGGGCCAACCTGTTTCATCAAATAAGCCGTTACATAATTCTGAGAAAATGCCAGGGCTTTTTGAAGCGTAATGTTACCAGCAAGTGGTTTGCCAGATGATTTAGGCGTCCACGCTTCACCATAGCCATCAATGGTAACCGGAACATTAGGGACTGTATAGCAAGGTGAATAGCCGTTTTCGATGGCTACAGCATAGGTAAATGGCTTAGCTGTTGAACCAACTTGTCTTGTTCCCATTTTTACCTGATCATACTTAAAATGTTCGTAATTAATTCCACCAACCCATGCTTTAACATGACCGTTAGTAGGGTCCATCGTCATCATGGCATTTCGCAGCAACATTTTATAGTACCGCACAGAATCGATTGGTTTCATCACCGTGTCTACATTACCCTTCCAGGTAAAAATGGTCATCTCGGTTTTGGTGTTGAAATCTTGTTTAATTTCGTCGTCAGATTTACCTTCCAGTTTTAAAGATTTATAGCGGTCAGATCTTTTAATTCCCTGTTGAATTTGCAAATCTTTTCCTTTGAAAGGATTTCTACCTTTCCAGCTTGCCAAAAACTGTGCTTGAAGAACCTTCATGTATTCTTTTTGGGCATCTTCAGCGTATTTTTGCATGTCGTAATTCAGTGTCGTGTAGATTTTTAATCCATCACGATCTAAATCATAAGCAGAACCATCAGGTTTTGTGATGCCCTGTTCCTGGAATATATTTTTTATGTCGTTCTTTAAAACTGATCTGAAATAAGGTGCGATTCCATCATTCACTGTTGCTGCATTGAATTTTAAACCGAGTGGTTTTTCCTGTTCTTCGGCAAATTCCTGCTGACTTAACAACTCAGATTTCACCATCATTGCCATTACTGTATTTCTACGATCTCTAGATCTTTCCGGATGACGGGTAGGAGAGTACATGGTAATTCCCTTTTGCATCCCCACCAAAGTTGCGGCCTGTGTGAGGGTTAGTTTATCAGGCGTGGTATTGAAATAAACCCTTGCAGCAGATTTGATTCCATAGGCCTGGTTCCCGAAATCTACCGTATTTAAATACATGGTGATAATTTCTTCTTTAGTGTAGTTTCTTTCTAGTTTCACGGCAACAATCCACTCTTTAAACTTAGTTAGTACCAGCGAAAAGAAGTTTAAATTGGATTCTCTTGGGAAAAGGTTTTTAGCCAATTGTTGAGTAATGGTACTTGCTCCTTGTTTTTTGCCGATCAGGTTGTAACCAATAATGGTGAAAGTTCGTTTAAAGTCGATACCCGAATGTTCTTTAAAACGGGTATCTTCTGTAGCGATTAAACCATTGATTACGTTTTCTGAAATATCTTTGTAGGTAACGTTAGAACGGTTTTGTACAAAATAAGTTCCCAGGGGGCGGCCATCTTCGGCAATGATTTCTGATGCCTGATTGCTTTTTGGATGTTCAATATCACGGAAAGACGGCAAATCGCCGAAGAGTCCTAGACCGATCATTGAAATGAAAATAGCGAAAAGCGCTATTCCGGCAATAAGTATTTTCCAGATGAGTAAACTATATTTTTTTGTTTCTTGTGCAGAAAGGGATTTATTCATTTTGTGTTGTTATTAGTTCAAAAAAGACCCGTTGCTGGGCCAATTTTAAGCTGCAAATTTATTAATTTTTAAAGAAAATGAACATTTTTGCTTTTTATCAAGCTTCCTGTTCTATTTGTAATTGTCTTTTAAAAACTCAAGATATTCATTTACACGTTGTCTATCTGTAAGTTTTTGGAAGTTCTCTTTGCTGATAATGAACCCTTTGTAAAGGTTAGAGGGAACTTTCATAATGTTTTTCAACTGCCCTGTAATACTGGATTCATATAATTTTGCATCTTCCAAATCAATAAAACTGGTAATGTATATTAACTGATCGTTATCCAACTCAATCAATTTATGCGCCAAATCATTATCTGGATAGTTACCACGATTAAATTGACCGATTCCAAAACGCGAAGAACTTAAAGTCAATGTGGCGTCGGCCACATCAATTACATAATAATATTCTTCAGACGTTGCTGCACTAAAAATGCTTACTGGCTTAGTTACATCCACAGGTTTCACTTCAGCTGGTTTTTTTATTTCCTCAACCTTGTCAGTTTTTCCCGCTTCAGTAACGTCAGTATTTAAGGGCTTGGCTGGCACTGCAATTGGTTTCGCCTGGCTCACAAACCGTGGTTCTTTCGAATCAAAATCAATCAATGCAACAGGTCTTTGTTTAAACTCTTCCAGGTTTGCCTCAATATATTTTAAGTGATCACGAACCAACGGTGTAATAATCATATCGTTGGCATAATTCGTATTAATCGAATTGAATTCTCTTAATAAGGCATCCAGCTTTGAGGTACGACCAACCGCAATGGCTTTTAAATAAGCATATTGTGGGGCCAAACCGTTATCAGGCGATGCCGAAATGTTTAGGTTAGCCTGGTTAATTACTGCTGGATAATTTTTTTGGGTATAAGCATCGAACGTTACATTATAATTGTTAATTGCAATGTTTTCAAGGTCGGTTTGCTTCGCCGAATAAGATGGATCCAAAATAATCTTCGCGAAATTACTTTCAGGATATTTCGTTAAAACCATTTGGCGGTATTCATTCGATTTATTTTCGTCAATGCCTTTAGCATTTAAGTACAAACTATAATAAATAGCAGCGAGGTGGTTATTTTCAGGGAATCTGCGTAAAAGTTCTAGGTAGATTTTATCTGCTTCTGCCTTATCATTTAATTCCTGCTGATAAAAACTCGCTATTTCGAAATAAGCATCTATGATCTTTTGGTTAGATGCAGCAAGTAATTCTGGCGAAATTGGCAAGGCATCCAGATATCTTTTCTCTAGAGAAGTTTGATCCTGAGCGTTTTGGGCAATACCTTCGTTTGCAGGGATAATTTCATTCGCCACTTTACCACCAGACATTACCTGGTTATTCTCTTGTGCTGATGATCTTGTGCTTTGCCTCCAGTTATCTTCTAACTGCCTGTTGCCCCAACGCTTCCTAAAATCTGCAAAGCCCGTGCTAATCGCGCCATTATTATTAAAGTAAAAAGTATTACCAACGATATTATTTCCAGGATTTAACGTCTGGTTAGGGAAGTCGGGATCATTAAGCATTTGGTTGGGTGTAAATCCTGCCGGGACTACTTCCACTTTTGGAGTCAAATATCGCTTTACCATAGCCTCGCGCTCACTTACAGGAAGTTTTGCAAAACTTTGAGCGGTATCTTCTTTGCTGATTATCGTGAAACGATCAGTAAGGTAGGTAAGGTTTTCAGCTTTTTTGGCAATGCTTGTATAATCAGGAAAATTCTTCGGTAAAATCATTACCGTACTGTCGTAATAGCGTTTTGCCTTTATATAATCATTAAATTCTTTAAAATTTAAATCTGCAACCCTCAGGTAAGACAATGCCTTTTGTGTTTGGTTTTTCGTGCTCTTTTGTATCGACTTTAAGTAGTTTTCCTCTGCCTTTTCCAGCTTTCCTTCGGTAGAAAACATTTCTCCGACCTGATAGTAAATCTGATCAGTGTAATCAAAGTTTTTATCATCTTTTAATAGGGCGAGGAGTGCTTTGTCTTCATCAACCTTATAGCCGTTAATTAAGCCTTTTAACTTTATGCGCTGCAAGTTGGCGTGGAAATACATTTCAAAAGGTGCATTGCTGTTTTCTACTTTAGTGAAATTAATAAACGCATTTTGAAAATCTTTTTCCTTTTCCTGTAGTTGCGCCAGAATATACCTCCAGCGAATGCCTAATTGTTTCTCATTAGCAAGACGCACGGTGTTTTCCAACAGCAGAATAGCTTCTTTATTTCTGTTTTGATAGATACGCATTTGTGCGGTTGTAGCAAGTGGTTCAGCCAGATCTTTTTTCAATTGATCTTGCGCACGAAGCATCGTATCTAGAATTTTATCTGCAAATGCCATGTTATTCAATTCCATCTGGCTACGCGCTTTCCAGTTCATGGCCATAATGAAAGTTTTCAGGTCACTGCTATAAGTTTTTGCGGTGTAATCGAAATACTCTGATGCGATAAAATAATTACCTTTTAAGTAGTTTGCTTTTCCTAAAAGCATATATGCATCATCGATATAATTACTGAAACTTTTATCATTAATAATCGTTTGTCCTTTTGTAATTACTTCATCTAATTGCTTGTTTGGTGCGCCCGGTGTTAGCACCAGGTTTATCTGCGGCTCGGGATCGAGGTAAACCGGAAGTATTTTCTCGTAATTATCGATATAACTTTCGAGTAAATTATCGCGGTGTTCTGTTAAGAGCACATTGGAATTGTAGATGTAATTATATCTTGCCGTTAGGTTTTGAAACTTTCGGTCTACAGTGGTATCTTTATTGGCTACACAACCGTAAATACATACTAAGCTGATAAGAGCGAAAAAGCGGTTTAAGCTTGAGGTGTTGCGTGGTTTCAATGACGTTAATTCTCTTAAGTATGATACAATATACAAATGTTTGCAGAATTACATTATTCAGCGATCAAATTTAATATTCAAAGTTAATTTAATTATTGCATTAAAAATGGAAAATCCTAAAGAAGAAGGTACCGGAAAAAGGGTAAATGCAGCAGCAAAATATTCGGCAATAGGTTTCCAGATGATTGCAACTATTGGCTTGTTAACATTTATTGGTTACAAGATAGATGAACACCGCCAAAGTAAAAGTAAACTCATTACAGCCGCTTTTGCCCTTGCGGGAGTTGGTATCGCGCTTTATCAAGCAATAAAACAAGCGACAAAAGCGTAATTCTCTGCTTATTGGGTTAGCTTGTTATGAATTGATTGAGCCATCGCAATGAATTAGCAATCAACAATTTCAATAAAAAAGCAAGTTCCATCTTTTAAAAACTTATCTTTGCAAAAGTTTTATTTGCAAAGAAATTATTCCATTGACGCTAGCCAAATTCACAAGCATCTACTTTATTTTCGTTGGTATATCGATCGCTGTTGTAGCCATTTTACCTATTCTCTTTCCAGAGAAGCAGATTTTAGTAAAGAATTTCTGGGTTGTATTTGGTTTCATTGCTGGCATCACTTATATCGCCTATATGCTGGTGGATATTGGAATAAAACGTGATCCTGAAGTAGGTATCATGGCAATTATGGGATCAATTGCAGTTAAAATGATTTTTTGTATGGCTTTTGTGCTGGTTTACATTATAAAAGCGAAGGGAAATGGGCGGCTTTTTGTACTAAATTTTTTTTCTGTGTATTTCTTGTTTACTGCCTTTGAAATATACTGTTTGTTACGTAACTTGCGCCACCAAAATTTAAAGTAAAAAACTGCCAATAAATGGATTGTAACCAAGTTTTTGTGTCGAAAGTTAAGAAGGTAATCTTTGTTTTTACGCTTTTAGTCGCGTTTTTATCTTTCAAAAATGATACTTTCGCTCAAGTTGATAGCGCAACTGTGTCACCTGATAGTGTTTTAGCCGAATCTGCTCATGCAGTTTCCGGAGAACATGGCGCTACTGAACATGGTGAAGAGAAATTTGAGCCTACAAAGGTGATCATGGAACACATTGCCGATTCACACGTTTGGCATTTATGGGGACACACATCTATTCCACTTCCTGTAATTTTATATACTTCAGGAGGTTTGGAAATTTTTTCTTCTGCAAATTTTCATCATGGCGAGCATGATTATCAGGGTACTTACAATAAGTATCGTCTGGTAACTGGTTTAAAGCAGAGCATGACCAAAGATATGTTCAATAAGAACATTAAGGTTGTTGGCGCTGACGGACAGATTGACGAAGCTGCATCTGATACGGTGATTGATTTTTCGATTACTAAGAATGTTGCTGCGATGTTTATTTCGATTGCATTGATCGTAATTGTTTTCTCTGTAGTTGCAGCGGGTTACAAAAAAAGAGTAGGTAAAGCACCAAAGGGCTTGCAGTCTTTCTTAGAGCCGGTAATTATATTTGTTAGAGACGATATCGCCAAGCCGAATATCGGACATCGGTATGCGAAGTTCATGCCTTATCTTTTAACGATCTTCTTCTTTATACTATTTAATAACTTACTGGGTTTGGTGCCAATTTTTCCAGGCAGTGCTAACGTAACGGGTAATATTGCATTAACGTTTGTAATGGCTACCGCTACCATGTTGGTGGTAAACCTTAATGGTAACAAATATTATTGGAAACACATTTTAACTCCTGATGTGCCTTGGTGGTTATATCCAATTATGATTCCTGTGGAATTAATTGGTATTATTTCTAAGCCATTCGCTTTGATGGTTCGTTTGTTTGCAAACATCACTGCTGGTCACATCATTGTATTGAGTTTAATATCATTGATTTTTATTTTTAAAACATTGGCTATTGCACCGGTTTCTGTAGCATTCGTATTGTTTATGGATGTTCTGGAGTTATTGGTGGCATTTTTACAAGCCTTTATTTTTACATTATTATCTGCTCTATTTATCGGAATGGCAGTAGAAGAGCATCATTAACGGAAAACTATTTTTTACAAATTATATAATTAAATTAGTTATGGTAGGTTCAATCGCGGCAATCGGTGCCGGTTTAGCAGTAATTGGTGCCGGTATCGGTATCGGTCATGTAGGTGGTAAAGCAATGGAAGGTATTGCTCGTCAACCAGAGGCTGCATCAAAAATTCAAACTGCAATGATTATCGCTGCTGCCCTTATTGAGGGTGCTGCTTTATTCGGTGTAGTAGTTGCTTTATTAGGCTTACAAGTTTAATAGCAAACTGGAATTTATAAACCGGGAATTCAACGATTGGTTGATTCCCGGTTTTAACAAAAAAATTAGGTAAAAAAAATATATAAAATGGAATTAGTAACCCCAAGCATTGGATTGGTTTTTTGGACCGCACTTGCATTTATCTGCTTATTAATATTACTGAGAAAGTTAGCCTGGAAACCAATTTTGGGTGCTATCCATGAGCGTGAGCAAAATATTGACGAAGCGTTAAATAAAGCCGAATTAGCAAAACAGGAAATGACTCGTTTAACGGCTCAAAACCAGGATTTGATGCAACAGGCCCGTGCTGAGCGTGATGAAATTTTGAAACAGGCTAAGACATTGAAAGATGGCATTTTAAATGAAGCTAAAAAACAAGCTCAGGTAGAAGGTGCTAAATTGATTGAAAAAGCTAAAATCGAAATTGAAAACCAAAAGAAAGCAGCTTTAGCTGAAGTTAAAGGCCAGGTTTCTACCTTATCATTAGAAATTGCTGAACGTGTTTTACGTGCGCAATTGGATGATAAAACTAAACAGGAAGCTTTAGTAGCTAATTTGTTAAAAGACGTTGAATTAAACTAAGTTATAAGTATTACGTTTTAAGTTTTAAGCATATGGTGCCATTGTCAGGTTTTGAACCAGCAATTAAACTTACCACTTATCACTTACAACTTACGACTCAAAATATATGTCAGAAATTAAAGTTGCAGGCAGGTATGCCAAATCATTAATCGATCTAGCTGTTGAAAATAACGCACTAGCAGAATCTTATAATGATATGGTTTTGTTTGAAAAAGTTGTTAATCAGACTCCTGAACTAGAGGCGATCCTGAAAAATCCCATCATGCCTTTGGATAAAAAAATAGGTATTTTGAATGGTATTTTTGCAGATAAAGTGGGGAAATTAACCCTAACTTTTTTTAAAACGGTTGTAAACAAAGGTCGTTCTGTTGTTCTTTTTGCTACCGCAAAGCAATTTATTCATCAGTATAACTTACTTAAAGGTATTGTTACAGCTGATGTAACTACGGCCACTCCACTAAGCACAGCTGCGAAAGCGGAAATTATTGCGATAGTAAAAAGAGAATTAGGTGCTAATGAAGTACTGATTAACGAAAAGGTTAACGAGAAACTTATCGGTGGATTTATATTGAAAGTTGGAGATAAACAATTCGACGCAAGTATAGCCAGCGGTTTAAGTAAACTCAAAAAAGAATTGGCGCATTAGCGCAAGGTAATGCACAAGGCCAACAGGCTGAAAGCTGATGCCGACCGGAAAATAAAACATTAAAATACGAGGTAAAAAGTATTGATTGCTAATTACTAAGTCTACAATAAACAGGATGCGCTAAGCGTGTGGCATTGAACGCCAACCGCCATGCGCCGAGCACTAAACATTTACAAAAAGATATAAATAGATTATGGTAGAGGTAAGACCAGACGAAGTATCGGCAATTATCAGACAGCAATTGGCGGGCTTCAAATCAGAAACCGAACTGGAAGAAGTTGGTACCGTGTTGCAAGTGGGCGACGGTATTGCCCGTGTTTACGGTTTAACTAAAGTTCAATCGGGTGAGTTGGTTGAATTTGCAAACGGCCTGCAAGGCATTGTATTAAACCTTGAAGAAGATAACGTTGGTGTGGTACTTTTAGGTGCTTTCGACGAAATCAAAGAAGGTGATACCATTAAACGTACAAAGAAAATTGCCTCTATTAAAGTTGGTGAAGGTATGCTTGGCCGTGTAGTTAATACATTAGGCGAGCCTTTAGATGGTAAAGGACCAATTTTAGGGGAAACCTATGAAATGCCTTTAGAACGTAAGGCACCAGGTGTAATTTATCGTCAGCCGGTAAATGAGCCTTTACAAACTGGTATTAAAGCAATTGATGCAATGATTCCAATTGGTCGTGGTCAACGTGAGTTGGTTATTGGCGATCGTCAGATTGGTAAAACTGCTGTTTGTATTGATACTATCATCAACCAAAAAGAATTCTATGAAGCTGGCGAACCAGTGTTCTGTATTTATGTTGCCATCGGTCAGAAAAACTCTACTGTAGCCAACATTGTACGTACATTAGAAGAAAACGGCGCTTTACCATATACCGTTGTTGTTGCTGCATCTGCTGCTGATCCTGCTCCAATGCAGTTTTATGCACCATTCGCAGGTGCTGCAATTGGTGAGTTTTTCCGTGATACGGGTAGACCAGCTTTAATTGTTTATGATGATTTATCTAAACAAGCAGTTGCTTACCGTGAGGTATCTTTACTACTTCGTCGTCCACCAGGCCGTGAGGCATATCCAGGTGACGTTTTCTACTTACACAGTCGTTTGTTAGAAAGAGCTGCGAAAATTAACGCGAATGATGACATCGCAAAAAATATGAATGATTTACCAGAATCGATTAAACATATCGTGAAAGGTGGTGGTTCATTAACGGCTTTACCAATCATTGAAACACAAGCAGGTGACGTTTCTGCATATATTCCAACCAACGTAATTTCAATTACTGATGGTCAGATTTTCTTAGAATCAAACTTGTTTAACTCTGGTATTCGTCCGGCTATTAACGTAGGTATTTCGGTATCTCGGGTAGGTGGTAACGCTCAGATTAAATCAATGAAAAAAGTTTCCGGAACGTTAAAATTAGATCAGGCTCAGTACCGTGAACTAGAGGCTTTCTCTAAATTTGGTTCTGACTTAGATGCTGCAACAAAATCTGTTTTAGATAAAGGTGCACGTAACGTAGAAATGTTGAAACAAGCACAGTTTTCTCCGTTCAGTGTAGAGAGACAAGTTGCAATTGTTTATGCAGGTACTAAGAATTTAATGCGTAATGTTCCAGTTAACAAAGTAAAAGAATTTGAAACTGAGTATTTAACTCAATTGGAAATGCGTCATCCAGAAACTTTAGCAGCGTTAAAAGCTGGTAAGTTTGATGACAACATCACTGGAGTTCTAGATACAGTAGCAAAAGAAATTTCAAGTAAATATTAATAAGTATTAAGTAGTTAGTATCAGGTATCAAGATAAAGCTTAATTTAATCTTGTTACTTGATACTCGATTCTTGATACTCACGAAATAAAGAATGGCTAATTTAAAAGAAGTAAGAAACCGAATTGCATCTGTACAGTCAACGCAACAGATAACGAAAGCTATGAAAATGGTTTCCGCTGCAAAGTTGAAGCGTGCTACCAATGCAATTATCGCTTTGCGTCCTTATGCAACTAAACTGAAAGAAATCTTAGAAAATCTTTCTGCAAGTTTAGAAGGTTCTTCATCACCTTTTATTCAGGAACGTGAGCCAAATAAGGTGCTGATTGTTACTGTATCTTCCAACCGTGGTTTGGCTGGTGCTTTTAACATGAACGTTATTAAAGCGGCCAATAACTTAATTGTTGAGAAATATAGCGAGCAGTTGAAAAATGGTAATGTGAGCATTATTTCTATTGGTAAAAAAACACAGGATTTCTACGAAAAACGTAAATACAATGTTATTGGTAACAATAATGAAGTATATGCTGCATTAACTTTCGAAAATGTAACCAAGATAACTGATGCGATCATGGCTGGGTTTATCAATGGCGATTTCGATAAAGTAGAAGTGGTTTACAACCGTTTTAGAAACGCTGCTGTTCAGTTTATTACTACAGAACAATTATTGCCATTGCCAAAGGCAGAAGAAGCAACTAAAGCAGATACAAAGGCTTCTAATGTAGATTATATTCTTGAGCCATCACAGGAAGAAATTGTAGAACAATTAATTCCAAAATCAATCAAAATTCAGTTATATAAAGCAGTTTTAGATTCTCATGCATCTGAACACGGCGCCCGTATGACATCAATGGATAAAGCTACCGAGAACGCAGGGGAATTGTTGAAAGCGTTAAAACTTTCTTATAACCAGGCACGTCAGGCAGCGATTACTACTGAATTAACCGAGATTGTGAGTGGTGCAGCTGCATTGAATGGATAATAATTCAAAGCTGAAAGTCTTTAGTCATTAGTCGAAATATACTTAAGCCCATTTCTTAATTGAAATGGGCTTTTTTTACTATTCATGCTGCTGTAATCCGAAATTATTATTTTTTTTATGGATTGTAATCCAAAATTATTATGTTTTTTATGGATTGTAATCCAAAATTATTATACTTTTGTGCAATAATTATTGGCTATGATCATTAGGAAACAACTAGATTATGCATTTTCCAGGCTATTTAAGGGGAAAGCTTTTATAATATTCGGGCCAAGGCAAACAGGTAAAACTACTTTTGTGGAACAGCTGTTAGCAAAAGTTGATAAAAAAACCTTGTATCTAAATGGAGATGATGCTGATGTAAGAGAAACATTAGCTAAACCGAATGCTATACAGATTGGCCAAATGCTTGGTGATTATGAAGTGCTATTTATTGATGAAGCCCAACGGATAAGTGATGTAGGATTATTGATTAAAATCATTGTAGATCGATTTAAAAATGTTCAGGTAATTGCTACAGGCTCTTCAGCTTTTGAGTTGTCAGGCAAGATTAATGAGCCTTTAACTGGCCGTAAGTATGAAATGATGCTTCTGCCTTTCTCTTATGCTGAACTGGTAACTGATACAGATTTTCTTACTGAAGAAAGATCTTTAGAACAACGTTTAATTTATGGTTCTTATCCCGAAATCATCAATGATGCTCAAAATGCAGAAGAACATTTAAAATTGCTAGCAGACAGTTATTTATATAAAGATTTATTTGCCTTAGAAGAAGTTAAAAAGCCCTTACTCTTTGAAAAAATAGTAAAGGCTTTGGCTTTGCAGATTGGTAGCGAGGTTAATTTCTCTGAACTGGCACAATTGGTGAAGGCCGACCAGAAAACCGTTGATAAGTATATCAGTTTACTCGAAAAGTCTTTTGTGGTTTTCAGCTTACCTGCTTTTGCAGGTAATGTGCGAAACGAAATTAAAAAGAATAAGAAGATCTATTTTTATGATACGGGTATTGTAAATGTGATTACGCGGAATTTCAACCCATTAACAAATAGGAATGATGTTGGTGTGCTTTTTGAAAATTATATGATTGCGGAGCGGATGAAGTTTTTACACCAAAACCAACTTGAGGCCGATTGCTTTTTTTGGCGTACTACACAACAGCAAGAAGTAGATTATGTTGAAAAAACGAAAGATAAATTTTTAGCAGTTGAGTTTAAATGGAGCGAAAGAGGAAAAAATAGAATTCCTACAACTTTTACGCAAGCTTATCCTGAAGCAGAAACACTAATCTTATCAAAAGCAGAAAGAGGTAGTTTTTTGAATAGTTGATCGTTTGTAGATAAAACTAAGATACCCATTCTTAAATTGGAATGGGCATCTTAGTTATTTTATAAGATTGAGTCATATTTACTCATAACTAATCTCAAATATCCATTTTCTAATTTTTTGCTCATGTTCTTTTCGTTGTAAACCGTTGCATTAAATTTAGCTTCTAAAATATATGTGCCAGAATTTAATTTCTTTAAACTTGTGATTTCAAATTTTGAATTCTTTTGAGCATCAGCACTTAATTGTGGTGGTGTTCGGAAATTATCTGAACCATACGTTTTAAATCCATCAGAGAGGCTTATTGCAACACCATTTTGTATATTATCTCTACCATAGTCCAGCGCATAATTTCTTGTCCCGACTGTAAATAAATCCATAATATCTTTTGGCCTCAAAATCAGTGATTGCAACATCGATGCTTTGTTATAAGTTTTAATAAACATTACATCGACTTTTTTCCCATCAGTATATATTCCATAATTCCGTGAGTATAAAACAGAATCTTTAATGCCAGATATATAATAACCGTTGCGGACAATTGAATCTACTTTTGAATACGGTTGATGATTACTGGCTCCGTAAAAACTGGAAAATTCAGATAGCTTATAAGTAATCCCATCAATACTGTAAGAAATGCTATCGTGAGCATATTCTAAAGGATCTTCTTTTTCGATAACTACCGGAGGTTCAATAATCAGGTTGTCTTTCTTGCAGGCCGCAAAGAAAAGTAGGGCAAGAACTACCCCTAGCAAGTGTTTTTTTTTCATAGTAACTGATTTCATTTGTGTGTCTCCAAAGCTATAAAAAAATACAATCGTACCAGTAATCAAAATACAAATTAATTATTGTATAGCCCTTCTTAACTGATTCGTTGAATGTTATTTCGCTTTAAAATCCAGATTCAATTAAGCTGTATCGCAAGATTCTTAATACATTTGTCAATCAATAAAAAAAATGAAAAAATATATCTTTACATTACTCGCGGTAATTCCATGCTTTGCCTGGGCGCAATCTCCGGCAAGAGATTACACCAATGCTGTACTTTGGCAACAAACTTCAGGCGAGTACAGAGCTTTATGCTTCCAGGCCTATAACTTTGCCCGTTTATCCTTAAAGGAAGCACTGTGGGCAGACACGAGTAAAAAACCCAATTGTGTGATTGTTGATATCGATGAAACCGTTCTGGATAATTCTGCTTTCCAGGGGCACGAAATTAAAAAAGGACTAAGTTATGTATCTGAAGACTGGACGGAATGGACCAATCTAGCCAAAGCCGACACTGTTCCGGGTGCACTGGCTTTTTTAAAGTTTGCAGCATCCAAAAATATTGAAACCTTTTATGTGAGTAACCGCGATGAGAAAGATTATACCGCCACATTGAAAAATCTTCAACATTTCGGCTTTCCGTATGCAGATGATGCACATTTGGTGGTCTCGAAAGGAACGTCAAATAAAGAACCGCGCCGCCAAAAAATTAACGAAACACATAATATTCTCCTATTGTGTGGTGACAATTTGAGCGATTTTTCTAACATTTTCTATCGCGAGAATAAAAACACCTTAGACCAGGTTAATGCCAGTCAGGCGCTTTTTGGAAGTAAGTATATTGTTTTGCCAAATCCGATGTATGGCGATTGGGAAAAACCTTTATATCAGGGCGAAAAGCTTAGTGATAAAGATAAAGCAAAACAGCGTTTAGAACGATTAAAAAGTTACTAAGTATTTGTAATTATTCAGCAATAAGTATTACTTTTGCTGCATCATAAAAATAAGATTATGGAAAACAACGAATTAAAGCACAATACAAAAAGTATGCAAACGGCTAATCAGCCAGGGATTTATAAGTTAATGATTTTTGGTGTACTGATTTGTATGGTGGGTACTTATGCTCGTTTTGCATTTGATTCTTGGGTATTGTCTTTAGTTTCATGGATTATTTTATTCATCGGAGCAATTATTGCCATTAAAGGTGTATTCAAAATCTTAGACGCATAACTATTCCTCTTTAGATATAGAAGCCGATTATGACCGCATAATCGGCTTTTTTATTTTGATGATTTTCTGATCATCATACGTTTCGATCTAATGCGCTTGATGCTGTATATGGGTTACCTAAATCACTTTTCTGTATAAAGGGAAAATAGAGCGGAATAAACTAACCAAACCACTCACTTCCAATGGCCATTTGAAGCAAATATTTTAACAATGATTAATTTTTTAAATATCAGAAATCATGAAAAGGAATATAATTGCTATCGCCATCATTTTAACTATGTTTGGTTGTCAGAAATCAAATCAGAAAAACGCTGACATAGCCTCAACAGACGAATTGAGCCCCAGTTCAATAAATGCCGACAGTTCCTCAGTACAAAAAGTAATTAAAACTGCCGATATGCGGTTTCGGGTAAAGGATGTTCAGCATACCAAGCAAGACCTAAGTTTGGCCATAAAGCAACAAGGTGGAACCGTTGCTGAATTCTCCATACAAAGTAATGTTCAGGAAACAGAAAAAGTGAAGCAATCTACCGATTCTTTGAAAGAAATTACAGCTTACCGAACAGAAGGGTATCTGGTTGCTAAAGTACCATCAGAAAATTTAGACGATTTTACCAATACCATTGCTAAGATGGCGGTTTTTGTAGATAACCAATCGATGAAAATGGATGATCAAAGCATTAATTATTTGTCAAACAAATTAAAGGCAGAAAACAGAGCAGATGCAGTTTCGAAAATTAATAAGTTATCTACAAAGAAAAGTGCCAGCATAGGTATGTCACTTACTGTAAAAGATGATTATGTTGATAAAAAGATGGAAAATCTACAGATTGACAATCGGGTAAGATATAGTACCATCACTTTAAATTTTTATCAGGATAATACGATTAAAACGATGCTGGTTGCCAATGACAATATTTATGATTACAAACCAGCATTTGGAACCAGGTTTTGGCTCGGTATTGTAAATGGTTGGGTAATTTTTAAGGAGATAATTCTGGCTTTGGTAAACCTTTGGATGTTGATTTTAACGGGATTTCTAGGGTTTTTCGTAATCAGATATTTCGTTAGAAAGAACAAAAAAGCAACGGACTTAGCAACTAATAATCTACTCCCTAACCAGCATTAAATATTCTGATTGTCATTGCAAGATAGCTACTGTAGCTTGCAACGACTCACCAATAACTATTTTTTTGTCTTAACTGCTAAGCCTTTAACCTTTGTTTTGTTGTCGGTTACAAAAGATTCCCATCCAGAATATGTTTTAGATTTTCCTCCGGAAGAAATTTTTTGGAAGGAATGGCAAAGGGCAACGGCCAATCCATCAGTGGCATCTAAAAACTCAGGCGTTTCCTTGAAATTTAGTAAGCGTTGTAACATGGCAGCTACCTGTTCTTTGGTCGCATTTCCACTGCCCGTAATCGATTGTTTAATTTTTCGCGGAGAATATTCTGTAACTGAAATATTCCGGGAAAGTGCCGCAGCAATAGCTGTTCCCTGTGCACGACCGAGTTTTAGAAGTACTTGAATGTTTTTACCGTAAAACGGGGCTTCGATGGCCAAAACATCTGGTTTGTATTGATCAATAAGAACAACTGTTTTTTCAAAAATCCGTTGAAGCTTTAGAAAAGGATCATCCAGATGGGTCATCTTCACTACCCCCATGCTTATGAGTTCTGTTTTATTCCCCTTTTCTAAAATTATGCCATAACCCATCACCGCCGTACCAGGGTCTATACCCATAATTACCCGTTCCTTTTTTTCATTCAACATTACAGCAATATTAAGCATATTTGCAAACTAAAAAGATAATCTTGACAGACAAGAACAAAAAAATATTATCATACCTTATTAAAGCTGCTATTGTCTTATTTGCCTTTTGGTTTATTTATCATAAACTGGTGGCGAATGACAACCTGCGTAATTTTAAAATTCTCCTGACCAATATTCCTCAGGCAGAAATTATCGTTGTAATTGGCTCTGTGTTGTTGCTGATGTTGGTGAACTGGTTTTTAGAAGCAGCTAAATGGAAAAGATTAATGACTCACATCGAGCGCATCAGTTTCTACCGTGCAATCGAATCAGTCTTTTGTGGCTTAACTTTAGCCATTTTTACACCAAACAGGCTAGGTGAATATGGTGGACGTGTTTTCTTTCTTTCTCCTAAACGGCGGATTGTCGGAATCGTGGCCATGACCGTGGGAAACATTGGCCAACTGGTGCTTACAAATGTATTTGGTGCTATTGCGGCATGTTTTTTTGTTTACCGGTTCATGCCAATAGATCATCTAGTTTTTACTGCTTTGGTTGTTTTAGCTGGTGTATTTTGTCTGTTTTTTGTGGTGTTCTATTTCAATATCAGGTGGTTAAACGGAATCTTGTTATCTTTTAAGTTTACCAGGAAATACAAGAAATTCTATAGTATTTTAAGCCGGTATAGAAAAGCAGAGCTATTCAGGATTATTCTGTTCTGTTTTGCCCGTTATGTGGTTTTCAGCTCACAATACTTTATTCTTTTTGCCTGGCTTATTCCAGGTTTACATCACCTTGATATCATCATGATGACCTGCCTGCTTTTCTTCATTCAATCTGCCCTACCATCTTTGGATTTATTTGATGTAGGTATCAGAAGCATTACAGCAGTAGAATTATTTAAACATGTAACGGATCATCATGTGGCTGTAATTGCTTGTACAGCGAGTATTTGGCTGATAAATATTATTATTCCTGCTATATTAGGCACATATTTCGTTTTTAAACTCAATTTTTTTGGAACTTCTAAGTCTCACTAGTCTATTATCTGCTGTATTAACGCTTGTTTATGGTTTTCTTGTGCTTACTTTTATAAGGGGTTGGCATAAACTCGTTAATTTTAATCCAGTTCAAACAACTCCCGGAACCAGCGTTTCGATTATTGTAGCAGCACGCGATGAGGAATTAAATATCACCAGAACAATTGAAGATTTAATTGCGCAGAACTATCCAAAACATTTAACTGAAATTATTTTTATTGATGACCATTCTACTGACAGGACAGCCGAAATTGTATTAGCTTATGCAAAGTTAGGTGTGAAATTAATCAGATTGAATGAAGACAGAGCACTTAACTCTTATAAAAAGAAGGCGATTCAGACCGCAATAGGAACGTGCTCGGGTGATTTAATTATCACCACTGATGCCGATTGCAGGATGGGGCCACACTGGCTCTCTACCATTGTAAATTACTTCGAAAAACATAATTACAAAATGATTTCATCTCCTGTGGCTTACTTTGAAGAGAAAGGCTTTTTTGAACGTTTACAGTCGCTGGAGTTTCTTTATTTGATTGGTTTGGGAGCATCCACTATTGGAAATAAGCAGCCATCAACTTGCAATGGTGCCAATCTAGCTTACGAGAAAAAAACGTTTTACGAGGTTGGTGGATTCCAGGGAATTGATGATCTGGCCTCTGGTGATGACGAGTTATTGCTCCATAAAATTGCAGCCAAGTATCCTGATCAAATCGGGTTCCTTAAAAACAGAGAGGCTATCGTGTACACACATGCCAAAGAAAATCTTCAATCGTTTTTACAACAACGAAAAAGATGGGCTTCTAAAAGTACCAGATATAAAAATAAAGCCATTATTGTATTGGGTGTTTTCGTTTGGGTTTTCAATGTAAGCATTCTGGCTAACTTCATTGCAGGGCTATTTTTACCTGGCTTTTTGTTGGTTACATTTTATCAATTATTAGTTAAAATGATTTTAGAAAGCTTATTTTTATGGGATGTTACCGGCTTTGCAAAGCGACGAAGTTTGCTCATATTAATCCCTGTTTTAACTGTTTTACACATTCTCTACATGGTGTATATCGGCATTGCCGGAAATAGCGGCAAATACAATTGGAAAGGTAGAATGGTTAGGTAATGGATAATAGCCCATCAGGAAAGGTTTGGTTAAAATTTAAACGAAACAGGTTGGCATTCGCTGGTCTCATTTTCATTTTGCTGTTAATGGCAATGGGAATTCTTGGCTACCTGATTGTTCCGGTAGATTCTCCCGATGCCAATACGCAAACGGTTCAGATCAGTAAAGCGCCGATGGGTGCTAAATTTAAGTTTATGATCATTCAACGATATGCTAATATCGAAAAAGTGAATTTTTTCGAAAGGATGGTGTATGGACAAAAGCCGCGATTCAAAAGCATTCCAATCACTGCTTACAAAGTTGAAGGCAATAGCGTCTTGGTTCATGAATACATTGGAAAGGAAGAAACCAGTAAAGAATCAGTTTATCAGCTGAAAGAACTGTGTCCAAATTGTTTGTTGCCTAATAAAATGGGAACGACGGAGCAATTATTTGAAAAGAATAACATCTACGAGCAAACATTTTTGCTGGGTACCGATATATACGGGCGTGATTTATTAAGTCGGCTAATCTTAGGAATCAGGGTTTCTTTATCAGTAGGATTGATGGCCGTGCTGATTTCGCTTTTTATCGGTGTAAGTTTAGGCGCCATTGCCGGCTATTTCGGTGGCTGGGTTGACGCGGCAATCAGTTGGTTTATGAATGTGGTATGGTCTCTTCCATCATTACTGTTGGTTATTGCAATCTCGTTTGCCTTGGGCAAGGGCTTCTGGCAAATTTTCATCGCTGTTGGTTTATCTACCTGGGTAGATGTAGCTCGTTTAGTACGTGGTCAGGTAATGGCTTTAAAAGAAGTAGAGTTCGTAGAAGCTGCCAGGGCATTGGGTTTTAGCACCTCAAGGACTATTATTAAACACATTTTACCAAATATTGCCGGACCGATTTTGGTGGTGGCATCGTCTAATTTTGCATCAGCGATTTTGTTAGAAACCGGGCTGAGCTTTTTGGGTTTCGGTGCGCAGCCACCAATGCCTAGCTGGGGTGGTATGATTAAAGAACATTATGGCTACATTATTATGGACGCAGCCTATCTCGCCGTGTTACCAGGATTAGCAATTATGCTGACTGTTTATGCTTTTAATGTTTTGGCCATTGGCCTTCGCGATGCCTTTGATGTGAAAGGGCAGAATGTTACAGTGTAGGACTATGATTGTGTGATTAAATGACGGCTTTGATTTGAGGTCAAGGTGTAATATTGAAGGTTACGTTTTTCTTGATAAAATGATTACTACATTCTTAATTAATTCTGATTTCACGAGCTTAGATCACTGCTTTCTTAAACTATAGTTTTGTTCCGGGTTTCATTACACGTTTAAACTGCAAACTTCTGCTACCGAAATTAATAAGTAAGCCAATCTTAAAACCTGATGCTTCTAAATAGTTAATGGCTTGAGCCAAATGCGCATCATCCAATAAAATTACAGCCTTTAATTCAACCATGATTTTATTTTCGACGAATAGATCTACCCTTCGTTTACCAAGAAAGTGGCCTTTGTAATAGATGGTCATTTCATGTTCCTGTACGAAATTTATCCCTTGACTATTTAATTCTATCGCGAAAGCTTTCTGATAAATCTTCTCCTGAAAACCGTTACCCAAGGTTTTATGTACTTCCATTGCGCAGCCAATAATCTTGCCCGTTAATTCGCTTTCAGCATATTGAGTATCAATCATCAAGTCTACATTTTAGTTAATGACAATTTAAGAAAATATAACAGGTATTTATTTTAAGCAGTTATCTTTGCAAAACAGATTTTAATTATAATACTCATAGTAGGCAGATTTATCATTAAATCATGGTAGGTGCTATTTAATCTCAGTACTCATTAAATCATAATAATCATATTAAGTAGGTTGTTTTTAATCATAGTAAATCATAGTCTTAGATGTTGTTGAATTGTTATCAGGAAGAATTTTTAGAAGCAGGATGCGATGAAGCGGGGAGAGGTTGCTTGGCTGGGCCTGTATTTGCGGCAGCTGTGATTTTACCAAAAGGTTTTTATCTGGAAGGATTGAATGACTCCAAGCAATTGAATCACGATCAACGGGATTTACTACGTCCGATTATTGAAAGAGAAGCTTTAGCCTGGGCAGTTGCCTCCTGTGATCATGAAGAAATTGATCAGATTAATATTTTAAATGCATCTTTTTTGGCAATGCACCGTGCCATAGAGAAATTACATACGCCACCTCAATATCTCGTAATTGATGGAAATCGCTTTAAAGCCTACCCAGAAATTCCACATTGCTGTATTATAAAGGGCGATGGAAAGTACTTGAACATTGCTGCAGCCTCAATTCTTGCCAAGACGCACCGGGATGAATTTATGACCAGTTTACATGTTGACTATCCTCATTATAACTGGCAACAAAATAAGGGTTATCCAACCATTGCACACCGCAAAGCCGTAATGGAAATCGGGCTCTCTCCCTTTCACCGAAAAACATTTAATGTTCGCGATCCACAGTTGGATTTGTTTTCAAAAACCATTTAAAATTTAGTATTTTCACAGCATTGTGAAAATCTTATTAATAACCAAGCGGGTTCCCTTTCCGCCAAATAGTGGTTATCCTATTGTGGTTTATAACACCATGAAGGGTTTACTGCAACTTGGTGCAGATATTACTTTGTTTAGTCTAAATCCATCAAAAGGAAAGATAGATATAGAAGAGATTTCTGATCCTGTTTTTGAGCAAATAAAATATCACACGGTAGATTTAGATACCGATGTTAATGTCTGGTCTGCATTTTTCAACATCTTTACCAATCAGTCTTATAACATCTCCAGGTTTTACAGTGAGGAAGCTGCCAATCAACTGGAAAATATTCTTCGAGAAAATGTTTTCGACATCATTCAATTCGAAGGTCTTTTCGTAGTTCCTTATCTGGACATTGTAAAGGCAAACAGTAATGCGAAGCTGATTTACCGGGCGCATAATATCGAGTTTACCATGTGGGAGCGACTTGCTCACTCTGAAACCTTTCTGCTGCGTAGAAGGTACCTCGCTTTTCTCGCTCAACGTTTAAAGGCTTACGAAACAGAACAAATTAACCGTTTTCATCAAATTTTTGCCATCAGCGAGCCTGATCGACAAAGTATTTTACGTTTTGGTTGCGAAGTACCCATGACTGTTTTTCCGGTTGCTATAGATTTAGAGCGTTATAAGGTGGATAAATCAAAGACCAGTTTCCCAACTCTATTTCATTTAGGGGCGATGGACTGGCGGCCAAACCAGGAAGGGCTAGAGTGGTTTTTGGATGATATCTGGCCTGATATTGAGAAGCTGAACAAAGATTTACGCTTTTATATTGCAGGTAAAAATATGCAGAAGCATTTCTTTGAATATGATTCTGATAACCTGATTGTAGAAGGAGAGGTTTTCGATGCGGTTGATTTTATGAATTCTAAGGCGATTATGATTGTGCCATTGATTTCGGGAACGGGTATGCGAGTAAAAATTATTGAAGGCATGGCCATGAAAAAATGTATCATTGCCACCACCACAGCCGCCGAGGGGATCAATTGCAAGCATGGTTATGATATCCTGATTGCAGACTCTGCCGATGAATTTTACCGGTCAATTTTGCAATGCATCATTAATCCAAAACGTTGGGTAGAGATTGGAGAAAATGCCCGAAAAACGGTTGAAACAGACCACGGCGTTTATTTGATTTCTGCTAAAATGCTCGAAATTTACCAACAACTAATCAATGCTTAAACTGAAAATCTAACCTCATTAGGTTTTACTTTATACCCTTAGCAATCCTCTAAAAGCCCTGGCAGCATAATAAGATTGTGCTCCGTTGTGATATATAAAAACGTTATTGTACCTGAAATCTCCAAATAGTGCGCCTCCAAGTACCCTTATGCTATCAGGCGTTTTAATCCAGCTAGAGGTTTTCTCATCAAATTTACCTAACTTCTGAAGCGCCCGATACTGGTCTTCGGTTAAAAGTTCAATGCCTATTTCTGCTGCCAAATCGATCACGCTATTCACTGGTTTGTTGTCTTTTCTGGCATCTAATGCCTCCTTATCGTAACATAAACTTCTACGTCCTTTCGGGCTTTCTGCCGAGCAATCAATAAAATGGTATTCGCCGGTCGCTACATCTAACGCGACTACATCTGGCTCACCGCCTGTATCTTCCATTTCGTTGAGTGACCATAGTTTATAAGGATTAGCCCTCAATCTGATTTCTATATCAGTCCACTTGATCGGCTCATGTCTTTTCATGTTATCGGCAAACCGCTTTTTCAAAAGACTGATTAGTTCTTCTGCTCTTTCTGCAGATAGTTCTTTCTGATTACTCATATTTCAATTTGGTTAGCACGCTAATAGTTTAAAGGGATGATTGTTAATTACTTCGATAAAGTAAAAATACAATTTCAAGCTGATTTATTTGTTAGCGATGGATTATGACTTTTGCTACTAGGCGCACTGCTTGGAAAGATCGAGCGGTTTAGCTATAGGCCAAAAATCCACCAAAATAAGCCCTTAAACATTGCTGTTTTCTTAGTACTTTTGCGGCAAATAAAGATTTGGTATGAACAATACGGCATTAACAGAAAAACACATCGCTTTAGGCGCAAAAATGGTTCCATTTGCAGGCTACAACATGCCTGTTACTTATGAGGGTATCAATGCAGAACATGCAACTGTACGTAATGGCGTGGGTGTTTTTGATGTAAGCCATATGGGCGAATTTATTCTAAAAGGTGAAAATGCTTTGGATTTAATTCAAAGGGTAACCAGTAACGATGCGTCTAAATTATATGACGGCAAAGTTCAATATTCTTGTTTGCCAAACCAAGATGGCGGAATTGTAGATGATCTTTTAGTTTATCGCATTGACGAGAAGAGTTACATGTTGGTGGTTAATGCCTCTAATATTGAAAAAGACTGGAACTGGATTCAGCAATTTAACACCAACGGTGTGGAAATGCATAATATTTCTGATAAAACGTCTTTATTAGCCATTCAAGGACCTAAAGCTGCCGATGCTTTGCAAACCCTAACTGATGTAGATTTAGCTTCTATGGAGTACTACACTTTTGTAAAAGGTACTTTTGCTGGTGTAGACAACGTTGTCATTTCTGCAACCGGATACACTGGTGCTGGTGGTTTTGAAATATATTTTGATAATGAGCATGCCGATAAAATCTGGGACGCTATTTTCGAAGCAGGTAAGTCACAAAATATTAAACCAATTGGCTTAGGTGCTCGTGATACTTTGCGTTTAGAAATGGGTTTCTGTTTATATGGAAATGATATTGATGATACCACTTCACCAATTGAGGCTGGTTTGGGCTGGATTACTAAATTCTCAAAACCATTTACAAACTCTGCGGCATTACAGGCTCAAAAGGAAGCTGGAATCCAAAAGAAATTAGTTGGTTTCGAAATGATTGATCGCGGTATCCCGCGTCATGATTATGAAATTGGAGATGCAGAAGGAAACATTATCGGCAAGGTAACATCGGGTACACAGGCGCCATCTTTGCAAAAAGCAATTGGTATGGGTTATGTAACCAAAGATTTTTCGAAGGAAGGAACGGAGATTTTTATCAATATCCGCAATACGCCAATTAAAGCCAAAGTAGTGAAGTTTCCTTTTTATAAATAGATTCAAGTAGTGAGTATCAGGTATCGAGACAATCATCTTGATTCTTGATACTCAAGACTCGATATTCAGAATATGTCGAAAAAAATAGAAGTTTGTCTAACCCCTGCATTGATTAATTTATACGATATCGAAGAAAGTATCGTAGTTGTGATTGATATTTTAAGAGCTACCTCCTCTATCACCTATGGAATTGATAACGGTGCAGAAGCCATTATTCCTGTAGCCAACGTTGAAGACTGTTTAGCTTATACAGACCGTGGTTTTTTACTTGCTGCAGAACGGAATGGTGAGGTGGTAAATGGTTACGATTTTGGAAATTCACCTTTCTCTTACACCAAGGAAAAAGTGAGTGGTAAAACTGTTGTGTTAACTACTACCAATGGTACCAAGGCTTTGCATTTAGCAAATAAACGGGCTTATCAGGTTCTGATCGGGTCTTTTTTAAACCTTGATTCACTTTGCGAATATCTGCCGACTCAAAATAAAAACGTATTGCTCTTATGCGCAGGCTGGAAAGATCAGTTCAATTTGGAAGATACATTATTTGCGGGCGCAGTGGTAAGTAAACTGCGCAAGCACTTTGAGCATTTCGATGATTCCAGCGTGGCGGCCGAAGATTTATACTCATTAGCGAAAGATGATTTGAGGAAATACCTTTACAAATCATCGCATAGCAACCGTTTAGCTCAACTTAACATAGAAGATGATGTAGTGTTTTGTCTGCAACGCAACATTTGTTCCGCTATACCGGTTTTAAAAGGTGAACGCCTGGTTGCTTTAGCGCATTAAAATAAAGAACTAATGCCAAAAGCCACGGTATTGCTGCAGAAATTCGCTCCTCTGAATTGGCTTTCTAATAGCGATTACCTATTAACCAGGCCTTGTCCAAATCATTCCTAGTGACATTGCTAGATTCATGATGGCAGCAAATATTATACTGTGTGTTATTAGCGGTGTTATCAATTGGTATATGAATGTTCACACTACTTTGTAATCAATTGAGAGATGGTTGGACTATTCTTAATGGTTATCAATGCTTCCTCATGGGCTAACCAATAAATATCTTCAGCACGTTTCATATCAAAGGTACTGATGGCGCCGAGGCCTTTTGGTTCAATGAGCATGTTACAAAATTTCGCCTTTCTTTCCATATCATGGTTAATAGACATAATGCCTGCACGCCCCATTAAGTTGGTAATGCCAGTGATTTTATCTATAGGCTTGAGGTGATTACAGGAAGAACCGATGATAAAATCGCAATCTCCAATTAAGGGTTCTATAGGGAAATTGTTTAAAATCCCGCCGTCAACATACATTTGTCCGTCGATCATAATTGGCTTAAATATTCCTGGGATACAACTTGAGGCGTGTATAGCCCTGATTAGTGGTCCTTTCGTGAAATAAACCAACCTGCCCTCACTAAAATTTACAGCAGCAATGGTTAGTGGGATTTTAAGATTTTCAATGGTATTCTCGGGGAAATATTCCTTTAGGATTAAGGAGGTATTTTCAATGTTGATCAGTCCCAGAGATCCAACAGCAGGCCGAATAAAACGCCATAATTTTGTTTTAAGAAAAATATTTAATCCCTCTTCAGGATCAATCCCGGCAGCAAAGAAAGCGCCTGCAATTGCGCCCGCACTTGTTCCGCTAATGTGGTTAAAGGTAATTCCTAAATTGCTAAAAGCCTTTAAAACACCTAAGTGTGCTATTCCACGTATCCCTCCGCCTGATAAAACGATGCCAACTTTCATATATAGATTTCCGGTATCAATGATTGACAAGACATGTTACAAATTGTCTGCCAGTACTTACATGTGATCTCTATAAAGCTAAGATTATTTTTGTTTTGGTTTATATTTTGATTGGTTCAAAATCTTCTGCGCGTCATGCTCTGCCATTAGTTGTTGCAGCGTTATTTTGGGATTTTCTTTCATATATTTCTTCACAATCTGCCAACCCGTCCAGGTACCTAACTTTGGTGCTGAATCTCTGTTTTCGCCCAGACCTGGTGTAAAAGGGCCTTCAGATAGAAATACCTGGATTTTTTGATAATCGGTTTCGTAAAGGAAATTATTTTCTAAAAAGTATGCCCAGATGTTGCCTTCAAATCTTTGGGCCCATTGCAACTGTTCGTTGCTATAACCTATCTTGGTAGAATCGGTAGTGTTTTCCGGTAAAACCTGATCCAGAAAATAAAGAATCTTTCCTTGAAAAACCATCTTTGAAAGCAGCATCCGGTTTTCATCAGGTTCTGGAAATAGTTCTTCGTGCGCATAAGTTTCCACCACCCTTGGTACAATATATTCAGGGGCAAATCTTCTGGATAAGTATAAAGGAACACTTTGAACAATCGCCTTATAAAACTTACTGTCTTTTCCCAAAAACATGTCTAAACCAATGCCCAGATAATTATCACCCACTGGCATTTGGTAAGCAAAACCAGATACAAACGAAACAAATTTTGGAAGTTTGGCCTTCGGATAATAGTATTTGATGTATTTGAAAGTTTCTGTTAAACCTTGTTCCTGCGCATTCAAATTCGGGAAAATGCTGTCTACTTCTTTTGTGAGATCGGCATAGGCCTGATCTTTAAATAAGGTACTCAGAACATCGACGTTACTATATTCCGGTGAACCAATCATTCTGTGAATATAATCATCATAAAACACGCCATAATTTTTACTTAGGGTTTGATCAACTTCGGCGGGGTTTTTAGTTTTGGCAGCATAGAGCGTCTTGTCAAACCGATCAATCTTAATATCCAGATTTATATTGCTTATATCGGGCCGGTTACCTTGTTTGCAAGAAATAAATGCGATGGCAAAGAGAAAAATTAGATAAATTTGCCGGTGTTTTACGTTATAAATCATGTTCAACAAATATAAACACATACGCATGAAAAAAATATCGACTATCTTACTTTTATCGTTTTTAAGTTTTGGCGCTTTCGCGCAAATTCCAGCATTAACAAGTTACGGTTTCAGGTTAGGTTTAACAGCTTCACCAACTATCGGTTGGGTAAAACCTGAACAAGGTAAAACCGATGGCGTAGCTTTAGGGTTCTCTTATGGATTAATAGGGGATTTCAACTTTGCACCCAACTACAGTTTTTCCACCGCCTTAACCATTACCACTATGAACGGCAAAAGTACGGAAGTAGACCCAGCCTATATTAAAAGTTTGGATCTGAATGCCAATAAAAGTATCCCTGTAGCCTATGATTTGAAATATAAAGTTCAATATCTGGAATTGCCTTTAACCATTAAACTTAAAACAGAAAAGGATAACGGCAAGCGTTTTTACGGGCAGTTTGGTCTATCGAACGCCATTTTATTGAGTGCTAAACAAGATGCCGTGAGCAGCACAGTGAAACTAAACGATGTTAAAATTGGTGATAATACTAAGTTTTACCGTGCGGGATTATTGATTGGCGGTGGGGGCGAGTTTGATATCTCTGGAAATACCAGTATTGTGGCTGGCTTAACGTTCAACAATGGTTTCACTAATATCACTACAGAGAAAAACAGGGATGTAAGGAATCATTACATCACACTCAACTTCGGCGTATTCTTTTAAAAATTGTTCTGTAAATATGAAAATAGCATTAGCACAACTGAATTATCACATTGGAAATTTCGAGGCAAATACCAAAAAAATAATCGAAAACATAGACCTGGCGCGACAGAAAGGTGCTGATTTAGTAGTTTTTGCAGAGTTAGCCATTTGCGGTTATCCGCCTAGAGATTTCCTGGAATTTGATGAGTTTATTGCGCTATGTGATGAAGCCGCGCAGGAGATTGCTAAACACTGTGGCGACATTGCCTGTATTGTTGGTTTACCCATTAAAAACGATATTCCTCAAGGTAAAGATTTGTACAATGCTGCTTACTTCATAGAAAATGGAAGTGTGAAAGCGGTTGCTAAAAAAGCCTTATTGCCTACTTACGATGTTTTTGATGAATACCGTTATTTTGAGCCTGCAACCGAATTTAGCTGCGTAGAATTTAAAGGTAAAAAAATTGCCTTAACCATTTGCGAAGATCTTTGGAACATTAACGATAATCCCCTTTATGTTTCTAATCCGATGGATGAGTTGATTAAAGAGGAGCCAGATGTGATGATAAATATCGCGGCATCACCATTTTCTTATACGCACGATGATGCACGGATTAAAGTGTTATCTGATAATGCTAAAAAATACCATTTGCCTGTTTTTTATGTAAACCAGGTTGGTGCACAAACTGAAATTATCTTTGATGGTGGTTCGCTGGTTTTTGATGCCGATGGGGAAATGAAGGCTGAAATGAAATATTTTGAGGAAGATCTTCAGGTTTTTGATTTATCAGAAATTGAAAATGTTCGCAATAAATATCCAAAGACAGACCGTTTGACTGATGTTGAACAAATTCACGATGCCCTGGTTCTGGGAATTAAAGACTATTTCAGGAAGTCTGGTTTTAGTAAAGCTGTTTTGGGTTTATCGGGTGGGATAGATTCTGCAGTGGTTTGTGCTTTAGCCTGTCGTGCTTTAGGAGCAGAAAATGTGATGGCCGTGTTAATGCCTTCTAAGTTTTCTTCCGATCATTCTGTACAGGATGCCATTGATTTGGTGAATAACTTCGGGTGTATGCATGAAATCATTCCAATCAAAGACGTAGCTCAGGCATTTGATAATGCGCTGGCTCCTGCTTTTAACGGCCTGCCATTTAACCTGACCGAGGAAAATATCCAGGCCAGGACGCGTGGAACCATTGTGATGGCCATGAGTAATAAATTTGGTTATATCTTGTTAAATACTTCTAATAAAAGCGAGTGTGCGGTAGGTTATGGTACGTTATACGGAGATATGTGCGGCGCTATTGGTGTAATTGGTGATGTTTATAAAACGCAGGTTTTTGAACTGGCTAAGTACATCAACAAAGATCGGGAGTTCATTCCCAACAATACCATTGTTAAACCGCCATCTGCAGAGCTCCGGCCAGATCAAAAGGATTCTGACTCACTGCCTGAATACGATGTTCTTGACAAAATTCTCTATCACCATATTGAAGAAAAGCATGGTTCAAAATCAATTATTGCCAAAGGCTTTGATGAGGCTCTGGTGCAACGTGTTTTAAAGCTGGTTAACATTGCAGAGTTTAAACGTTACCAGACACCACCAATTTTGAGGGTATCTCCAAAAGCATTCGGAATGGGAAGAAGGATGCCTATAGTAGGGAAATATATGATTTAATCCGGGAGATTGCCCAAAGTGCTTTTAGAAGACCATGCTGATTAAAATTACTTAATCAGCATGGTCTTTATGTTTAAGCTAAAGTTGCATCTACGGTAATGGATGTGTTTAGCAATTTAGAAATTGGGCAATTTTTCTCTGCATCAGCAACCAATTCGTCAAACTTTTCTTGAGATAAACCTGGTACTGTGGCGGTTAAGGTTAAATGTGATTCTACGATTTCTCCTTTTGATGGATCTAAGTTAATCTCACACTTAGTTTCCAACTTTTCTGCCGTGAAGCCAGCCTCAGCCAAGTTTGCAGATAATTTCATGGTGAAACAGCCTGCATGCGCTGCTGCAATTAGCTCTTCAGGGTTTGTTCCAACACCTTCAGCAAACCTGGAATTAAATGAATATTGTGTATTGTTTAAAGTTGTGCTTTGTGTGGTAATGTTTCCAGCACCTTCTTTAATAGAACCTTGCCAAACGGCTGTTGCATTTCTTTTCATGATTTATTTTTTTTGGTTGTTTAACAAGTAAATATAAATATATGTTTGTTGCGAAATGGTAATTCAGTGTTAAGAAATTTGTGTTTTACACATTTGAAATGCTTCAATTTCTGCGGATATAAAAAAAGCTGTCTCAAGGAGACAGCTTCCGGTACATTACGATCTTTTAAGTTAATGATCTGATTTTTTTAAGAGGTTAAAGCGGATATAATGCTGCTGTAGCTTGTTTGTCTTTTGTTGATAAAACTGCCGCACCGCTTCCACATTGCCCACCGTTCATTAACGATTGTGCATCTGTACCGCCAACTCCCGGCACGTTAACTGTGGTAGACTGGTTCGTGTGTCTAAATGATATGGTGTGTCCAAATTCATGAGCGATTGTTCTTTGGCGTTGTGCTGCAGAATTGTTTTGAATCAAGGCTTGATTAATCCAAACCGTATTGCCTGCCAAACCATTTGATGTTGACAGGTAAGCCTGCCCGCAGGTAGAACTTCCAATGGTATTATCAACTTTAATTAGAATATCATAAACGCTACCTGTGGTAATTACAAATCTAAGATTAGAATTAGGCACAGTATTCCATTGATTAATTGCACCGTTAATTTCACTAGTCATGCTGGTGATTGACGGATCTATTTTAACACGTATATTGCTGCTATTGGTTACAATATAGCCGTTATAATACTGCTCTGTTATTGATTTGCCGTTATCTGCAGGAATTTCCATGGTTTTACTAAAGACAATGTCGCCGTCCACGACATAGTTATCTCCTTTTTCTACAATTTGAGGTGCTGAAAACCCAAGGTTTTTAATGTAAGCCAAAACCTTGTTGTGTTGAGCGGTTTCAGTTTGTTGTTCTGGAATCACTTCATTTTTCTTCGAACAAGAAATAATGAAAACAGAAAGCAGCAGAATTGCTGCGGCATTTTTAAATAGGTTCTTCATAGTTTAGTTTTTTGGTTTGATCGTAATGACTAGCTTTCCTATCGTAAATATAGTATAAAAAATACAAAAATGTATTTATAAGCTTCTTCGAGTGTAGTTCATTTTGTTCAATCCAAATTATAATCCTAAACTCGTTCGTTTTGCTTAATGATATTTCCCTTTATTGATTGAAGAAGTAGAAATCCAATGCCAATCATGATGGAAATATCGGCAAAGTTAAAAACACCTGTCTGGAAAATATAGAAATCCATGTGCATAAAATCGGTAACTGAGCCATGTAAAATCCTGTCGTATAAATTACCTATCCCACCGCCAATTAGAAAGCATAATGCGATTTGCATGCTTGAGTTCAGGTTGTTTCTGCTGAACAGGTAGTATAAACCGTAGCCAAGAAAAAGTGCCGGCAGCGCATTTAAAATAAGTAATCTTAAAAAATACGGCATTTCATCGCCTAAGCTCAGAAAAGCGCCGCTGTTTTCTACTTTGGTAAGTGTGAACCGATCTTTAATAATACAAATATGTTCATAGTCGCTGATTTTGCTGCGCACAATGTTCTTGGAAATCTGATCACAACCGAAATTAAGGGTAAGTAATAAGATCAATATAGACCACCTAAGGTTTTTAATTTGTTGCATTCGGTTGGTTACGTTTATTAATCCACTTTTTGTATGGTATAATCAAAGCTAATAATATAGCAGATAAACCAAATAGCTTCGCGATGATATCGCCATTCTTCACATAAAAAGTAATTTCATCATTCAAATTAATATCACCTTTCAAAGCTGTTCGGGTCCACCATTTGGTACTTTGTGTGATATCACCACGTTGATTGATGAAGCAGGAGATACCTGTGTTGGCAGATCTTGCGATATCTCTACGGGTTTCTATGGCCCTCAATTTGGCATACATTTGATGTTGATCTTTTCCCGATGTGTTACCCCACCAGCCGTCATTAGTAATAATAGCTATAAATTGTGCCCCATCTTTAACCTGCTGCCCAATCCAATCGCCCCATAAACTTTCATAACATACAACAGGCGCTACACCAATTCCACTTTGTGCATAAAGTACACTAGGCTTATCTTGCCAGCCCCATCCGCCAACGGTGCCACCCAGTTGTGCAAAAACACCATCCAGAAAGGAGAATACTTTTGGAAAAGGCATTTTCTCTACGCCAGGTACTAGTTTTGATTTATGATAAAACTGTACGTTGGGCGAATTTTCCACCTGCATAGCAGTATTAAAATTATCAAAATATATACCCTGGCGCTCATCATACTTAGCGGTGATGGTTTTTTTATCAGGATAAAATTTAACACTTTCTATCCCTGTAATTAAGGTACCATTTTTATATTTCCCGAGGAAGTTCTGAAGGGTAATGAAATCTGGTGTACTGCGAATTTGTGCTTCATCAGCATAATTTGGAATTGCAGTTTCCGGCCAGATAAAATATTCTGTATTGGGTTGTCCGATCGAGTCTGATAGATGGGTAAGAATCTGGATTTGCGTCGCAGGAGGAATTTCATTCAGCTTTAAATATGGATCAATGTTCGGCTGCACAACTACTACATTACTAGGCGTTCCTTTTTGAACCGTGGTATAATACCGGATTAGTGATATGGAAATAGGAATAATAACAACCAAAGCCCAAATTCCGGTAGTTCTGAATTTTAAATATCCGGTTTGCGATTTAAGCTTTTTATAGGCTTCAAAAGCAAGAATGTTGCTGACTAAAATCCAGAGTGAACCACCGTAAATTCCGGTATAATCATACCATTGGGCCAACTGGTGCATCCCAGCCAATCCATTTCCAAGTGTCATCCAAGGGAAAGACAAATCCCAGGTTTGTTGCAGATATTCCAGGGCTATATAGAAAGAGATCAGTCCCAGATAGGCAATCTTCTTATTTACATATTTTCCAAGGCGATAATACAACCAAAAGGCAAAAGTCATTAATAATGCACCTAAGCCAAACGGGATCAAAGAAACCGGAATGGCTACGATTGGGCCATTATAAGCACTAATGGCATTATATACCCAATAAATAGATGCTGAATTCCAAACTAGAAACGTTAAACCAGCTGTTAAGAAGATCCGTTTGCCTTGCTTTTTCTCTTCATTTTTGGCAATATTTTCTAATGCAATAAATAGTGGTACAAGCGCAACAAGTAATAATGGCGTAGTAAAGTGAATTGGTGGCCAGGCCAGCCAAAGCAAAAAAGCGCTTAATAAAGCGAGAATGTAAGTTTGTTTGTTAGCCATTGCTGTTTTGATGGATAAAGGACATATAGATAGCCAATTGCAAGCGGGAAATAGATTTCTGGAGATGCGTAATAGGAAATAGATAAAGGGTAATTGAAAATAGGTAGGGAATTGATGTGAGAGAATAGGGAATAGAAAACAGGTGTGAGGAAATAGACAATAAGCAAGAGAAAATAGTTGGTATAGTGGCTATAAGAAAAAAGTGATGCTTCTTATATTTTTACTTTCTATTTCCATCTTTTTCCCATTCCCTATTTCCATTCCATTCTCTATTTCCAGTTCCCTATTCCCCATTTACTTTTTCCAGCTACCATTCTATTCTATATTTCCAAATTGCTGTTTTTTATCGCTTTCTAAAATTAAAAGCTCTCTAAAATATTCGCTTTTTTAGCTTCGTATTCTTCCTGAGTAATTAGGTGCTTATCATATAAAGTCTTCAGTTTGCGTAATTTCAAAGTCGTTTCATCCTCTGGTTCTTCCACTACTTCTGCAAGTTGAATAAGTTCAGGTTCCTTCGGCTGTTCAGCGGGTAATTCCTCGAGTGGCTGCGGGCTAGGATTAATCGATGCTGCGGTAGCACGGTTTTCTTCAATCTTCTGCTGGTGCAATAATTCCTTGTATTCTTCCAGTTGCTGGTTAGCAGCCTGGTGTAGTTTTCTAGCTTGTACTTTAGGAATAAATTCCGTCACAATATTCTCTCCATATTGAGGAACACAAATAAATTTAGAACCAAAAAGTTCTTCCTTAAATGAAACTTCCTTGATGCTTTTCCAGGAGATATCCTTAAAGTTCGTGGTTAAGCCTAAGTTGCCTGGTTCGCAGTAAAAAATCCGTTTATTTGAAATCGCAATGCTATCCGGAAGCAAATTTACTGCTGGTTTTTTCTGTACTGCCAAGTAGAGAATTTCCTCACCTGTGGTTAAAAGGTCATTTAACTTTCCAATTACTTTTTCTACAGCTTTTGGATCTTGTTCATCGCTGAGAAATCTATCTATGCTAATCATAATGCTTTTAATTATTTGTTTAGGTAATTTTCTACCTCTTTTTGTAAAACTGGTATGTCTTTAATTATAATTTTCCATATCACGATATCATTTACATTATCATAAGAATGGATTATTTTATTTCTTAAATCGACAATTTGCCTTGAGTATGAAATTACTATTTTAGGATTTATTTTAATAAGCTTATTAATTGCTTCACCTATTATTTCAAGTTCGCGCTCAACAGCTCGTCGCTTGGTTTTGTTAGTTTTATAAACCTCAAAGCTAAAGTTGTGTTCTATATGTTCATAAATAGATTCTATGGAAACCTTAATATCCGTAAGCAGTTTCTTTTCCGACAGAACGCTCATATTAACTGAATCTTACTTTGATTGATGCTTTCAATAAGATAAGGATTACTCAACGTTTCTTCCGCCAGTAAATCAACGTCTCTTTTTAACAAATCTTGCAAAGCATAAAGAAGATTGAAATAATTATTTCCATAACTTTCAAAGTCAGATTGATTAGAAAACTTGATTAAAAAATCAATATCGCTATGTGCAGTTAAGTTGTTTTTAGCTGCGCTACCAAACAAGTATGCTTTCTCAACGTCGTATTGTTTGAAGAGATTCTTTATTTCTGTTAAATGATTTGAAATTAAGCTTTCCATACTGTTTATTTATTAGGTATGCTATTCAGCATCTTCATATTTGTTTTTACTCTTGGTTGCTGGTTTCCCGGCTATGCAAATTACAAATTCTCCTTTTAAAGTATTGTTTTCAAAGTGTGATTTTATTTCAACCAATGTGCCTCTCACCGTCTCTTCAAACATCTTTGTCAGTTCTCTGCTCACCGAAGCCTGTCTGTCTTCACCCAAATATTGTGCAAATTCTTCCAGTGTTTTTAATAAACGGTGCGGACTTTCGTAAAGGATGATGGTTCTTTCCTCTTCCGCCAGTTTTTTAAATTTTGTTTGGCGCCCTTTTTTTACAGGAAGAAAGCCCTCAAACGTAAAGGCATCTGCTGGTAAACCAGAATTAACCAGTGCGGGTACGAAAGCGGTTGCGCCCGGTAAACATTCTACTGCAATATCGTTTTTAATGGCTTCCCTAACAAGAAAAAAACCTGGATCTGAAATTGCAGGAGTACCTGCATCTGATATTAAAGCGATGTTTTGTCCTTCATTCAAAAACTTGATTATTTCTGAAGTTGCTTTGTGTTCGTTGTGCTGATGGTGGGAGAAAACGCGCTTATCAATCCCGAAATGTTTCAGCATAGGTGCACTGGTACGGGTATCTTCCGCCAGGATCAAATCACATTCTTTTAAAATCCGAATGGCCCTGAAGGTCATGTCTTCTAAATTCCCTATTGGTGTGGGTACGAGGAAAAGTTTGCCGCTCATAGTCAAGTATCAAGTATCAAGTATCAAGTATCAAGATTGAAAACTACAAACTGAAAACTGAAAACTCTTTCTATCTTTGTGAAAAAATTAAAATAATGCTGCAAGTTAACTATATCCGCGAAAATAGAGAGAAAGTTTTAGAACGTTTAAGTGTGCGTAACTTTAAACAACCAGAGTTGGTAGACCAAATCATTAAAATTGATGAAGAGCGTCGTTCTACTCAAACTTCTTTGGATGCAATTTCGGCGGAGGCAAATGCAGCAGCCAAGCAAATTGGCGATTTAATGCGTGCGGGTAAAAAAGAAGAGGCAGAGGCAGTGAAAGCTCAAACTGCTTCTCATAAAGAAAATGTTAAACGCATGGGAGAGAAGTTAACCGAACTGGAAACGGCTCAGTTTAACTTGTTGGTTCAGTTGCCTAACTTACCGCATGATCAGGTTCCGGTGGGTACTACACCAGAAGAAAATTTAACGGTTTACACGCACGGATCTCCTGCAGAATTGCTTCCAAATGCTTTGCCGCATTGGGAACTGGCAGCAAAATATGATATCATTGATTTCGAACTGGGTGTAAAAATCACTGGTGCCGGTTTTCCCGTTTATAAAGGAAAAGGTGCAAGATTGCAGCGGGCATTGATTAACTTCTTCTTGGATCAGGCGATTGAAGCTGGTTATAATGAAGTACAAGTGCCGCATTTAGTGAATGCCGCATCTGGTTTTGGAACTGGTCAATTGCCAGATAAAGAGGGGCAAATGTATCATGCTACAGTAGATGATTTATACCTGATTCCTACCGCTGAAGTTCCGGTTACGAATCTATATCGTGATGTAATTCTTAAGGAAGAAGATCTTCCAATTAAAAATACAGCTTACACTCCTTGTTTCCGTAGAGAGGCTGGTTCATACGGCGCCCATGTACGTGGCTTAAATCGTTTACACCAGTTTGATAAGGTGGAGTTGGTGCAAATCACACATCCTGATCATTCTTATCAAACGCTTGAAGACATGAGCAGCTATGTTCAATCTTTGTTGCAGAAGCTTGGTTTACATTATCGTGTTTTGTTATTGTGTGGAGGAGACATGGGCTTTGGTTCTGCCATGACTTACGATATGGAAGCGTGGAGCGGCGCACAGGGCAGATGGTTAGAGGTTTCTTCTGTTTCAAATGTAGAAACTTTTCAGAGTAACCGTTCTAAAATTCGCTTTAAAGGTGCCACCGGTAAAACACAATTAGTGCATACCCTTAACGGAAGTGCTTTGGCTTTACCACGGATTGTAGCATCTATTTTAGAAAACTATCAAACAGAGCATGGAATTAAGATTCCAGAAGTGTTGGTGAAGTACACTGGCTTTGATATGATCAACTAACCATTTTTATTGCCAGACAGCATTAGCGTGGCATCAGGCGAAGCGCAATGTTAGAAATTTATAAAGCATAAAAAAAGCTTTGCAGCGATGCAAAGCTTTTCGTTTTATAGATAGATGTGTTTTTTGTGTTTGATTATAGAATCAAAATCAATAATAAGATGATGATGATAATTGCACCAACAGAAAGATAGACACCACCAGAAACGGCACGTGCCTGACCTTTTAATTCTCTCAATTCGCTACGTAAAGCTTTGCGCTCTGCTCTAGTCAAGTTTGACTTATCCATGTCTCTGATCTCTTCCACACGGGTTTTGATTTTTTCTAACTGTAAGCTCTGCTCAGCAGTTAATTCAGTAGGATTTTTTGCAGGTTTATCAGCAGCTTGTACTGAATTGAAACTAATACCTAAAGAGAAAATAAGGGCTAAGGTGTAAACGAATTTTTTCATAATTTTAAATTTTTTAGTGTTCGATGTCTAACTAACAAAAAACCTACCAAAATGTTCTGGTAGGTTTAAAAATGCTGTAGTTAAAATTTAAATCGACTATTTAATTTCGAAAATCACATTAACAGTGAAGTTTAATTTAATTTTCTTGAAGTCGATTTCTGGTGCAGTATCTGCTGACATTTCAGCCATTGCAGATTTCACCATAAAGTTTCTATAAACAGGCTGTATAATATTGTCGCCACCATCCTGAATTTCTATTACACTGCCTAGTTTTCCATTGAGTGCCTCTACCATGTAGTTTGCTTTTTCCTTTGCAGATAGTAAAGCTTTAATTTTTAAGTCTTTCTTTAAGCTTTCAATTTTCGAGTAGTCGTAGCTTTCAATATTGGTATTCGCGATACCTTTAGCATCAATGTCTTCTAAAATTGCATTGAATTTATTCAAGTCGCTCACCTTTAACCTATACTGCTTACTTGCCAGGAAATCCGGATTTTTCTTTTTAGAGGTTTGATCGTTCCAGCTACTTAAATTACTGATGGTTAAGTTTTCTTTTGGAATACCAGCTTTTTGGATCGCTGAATAAAGTTGTTTCTCCAGTTCTGTAATCTCAACTTTTTTCTTGCCATTTAAATATTCCTTTAGTGAAATGCCAATGTAAATAATGTCTGGAGTAACCTCGGTTTCTGCAGTTCCGCTTACACTGATTTTTCTACGGAGATCTGTTTGTTGAGCCATGGCTGTAGATAAGCCTAAAAATGCAACTAGTGCAACTGCGATTAACTTTTTCATATGCTGTTTTTCTTTGTGTGTACTGTAATGATGTAAGTTCAAAGCAAATTCCACACCGAGATTAATATATATTTTAGAAAGCATGACTTCGTTATCCTCAGCATTTCATTAATAATCGCTTTATGATCAGCCGAAATGCTTCTTGAAAAAGCATATCCTGCTAACGGACAGTCCTTTGAAAAGTAAGTGATTCCGACAACTTAACGATAGACCACACTTGATAAAGTTCCTGAATAATATTATTTAGGGAAGAATTAACAACCTTAACTGTATCCATTTGAGCGGGAAAAGTTGTTTCGATCGAATGTTTTTCGAAAAAAGAAAAAAAATGCGCTAGGTTTTATGCTAAATAGACGGAAATATAAATGTTTATAAAACCTGGCGCAGCAGAACTTTTTCTGCAGATTTTTTATGTTATTGCTGTTTTAGTGCGCAGCAATTTGAGAGTTGAACAGCGATTAAACTTTTGATACTTTAACAGCCGTCGGACCTTTTTGACCCATTTCTACTTCAAAAGTAACTTTATCACCCTCTTTAATTTGAGTAATTAAGCCATTTGCATGTACGAAAATACTATCTTGAGTTTCAGTGTTTTTGATGAAACCATAACCTTTACTTTCGTTAAAGAAAGTTACTGTTCCTTTTTTAACAGGGTTCTCATCAATAATGTCTTCTTGTCTTGTAATACCAATTTGTACATCCTCAATGTTGAATACTTTCTTCTTTTTAGGATCTGGTGGAGTAGACGAAATGTTACCATTCTCATCAACGTATGCAAACATTTCTTCAAGTGCTAAGCCTTTTTTTGCATTAGACTGACGCTCTTCTTTTTTCTCTTGTTTGTCTTTTTGTTTTTTTAATCGTT
>Ga0308159_1000277_pt1 | contig 149244 bp, 145 predicted proteins | sample PhyCR1_FD_201040 | JGI IMG/M metagenome (GOLD analysis project Ga0308159, IMG submission 201040) | Phyllosphere microbial communities from UC Gill Tract Community Farm, Albany, California, United States - DLSLC.R1 | ecosystem: Host-associated > Plants > Phyllosphere > Unclassified | place...
ACGAGAACAGCCCCTCGCTCCGTTCATCACCGCCGCGCATCCCGATCCCTTCAACATCCCTCTACGGGATCCTGGAATCAGCAATGCCACATCAAGGCAAGCGCCTTTTTCCGCAGCCTGTTAAGTCTGCCGCACGGCGCGGTGCGGCGCGCATGCGGCGATGGCCCGCGTGCATCGCCTGTCACGCCCCTGCCCGCCGCGCCTGCTGCCAGGCCAGTTCCATAAGTTCGGGCAGGATCCGCACCCGCTCGTGCGCCTGCGCCGAAGAGGCGGTGCCGCGCAGGACCCGTCCCTTGATGCCGTGGAAGATCGCCGCGAGGCGGAAGAAATTGAACGCGACGTAGAAGTCGTACCCCGGCAGCGACTCGCGCCCCGTGCGGGCGCAATAGGCAGCGACGTATTCCTCCTCGCCGGGAATCCCCAGCGCGGCGATGTCCGCACCGCCGAGCCCCGCCACGATATACGGTGGCATCCGGTACATCATCGCATTGTACGCGAAGTCGGCGCCGGGATGCCCCAGCGTCGAAAGTTCCCAGTCGAGCACCGCGAGCACGCGCGGCTCGGTGGGATGGAAGATCATGTTGTCGATGCGGAAATCGCCATGGGTGATGGTGGTGGCATCGTCGCCGACGGGGATATTGGCGGGCAGCCACTCCAGCAGGCGGTCCATGTTCGGGTCCCGCCCTGCCTCGCTATCGTCGAGGTACTGCCGGGACCACCGGGCGATCTGCCTGGCGAAGTAGTTTCCGGACTTTCCGTAGTCGGCAAGGCCGACGGCGGCGTAGTCGACCATGTGCAGGCTGGCCATGGCCGCGTTCATCGCATCGAAGATCGCCGCCCGCTCACCGGCCGGGACGCCGGGCACCGTGGCATCCCAGAAGATCCGCCCCTCGACCATGTCCATGACGTAGAACCACGTCCCGATCACCGCGTCGTCGGTACATAGGGCATGGACGTGGGCAACCGGAAACCCTGCCTTTTCCAACCCCGTCAGCACCTTGGCCTCGCGCTCTACGGCATGCGCACCTTTGAGCAACAGGCCCGGCGGCTTGCGACGCAGGACATAGGTCCTGCCCGGCGTGACCAGCTTGTAGGTCGGGTTGGACTGGCCCCCGCGGAACTGCTCGACCTGCAGCGGCCCCGCATAGCCGGGGACATGGCCGCGCATCCAGTCCGCCAGGGCCGCCTCGTCGAAGCCATAGCCTTCGCGCACCGCCGTGGTCCCGACGTTCTCGTCCGGCAATCCGCTCATGCGGCTTTGGCCTTCAGGAAATCGCGCTTCACTTTCTTGGCCAGCGACCATTTATGGACTTCGGTGGGCCCATCGTAGATGCGGAAGGCCCGGATCTCGCGGAAGACCTGCTCGACGATGGTGTCGCCCGAAACCCCGGTGCCGCCCATCACCTGCACGCAGCGATCCGCCACCCGCATCAGCGCTTCGGAGACCGCGACCTTGGCCATCGAGCTTTCCGCCGTGCCCAGCGAGCCGCCGTCGAGTATCCCGGCGCACCAGTCGATCATCTGCTCGCACTGGCGCAGGTCGATGAGATTGTCCGCCAGCATGAAGCCCACGCCCTCGTGGTCGACCAGCAGCTTGCCGAAGGCCTGGCGGGTGCAGGCATAGGCGGTGGCGATCTCGTTCGCGCGGATGCAGGCGCCCAGCCAGCGCATGCAGTGCGACAGGCGCGCCGGCGACAGGCGGACCTGCGCGTACTGGAACCCCTCGCCGCTGGCGCCGAGCATCTGGTCGGCGGGAACGCGCAGGTTCTCGATGGCGATGATCGCGTGGCCGCCCGGCATCGAACTGTCGATGGTGTCGAGCACCCGCTCGATGCGGATCGCCGGATCGGGAAGGTCGACCAGGAACATGCAGGCGCCGTCCTGCGATTTCGCCATCACGATGCCCACCCTGGCCCCTTGCGCGCCGGTGATGAACGCCTTGCGCCCGTTGATGACCCAGTGGTTGCCGTCCATCTCGCAAGTCGTGCGCATCATCGAAGGATCGGAACCGGCGCCCCCTTCGGCCGCCGGTTCGGTCATGAAGAAGGCCGAGCGCGCCTCGCCGCGCACCAGCGGATCGAGGAACCGTGTCTTCTGCTCGGCCGAGCCGACTTTGCCCAGCAGGTACATGTTGCCCTCGTCGGGCGCCATGGTGTTGACCGCGACGGGTCCCAGCGGAGACAGGCCCGAACGGATCAGCACTTTCGCCGTGTCACGCTGCGTCAGGTGCGCGCCGCCGGGCAGGGTATGCGGGGTGAGCACGCCCGCCGCCCGCGCCTTCGCCCGCAGTTCGACGACGAGGTCCTCGGGCGGCCCATGGCCGTGAACGGCGATGCGCGGGTCCTTCTCGTAAGGCACCACGACCTCGCGCACGAAAGCCTCTACCCGGTCGGCGATCGCTTCGGCATCGATCGAAAGCACGGCCGCGTCGCTCATCGCGGCGCCATCCGGATGGCGCCGTCGAGACGGATGACTTCGCCGTTGAGCATCGGATTGGCGATGATGCTCTCGACCAGCTGGGCATATTCCTCGGGCCTGCCGAGCCGGCTGGGATGGGGAACTTGCGTGCCCAGGCTATCCTGCGCCGCCTGCGGCAGCCCCATCAGCATGGGCGTGAGGAAGATGCCCGGCGCGATGGTCATGACCCTGATTCGGTGCTGCGCCAGATCGCGCGCGACCGGCAGCGTCAGGCCCACCACCCCGCCTTTCGAGGAGGCATAGGCAGCCTGCCCCACCTGCCCGTCGTAGGCGGCGACCGATGCGGTGTTGACGATCACCCCGCGCTCCTCGCCGAGCGGATCGGCATCGGCGAGCCGGGCGGCGAACCTGCTGATGACGGTGAAGGTCCCGATCAGGTTGATCTCGATCGCGCGGCGATAGGCGTCGAGCGGATGGGGCACGTTCTCCTTGCCCACCGTCTTGATCGCCGGCGCCACGCCCGCGCAGTTCACCAGCACGCGCGCGACGCCATGGGCGTCTTGCGCCTTGTCGATCCCGGCGACGACGCTGGCCTCGTTGGCCACGTCCACCTTGCAGAAGATGCCGCCGATCGCTTCCGCGGTCTGACTGCCCACCTCCTCGTTGAGATCGAAGATCGCCACTTTAGCGCCGTGGCTCGCCAGCATCCTTGCGGTCGCACCGCCCAGCCCCGAAGCGCCGCCGGTCACGATCGCCCCCACCCCTTGCAATTCCATGCCTTCATCCTTCTCGAATAATCCGGTCAGCCCCGCGCGTCTCGAACGCCCGCGCCAACGGTGCCGCCAACCTGGCGGCACCGCGAATGGACCGAAAATGCCGTTCCGCTCAGGCCGCCGCCTTGATTCCCTGCGGCGGCGGGGCGGGACGGAACAGGTCAAAAGCGTTGCCGCCCAGGATCGCCGCCTTCTCATCCTCGCCGATCTCGATCCCGTCGAACAAGTGTGCGGCGACTTCGCGCGATTTCGGGAAAGTGCCTTCGGCGTGCGGGTAGTCGGTCGCCCAGAGCAGCGACTTCAGGCCCGTGACCTCGCGCGACATGATGCAGGCGCGGTCGTGCTGGAACGCACAGCTCACCTGCCGCTGGATGATCTCGCTGGGCTTGAGGCTCAGCACCGGGCGCACGTAGTAGTTGTGCGCCTCGTAGACCTCGTCCATCCGCTCGGCGAGCGCGGCGAGCCAGCTCGCGCCGCTTTCCACGAAGCAGATCTTCGTATCGGGATTGCGATCGAGCACTCCGCCCGAGACCAGCCGCATCGTCGCGTCGATCCCCTCGTTCATCTGCGTCGCGTAGTTGATGACCGCCGCGCCCGGGCCCCGCTCCGAAATCCACGGCCGGTCGCCGGTGCCGGTGTGGAAAGTGAAGACGATGCCGAGGTCGCCGGCAAGGCGGAACACCGGATCCCACGCCTCGTCGTTGTAGGCGGGCAGCGCCGCGCCGGTAATCGTGGGCAGCATCGCGGCGGTGTAGCCCAGCGTGCCCACCCGGCGCAGTTCGGCGAGGATATCCTCGATCGCGAGCGCGGGCAGCATCGCAGAGGGCACGAACATGTGCCGGTGCTCCCCGAAGAACTGCAGCGCCCAGTCGTTGTAGAGCTGGCTGGAGGCCACCGCGGCCTCGCGGTCGCGCACGAAGTAGAGCACGAGGCCAAGCGTCGGGAACACCAGTTCGCAGTCGATGCCCTCCATCTCCATGTCTTCCAGGCGGCCGACGAGGTTGGAGGCGCCCTTGCGCTTGGAGCGGCCGATGTCTCCTCCATCGGGCGCGGCGGCCGACAGACGCTGGCGGTGGACGACGTCGGGGCCGACTTTCATCTTCATGTAGCCGTCTTCCATCGCGGCGCTGACGGCGTGCTTCTGGAGGCTGGCGGGCAGTCCGTCGAGAAACAGCGTGCGCGGCTCGACGATATGCGCGTCCGCGCTGAAAATGCGGTTTTTCATCATCCACTCCACGAGATTGTGAAATTACTTGTATTAATTTATAGTCCGATCCTGATAGCAACGCAAGGGCGCGGCGCTGCCGGGAAACTGGCGCGAAAGCGCGGATTGCGCCGGAGAGAGGAGAAATTTTCGCATGGACCATCGCGTTGCGCTGGTGACTCGCGCCGGTGAATACGTCGGGCCGGCCTTGGCCCGAGCGCTCGCCGCGGGTGGCCATTCGCTCGTCCTCCATGGCGCCGACGAAGCGTTGGTGGAGGAACTGGGCGGGCAAACGCAGGTCTGTGCGATCGGCCTCGCCGAAGTGCCGCTCACCGGGCCCGGCTCGCTTGCCGAGGCAACGGGCTGGCGACGCCTGGTCGATGGCGCGCTCGCCCGTTTCGGCCGCCTCGATTGCGCGGCGATCTATCCGCCGAGCGGGACTGCTGCGGTCTTCTGCAGCGGACCGCTGCTGGCCGCCGCCCCTTCCGATCTCACCGACCTCGCCGGCTATGCGACGAGCACGCTGCACGCACTGCAGGTCCTGATCCCGCCCCTGCGGGCAGCGGGCGGCGGCCAGATCGTCGTCTTCACCAGCGACGCCGGCGCTCGCCCCGAACCCGGCTGGTCGATCTACGGCGCCGTGCGTGCAGGCCAGAGTTTTCTCGTACAGGCCGCCGCGCTCGAACATGCGGGCGAAGGGCTGAGTATCAACGCGGTGGGCTCAAAGAACGTCGTCGGCCCCGGTTTCCCCGGCGCGCCGGCCGAGGGGCTGGACGACCGCCACGTCCCCTCCGGCCCCTGGAGCCGCCAACTCGAAAGCGAGAGTCCGGCCGGCCGCATGGGCACGATGGCCGAACTCGCGGCCTTCTGCATGCCGCTGCTCGACGGCTCCAGCCGCTACCAGACCGCGCAGTACTTCTCGTTCAGCGGCGGCTGGAACACCGCCGCGCGGCAGGCGGGCACGGGCACGTAACCCTCGCCTAACCTGCGACGCACCCCATATTCCCACGATCCAACGGAGAGAACCCGAAATGCCTGAAGCCTATATCGTAAGCGCCGTACGAACCGCCGGCGGACGCCGCAACGGCCGCCTGCGCGACTGGCACCCGGTCGACATGGCCGCGCGCGTGCTCGAAGCGGTGGTCGCGCGCAGCGGCATCGACCCCAACGTCATCGACGACGTCATCATGGGCTGCGTCACGCAGGCCGGTGAGCAGGCGTTCCATGTCGGGCGCAACGCCGTCCTCGCCTCCTCGCTGCCCGACCGCATTCCGGCAGTGACGATCGACCGCCAGTGCGGATCGTCGCAGCAGGCGATCCAGTTCGCGGCGCAGGCGGTGCTCTCGGGCACGCAGGACGTCGTCATCGCTGCGGGCGTGGAAAGCATGTCGCGCGTGCCGATGGGCCTGGCGCTGAGTGCACCATTGCAGCAGGGCATCGGCACCGGCCCCTATACCCAGGCCATATTCGACCGCTACGGCGTCACCGAGATCACCCAATTCGCCGGCGCCGAGATGATCGCCGCCAAGCACGGCCTGACCCGCGACGATCTCGACGCCTTCGGCTTCGAAAGCCAGCAGCGCGCCATCGCCGCCACCCGCGCCGGTGCCTTCGAGGCCGAGATCCTGCCGCTGGAAGTGGTGACGGCGGAAGGCGCCACCGAACTCCACGTCGTCGACGAGGGCATCCGCTTCGACGCCACGCTGGAGGCGATCCAGAGCGTCAAGCTGGTGACGCCGGGCGGTATCATCACCGCCGCAACCTCCAGCCAGATCTGCGACGGCGCCTCGGCGGTGATGATCGTCTCGGGCGAAGCGCTCAAGGCGCACGGCCTCACTCCCATCGCGCGCATCCACGCCTTCGGGGTGACGGCGGGCGACCCGGTCATCATGCTGGAGGAGCCGATCCCCGCGACTCGGCATGTCCTTGGCAAAGCCGGGATGACGATCGGAGAGATCGACCTCTACGAAGTGAACGAGGCCTTCGCCCCCGTCCCGCTCGCCTGGCTCAAGGAACTGGGCGCCGATCCGGCGAAGCTCAACGTCAACGGCGGCGCCATCGCGCTCGGCCATCCGCTGGGCAGTTCGGGCACCAAGCTGATGACGACGCTGATCCATGCCCTGAAGGCGCGGGGCCTGCGCTACGGGTTGCAGACGATGTGCGAAGGCGGCGGCATCGCCAACGTCACCATCGTCGAGGCGCTTTAAGGATATCGCAGGCGCCGGCCGGAACCGGCGCCTGCGAACCGTTCAGCGCAGTCCCATGCGAATGCCGCCGTCGAGCCGGATATCCTCGCCGTTGATGTAGCCGTTGCCCACCAGTTCGACCGCGAGCCGGGCAAATTCCTCCGCCGCGCCGAAGCGCTTGGGGAACGGGATCGAGCCGTAGAGCGCCTCCTTCACCGCATCGGGCGCGCCCTGCATCAGTGGGGTGTCGAAGATGCCGGGCAGGATCGTGTTGACCCGGATCGCCTCGCCCGACAGGTCGCGCGCCAGCGGCAGGGTCATGCCGACGATGCCGGCCTTGGATGCCGAATAGGGCACCTGTCCCGTCTGGCCGTCCTCCGCCGCGATGCTGGCGGTGTTGACGATCGCCCCGCGCTCGCCGTTCTCCAGCGGGTCCAGGGTCAGCATTCCCGCCGCCGCCTTGACTATGCAACGGTAGGTGCCGACGAGGTTGATCTGGATCTCGCGGTCGAAGTCTTCGGCCGCCAGCACCACGATCTCGCCCGTCTTGCGGTCACGGCGGACCGACTTGACCGCCTTGCCGGTGCCCGCGCAGTTGATCAGCACGCGCTCCTGCCCGTGGGCGGCGCGGGCCTTCGCGAAAGCCGCGTCGACTTCGGCGTCGTTGCAGATGTCCACCTTGCAGAACGCGCCGCCCAGTTCGGCGGCCAGAGCCTCGCCCTTATCGGCATTGAGGTCGAACAGCGCCACCTTGGCTCCCTGTGCCGCCAGCGCCCGCGCCGTCGCGGCACCGAGCCCCGATGCCCCGCCGGTGACGACGGCGGCGATGTTTGCAATCTCCATTCACGCAACTCCTCTCGAAACGGGCCCGGTCACAGCCGGGCCGACCTGAAAATGAAAATCGTCCGCGCGCTGCATGTCCTGCGCCACGCTGCGTCCTGAGCGGAACCACAGCCACGCGCCGACGAGGTTGGCGAAAGCCACCAGGGCAAGGGCATAGCGCAGCGACAGGTTGCCGTGCCGCGCCTGGAAATGGTCGCTCAGCATGCCCGTCAGCAGCGCTCCGCAAGTACTGCCCAGCAGGTGCGCGACGAGGTAGTAGATCGCCATGCCGATCCCGCGCGCGCGCACCGCCAGCAACGACTGGTATGTGGCGACGCCCGGCCCGCTCACCGCGTTGGAGAACAGCCCCCACGCGCAGAACAGCGCCAGCGCGCCCACCGTCACGTCGACCAGCAACGCCGCCACCGAGAACACGAACGAGGCCAGCAGCGTCGCCGCGCACCACCACGACCGCCAACGCAGGTCGCGCGCGGCAAGGCGGTCGACGATGTAGCCGGATAGCGGTACGCCCAGCGCCCCCGCACCGCCGAACGCGAGCGCCAGGAAGGCAGAGGCGGAGGCAAGGCTCAAGCCGTGGACGCGCATCAGGAACGAGGTGAGGAACGCCACCATCGCGGTCAGCGAGCCGGTGTAGAAGATCACGCCTGTCAGGATCAGCCGCGCGCTGCGCTGGCCGGCGATGTGGCGCAGGGCCACGCGGAACGGCAGGGCTTCTGCCTCGGGGCTCTTGCGGCGATCTGAATCGTCGATGGTGAAACCGGCCAGCAGGCCCAGCAGGACCGCCGGCACACCCGCGATGAGGAACGTGGCGCGCCAGCCGTAGGTCGCGGCGATCAGGCCGCCGAGGAGGAAAGTGCACAGCAACCCGAGCGGAGCCCCCGCGTAGAAGATGCTCATCGCCAGGCCGCGCCGTTCGGGGGGAAAACGCTCGGATATGATCGAGACCATCGCCGGTCCGCCGCCGGCCTCGCCGGCGCCGACGAGGAGGCGCGAGGCGAGCAAGTGGGCGAAGGTCCCAGCCCATGCCGCGCTGGCGGTCGCGGCGCCGAAAACCACCACGCAACCCGCGAGAATCCGGCTTCTGTCGAGGTTGTCGACCGCCCAGCCCAGGATCAGCCCGGCGACCGAATAGAAGGCCGAAAAGCCGATTCCGACGAGGATTCCAAGCTGTGTGTCGGTCAGCCCGAACTCCCGCTTGATCGGTTCGGCGAGCACCGAGAGAATGGCCCGATCGACACCTAGCATGACATGGACGACCATGAACAGGACAAGCAGATACCACTGCGCCCGTCCCAGCCTGAGGGCCCGGTTCCGCCGCGCGAATTTCGCCTCTTGATCCATGCCGTCTTCTCCCGAGCGGACCTTCTGGCGAGAACCGCTTGACCCGACCCCCATTAACTTACACCATTCATTTTTGAAACTGCCAATTTGAGCTGCACCAAAATGCGCGGCCCGGCGGCGACACGGGAGAGTTCGCGCAATGACGTCCAAGGCAGGCCAGACCCCGGTGTTCGGCGTCCAGGCGCACCCCGGCGGGCTGTTCCGTCGGGCGATCTCGCTCGATCACCGCGGCCCCGGCCGCGTTGTTGGCTGGCTGGAGGACCACTACCACCACTTCGGCGTAACCATCGACCATGCCGAGGGGCATGTGCGCGACGTGCGCATGGCCGCGCCGCGCTTTCCTTGGGCGACCTGCGCCGGGGCCGCCGTACCGCTGCGCGCACTGGTCGGCCAGCCACTTATCACCCGCGCCTCGGACCTGGGCCGGCTGATCGACATGCGCCTGCAATGCACCCACGTCTTCGACCTCGTGGCGCTGGCGCTGGTCCAGGCGGCGACCGGGCGGCCGGACCGCACTTACGAGGTGCAGGTCCCCGACCGCGCCGTCACCGTCAATCCCGATGCCGCCAATGCCGCCGAGATCAACCTGTTCGGCCCTGGCGAAGTCTCGCTGCTGCGCGACGGCGAGCGGGTGATGCACTGGAGCCTCGACGGGCAGACGATCACCGGCCCAGACCCCTATGGCGGCCATTCGCTGGGCCAGGGCTTCCGCCAGTGGACCGAGACGATGCCCGAGGAAGAGGCAGAACACGCGACGATTATCCGTCGTGCACTGCTGGTCGCGGGCGGGCGCTACCAAGACCTTGACGTGTTCCCCACCTCGGCCGCGCAGAACATGCCCGCCGCCTGCCACAGCTTCCAGCCCGGCCAGCGCGACGTCGCGTTCCGCCTCTCCGGCTCCGACCGCAACTACGAAACCGCGCGGGAGGCGATGCTCGCCCACCGCGCGGTCACGCCCTGAGCGCCTGGTCAGCTCAGCGCCCTATGACCAGCCGGTCGACATAGTCGGCGCAAAGCCCGCAGGCGACGTAGTGCTCGCGCGCGGCGGCCATCTTGGTGAAGCAGTCCTCGTACCCCATCGCCTTGCCATAGGGGTCGACGTAGACGTAGCCGCCGGTCACGAAGAACAGCGTAATCATCTCGCTCACGCCATCGGGGATGACGAGGGTGTGCGTCTCGCCCGGCGGCTCGAAGGCGTAGTCGCCCGGCGTCGCCACCCAGTCGTGCTCCAGATAGCGCCACGTGCCCCGCTGGGTGAAGGCGTGGACCGCGCCGTTGTGGCGATGGCGCGACAGCACGCCGGCGCCGCGCACGCGCAAATAATTGATGTAGAACCCCTGCTCGGGCGCGAAGGAAACCGGGCGGAACCACACGTTCTCGCCCTGTGGCACCCAAAGCCGCTCGTCGCAGTCGATCTGCGCGCCGCCGGGCACCAACAGGTCGGCGATCATCCCGGCCGGCTGCGGCAACTGGTAGGCGATCGCCTCGGTGTCCCGGTTGAGCGTCCTGCCTTGCGTCATGGTCTGGTCCTTTCGCTGCGATTCGCGCCGAACACGCCCTCGGAGGCGAGGTTTGCGATCGCGTCGGTCGTGTATCCGAGGTCGAGGAGCACGCTTTCGCCATCTGCGCCGAGCGGCCGGGGTGGGCGCGGGGGCGGCAGCGGGGTGGCGCTGAAGCGGGGTGCGGGAGCGGGCTGGACGATGCCGGCGACGTCGACGAATGCCCCGCGCGCGAGGTTGTGCGGGTGGCGCGGCGCCTCGTTCATTGAGAGTACGGGGGCGAGGCAGGCGTCGCTGCCCGCGAAGATTGCCTCCCATTCGTCGCGGGTGCGCCTGGCGAAGATCGCGGCGAGCTTTTCGCGCATGACGGGCCAGCGGCCTTCGTCGAACTGCTCGTCGAAATCGGGGTCGTCGGCAATGCGGGTCAGCTTGCGCAACTGCGCGTAGAACTGCGGTTCGATCGGGGCGATGGCGACGAAGCGGCCATCGGCGGTCTCGTAGGTGTCGTAGAACGGCGCGCCGGTATCAAGCAGGTTGACGCCGCGCTCGTCGCGCCAGGTGCCTTGCGCCAGCATCCCCCAGAACATGCTGGAAAGCAGCGCCGCGCCGTCCGCCATCGCCACGTCGACTACCTGCCCCGTGCCGCTGGCGCGCGCGGCGAACAGCGCGGAGAGCAGGCCCGCGACCAGCAACATGCCGCCGCCGCCGAAATCGCCCACCGCGTTGGTCGCGGGCGTAGGCTTGCCCCCGGCGCGGCCATAGCCGTGCAGGTTGCCCGAGATCGCTATGTAGGTGAGGTCGTGGCCGGCGGTCGGCGCCAGCGGGCCGTCCTGCCCCCAGCCAGTGATGCGCCCGTAGACCAGCGCCGGATTGACCGCGAGCAGCGCCTCGGGCCCCAGCCCGAGTCGTTCGGCGACGCCCGGGCGGAAACCTTCGACGAACGCATCGGCGCCGCGCACCAGATCGCGCAGGACGTCGATCGCGCCAGGCACTTTCATGTCGAGCACGATCGATCTGCGCGAGCGTGCCAGCACGTCGTAATCCTGCAGCAGCCCGCCCTGGTTGGCGCCGCCGGGGCGGTCGACGCGGATGACCTCGGCGCCCAGGTCCGCCAGCAGCATGCAAGCGAAAGGCCCCGGCCCGACGCCGCCCATCTCGATGATCCGTATCCCGTGCAAGGGGCCCATCGGCTCGCTCTCCCAATAACTGAACATCTTTTATTTTTTCTTGGCTTTGTCGCGCCGAAATGTAAAGCCTGCGCTTCGACGCGGCAGGAAAAGCCGCGGGCAAGAGTGGAGCTAGGGATGAGCACGAATACCGAGGTCGCAGCCAAGCCGGCGACGTTCGAACTGGTCGACGACCACATCGCCGTCATCACCCTGAACCGCCCGGAAAAGCGCAACGCCATCAACGGCGCAATCGCCCGGCTGGTCGACGGCTACCTCAAGGAGATCGAAAACAACGGCGCGATTCGCGTGGCGATCCTCGCCTCCTCGCTGGAGAACGTGTTCTGCGCCGGGGCCGACATCAAGGAGATGGCCGAGGGGCGGGGCCACGAACTGTCGACGCCCGACGGAGGATTTGCCGGGCTGATCGACGCGCAGCGTCGCAAGCCGCTGATCGCGGCGGTGCGCGGCGCGGCGCTGGGCGGCGGGTGCGAACTGGCGCTCGCCTGCGACATGATCGTCGCCTCGGACGATGCGCGCTTCGGCTTGCCCGAAGTCAAGCGCGGCCTGTTCGCGGGCGCCGGCGGGGTGCACCGCCTGCCACGTGCCATCCCGCGCAACGTCGCGCTCGAACTGATCGCCACGGGCGACCCGATGAGCGCCGCCGACGCGCGCGCCTATGGCCTCGTCAACCGCGTGGTCCCCAGCTCCGTGGTGCTGGGCGCGGCGCTGGCACTGGCGCGCACGATCGCGGCGAACGCACCGCTTGCGGTGACGGCAAGCCTCGCGGTCGCGCGGCAGGCTTCGGAACGGGGCGACGCGGACTTGCGCGAGTTGTCGCTCACGCTGGGCGGCCCGGTCTTCGCCTCGGACGATGCGCAGGAGGGCTCGCGTGCTTTCCTCGAAAAGCGCGCGCCGCAGTGGCAGGGGCGATGAGCGCAACGCCGGCGTGGTTCGACCGTGCGGTCGCGGCCGCGCCCGAGGTCTCCACTGTGGCGCTGGGCGACAAGCGGATCGAACTGCTCGTATGGGGCGATGCGGGGCGACCCGGGCTGCTGATGCTCCACGGCAGCATGGCGAACGCCTGGTGGTGGGCCGTCATCGCGCCGCTGCTGGCCGACCGCTTCCGCGTCGCCGCGCTCTCGTTCTCGGGGATGGGCGCCTCGGCCCATCACCCGCCCTACACCGTGGCCGGCTATGCCGACGAGGCGATCGCCGCCGCGCGCGCCGCCGGGCTGTTCGCGAGCGGGGTGGCGCCGGTGGTGGTAGGGCATTCGGCGGGCGGCGGCGTGGCGGTGCAACTGGCGACGCGCGAAGGGCCCGAGAGGTTCGGCGCGGCGATCATCGTCGACAGCGCGATCCTGCCGGGCGGGGTCGAGTTCGGCGAGCCACCGGGCAAGCCCGCCCGCGTCTATGCGACGGTGGCGGAAGCGGTGGCGCGCTACCGGCTGGTGCCGGCGCAGGCGATCGTCCACCCGTTCCTCGTCGAGTGGGTCGCCGCAAAGTCGCTGCGCCGGGTGTCGGGCGGGTGGACCTGGTCGTTTGACCCGGCGTTGCGCGGCACCTTCAGCGCACGCGCGGCGTGGGACCTGCTGCCGCGCATCCAGTGCCCGCTGCACGTCGTCAACGGCGCGCAATCCTCCGTCACCACGCCCGAGCGCATGGCGCTGATCCTGGCGCAGGCGCCCGCCGGCACGCAGGTGATCGAGATAGCCGAAGCGGCCCACCACGTCCCGATCGACCAGCCGCTCGCGCTTGCAGAGGCGATCGGCGCCATCGCGGACGAGATCGTTCGCAGCGAGGGGCTTGCGCAGGGCGAGACGCGCAGCTAGTGATAGCTTAATAGTATTCATTTGTTGGCGGGGATGATGGATCGACCGGCTCGGCGACGGGCCCCCTCCCCCGACCGCATGGGACCAGGAAGAGGGCAAGGGCTTGCAAGTGCGTTCAGACAGCGTGGGCAGCGTAGCGGTCGCGGCGGGTGGCGGGCGGTTCCCGGCCTATTTCGACGAGCGGGTCGAGACGATGCCGCGCGCCGACATCGCCGCGCTGCAGGAAGCGCGTCTGCGCCTGCTGCTGCGCCACGCCTACGAGCATGCGCCGCTGATCCGGCAGGTGTGGCAGGCGGCCGGCGTCTCCCCGTCGGACATCCGCTCGCTGGACGACTTCGCGGCCAAGGCGCCGTTCACTTCGAAGGACCACGTCCGCGCCTTCCGCGACCAGGGCGGCGATCCGTTCGGGGGCATGAACAGCGCCGACCCGCACTATCTCAAGGGCGTGACCTTCACTTCGGGCACCACCGGCGACCCCACCCCAGTGCTGCGCGGCGGGCGCTCGATCTCGGAAATCTGCACGATGCGCGATAGCTGGATGCTGGGCGCACGGCCGGGCGACTACGTGACCGTGGTGCGCCCGACCTTCCGCGTCGGCCACGTCAACCGGCATTATCAGGAGGCGGGGCTGATCCCGATCCTGTTCAAGCACGCACCCGCGATCCTGCCCGACTTCTTCCGCGCCGCCAGGCTCTATCGCCCGAGCCTGCACTACTTCCTCTCCACCCCGCTGCTGATCGCGATGGAGGAGTATTTCGAGAAGACCGGCACCGATCCGCGCGCCATCTTCGAAGGCTGCCACGGCGCCACCGTGGGCGGCGAACCGCTCAGCCCCCGGCGGCTGGAAGTGGTGCGAAGCTGGGGGCTCGACCTGTTCGAGGTCAGCGGCCTTGGCGAATCGCTGACGCTGGTGGAATGCCCCGCGCACGACGGCATGCACGCCTGGGAGGACCAGGCGCTGATCGAATGCCTCGACGTGCGCGATGATAGCCCGGTGGCCGACGGCGAAGTGGGCGAGCTGGTGGTGACCGTGCTCAACGATCCGTTCCAGCCGATGGTCCGCTACCGCACCGACGATCTCGTCACGGTCGCGCGCGGCCCCTGCGCCTGCGGGCGGACCCATGCGCGTATCCGCATCGTCGGGCGCAAGAGCGACCAGACGTTCGTGGCCGGCAAGCCGGTCATGCCGCGCGACCTGCAACTGGCGATCGAGGGCCAGCGCGCCAGCCGCGCCGGGCTGTTCCAGATCATCCGCTTCGCCGACGAGATGGACACCTTGCGCATCCGCATCGGCTACGACCCCGCGGCACTGGCAGGCACGATCGAGGCCCACGGCGAGGCTTTGCGCGATGCGCTCGAAACGGCGGTCGGCGTGCCGGTCGAAGTGCTGCTGACGCCCGATGCGGAACTGCTCAAGCTGGGCCCGCCGCACAAGATACCGCGCGTCGCGAAAGCCTGAACGGCAAGACGGGCCTGAACGGCAAACGGGAACGACAGCCGGCGACAGGCCGGGACAAGAGGAGGATCGGGTGGACGGTAATATCAGGGACAAGGTCGCCATCGTCGGCGTCGGCGCCACGCCCTACTACAGGCGCGGGCAGAGCTGGCCCAAGACGATCTACACGATGATCGGCGAGGCCATCCTCGCCGCGGCCGAGGATGCCGGCATCTCAGTGAAGGACATCGACGGCTTCGCGTACTATTCCAACGCCTCCTCCGGCTATGCCGAGGCGATGGATACGGCCACCATCGTCGAGATGCTGGGCATTCCCGAAGTCACCTTCACCGGCACCCTCACCGGCGGCGGTGGCGGCTCGGCAGGCGCGGTGGGGCTGGCGGCGGCGGCGCTGCTGGCGGGCGAGACGACCTATTGCGTCACGCTGATGGCGCTGCAGCAGCGCAAGCAGCGCCTGGGCTCCTCGTTCGCGGCGCTGGCGCCCACGCCCGAGACCTCGTTCCTGCAGCCCTCGGGCCTCGTCGGGCCGGGACACCTGATGTCGATCCTCGCGCGCCGCCACATGCACGAATTCGGCACCCGGCGCGAAGCCTTCGCCGAGATCGCGATCTCCAGCCGCATCAACGCGATGAACCGGCCGAGCGCGATCATGCGCGAGCCGATGACGCTCGACGACTACTTCGATGCGCGCATGGTCTCCGACCCCTTGTGCCTGTTCGACTTCTGCCTCGAAACCGACGGCTGCATCGCGGTCATCACCACCACCGCCGACCGCGCAAAGGACGGCAAGAGCAAGCCCGTCTACGTGATGGGCTCGACCCACGGCGGCTCGAAGGATTGGGGCCGCGCCTTCATGGGCATGCAGATGAGCGACGAATACTTCGCCTCGTCAGGCCATGCCCCGGTCGCTCGCCGGCTTTACGAAAAGGCCGGCGTCGGCCCGCAGGACATCGACGTGGCGCTGATCTACGACCACTTCTCGCCGATGGTGCTGATGCAGCTCGAGGACTACGGGTTCTGCGCGAAGGGAGAAGGCGGCGCCTTCGTGGAAAGCGGGGCGATTCGCTTCGACGGCGGCTCGCTGCCGGTGAACACCCACGGCGGCCAGCTTTCGGAAGCCTACATCATCGGCATGACCCACATCCGCGAGGCAGTGGAGCAACTGCGCGGCAAGGCGACCAACCAGGTCGCCGGCGCCGAGATCGCGCTCGTCACCGGCGGCCCCGCCAACCTGCCCGTCAGCGGCATGATCCTTCGGAGATAACGGATATGGCACAGACCAAGGCCCTGACCGGCGAGGGCATCGCCGTGACCGTCAGCCCGATGACCGAACCCTACTGGCAAGCCACGCGCGAACGCCGGCTGGTAGCGGCGAAGTGCACCCAATGCGCGCACTTTCGCGTGCCATTCCTGCCGTTCTGCCCGAACTGCAACGAACAGGAGGTGGCATGGGTGGAGCTGACCGAACCCGGGACCCTCTACAGCTTCACCTTCTACCCCCACCCGCAGCGGGAATCGGCGAACGATCCGACCATGCTCGCCCCCGCGATCGTCGAGTTCGCCGAGGCGCCGGGGGTGCGCTACGCCGGCAACATGATCGACGTCGACACCGCCGACCTCGCCATCGGCATGCGCGTCGAAACCGACTGGATCTTCAACGGCGACGGCTGGGGCCTGCCCGCCTTTCGCCCCCTCGCCTGACCCCGACGAACGGCAGAACACGATCATGGACTTCACCTGGACACCCGAACAGCAGGACTATCGCCAGCACTTGCGCGCCTTCATCGCCAGGTCGCTGCCGGCCGACTGGGAGGCGAAATCGAACTACGACCCGGGCTCGCCCTACGTCGTCGATTTCGCGCGCGACTTCTGCCCGGCGCTGGCCGCCGAAGGCCTGCTGATCCCGCACTGGCCGGTCGAACAGGGCGGCGGCGGCGCCGACCCCTGGTTCCACTGGATTCTGGGCGAGGAAATGTTCGCGGTGGGCGAGCCGCGCAGCTACCAGTACATGAACGTCAACTGGATCGGCCCGGCCCTGCTGCGCTACGGCAGCGCCGCGCAGCAGGCGCTGCACATCCCGCAGATCACCGGCGGTTCGGTGTTCTGGTGCCAAGGCTTCTCCGAGCCGAGCGCGGGCTCCGACCTCGCCGCGCTCAAGACCCGGGCCGAGCGTGATGGCGATGGCTACGTGATTAACGGGCAGAAAATCTGGACCTCGGCCGCCAGCTTCGCCAGCTACTGCTTCCTGCTCGCCCGCACCGGCCCGACCAAGCGCGACATATCGGTGTTCCTGGTGCCGATGGACACGCCGGGCATCGAAGTGCGCGAGGTCATGTCGCTGACCGGGCGCCGCTCGCTCCACGAAGTCTTCCTCACCGACGTCCGCGTCGGCGAGGAGACCCGGCTGGGCGAGGAGAATGCCGGCTGGGCGATCGTCAAGGCGGTTCTCCATAACGAGCGGATCGGGGCGCCGCGCTACATCATGGCGCAGCGCGCGCTCGATGCGGCGGCGCGCGTGCTGCGCCAGGACGGGCGGTTCGACGATCCCTCGATCCAGGCCGGGCTCGGCAGGGCCCGCGCTGCGGTCGACGCGTGCCAGTTGCTGTGCTTCCGCATCATCGACGGGCGCATGAAGAACGTCTCGCCCGGCGGCGAAACCAACGTCGCGCGCTATGCGCTGGCGCTGGCCGATCGCGCCGTGGGCGACTTCATCGGCGAGCACCTCCACGATGCGCTGCTGGCGCGAGAGGAACAGACCATCCTCACCCAGTTCCGCCGCGCCGCCTCGACCGGGCTTGGCGCAGGCGCCGCCGAAATCCAGCTCGACATCGTCGCCCAGAGCTTCCTCGAACTGCCCCGGAGCCATTGACCATGGACCTCGACCTGTCCTCCGACCAGCGCATGCTGCTCAGCGCCATCGAGCCGCTGCTGGCGCAGCATCGTCAGTTGCCTCAGCCAGCCGGGCCCGACTACGTGGTCTTCGGCGGCGACCTCGACGCGGCGCTGGACGCCGCCGGCTTCTACGGCGACGCGGACGGCTTCGACCTGGAACACGCCGATGCCGCGCTGCTGCTCGACCAGATCGCGCAGTGCCCCTTCGCGGTCCCGGCGATGGCCTCGCTGACAGTGGCGCCGGCGTTGGGGATCACCCTGCCCCGCCCGATCGCGCTGGCAGAAAGCCTCGACCCCCGGGTGCCGATCCGCTTCCTCGCCCAGTCGCGCACGCTGCTGGTGGCGCAAGTGGACGAGGTTCTGGCGCTGGACCTCGAAGGCGCCGAGATCGTGCCGCAGGACACCATCTTCGCCTATCCCTTCGCCCGCCTCGCCAGCTATCCGGCCGATGCCCTGCGCCCGCTCGCAGGCGTGAACGCGCAGCAGTTGCGCGACGCCTGGGCGCTGGGGCTGACGTTCGAAATCCTCGGCGCGCTGCGCGCCGCGCATGCGCTGACGGTGGACTACGTCAAGCAGCGCCAGCAGTTCAAACGCGCGATCGGTGCGTTCCAGGCAGTGCAGCACCGGCTGGCCGAAGGCGCCACCCATATCGAGGCACTGCACTACCTCGCCCACCGCGCCGCGATCGGCGGCGATTCCGCCGAGGTCGCGCTGGCGGCCAGCTACGCGCAGCAACACGTCCCGCAGATCGTCTACGACTGCCACCAGTTCCACGGCGCCATGGGGCTGACGCTCGAATACGTGCTGCACCACTGGACCTACAAGCTCAAGGCGCTGGCGGGCGAACTGGGCGGCGCTTCGGCGCAAGGCCGCCGCGCGGCGCGGCTGCTGTGGAGCGAAGCGGCATGAGGATCGTCGCCGAGGGGCTCAGGTTCCCCGAAGGACCCGTCGCGATGCAGGACGGCTCGGTGATCTTCGTCGAACTGGCGCGCGGCACGCTCAGCCGAGCCTGGGGCGAAGGCAAGGTCGAAGTGATCGCGGACCTCGGCGGCTCGCCCAATGGCGCCGCGATCGGGCCGGACGGCCGGTGCTACGTCGCCAACAACGGCGGGGTGAAGTTCGTCGAGGCAGGCGGCAAGCTTCGGCCCGCCGGCAACCTGCCCGATCCGGCCTGGATCGAGGCGGTGGACCTTGCCACCGGCGCCGTCGAACGCCTCTACGACGCCTGCGACGGCCGCCCGCTGCGCCACGCCAACGACCTCGTGTTCGATGAACACGGCGGCTTCTACTTCACCGACAGTGGCAAGACCACCGCCGCCATCAACGAGCGCGGGGCGATCTACTACGCCCTGCCCGATGGCTCGGCGATCCGGCGCGTCGCTTTCCCGCTGACCAGCCCCAACGGCATCGGCCTCTCGCCCGACGGGAGCACGCTCTACGTCAGTGAGACGCCCACCGCGCGGCTCTGGGCCTGGGAGGTCACCGGGCCAGGGCAGGTGCGCAAGCTCAAGCAGAACGACATTCCCCACGGCGGGCGCTTCGTGATCGGCTCCGCCAATTTCCAGCGGTTCGACAGCCTCGCGGTCTCGGCCTCGGGCAAAGTCCTCGTCGGCACCCTGACCAATGGCGGCATCAGCGAGATCTGGCCCGATGGATCGGCGATGCGCCACCACCCGCTGCCCGACGGGCACGTCACCAACGTGGCTTTCGGCGGGGAGGAGTTGCGCATCGCCTACGTCACGCTCGCCGGATCGGGCAAGCTGGTGGCGCTCGACTGGCACGAGCCGGGCCTGCGCCTCGCCTACAACGGATAGCACGCCCATGACCCGCCGCACCGGATCGAGCGAACGTCCCGACCTGCCGATCGCCGTCGTGCTTGGCGCCGGAGGCATGGGCATGGCGATCGCCCGCCGCCTCGGGCAGAATCACCGGCTGGTGCTGGCGAGCCAGTCCGCCGGCCAGATGGAGGCTCGGCGCGAGCAACTCGAAAGCGAAGGCCTCGACGTCGCAGTGGTGCAGTGCGACGTCACCGATCCCGCTTCGGTTGGGGCGCTGGCTCGCTTCGTCGCGGCCCTTGGCCGCTTCCGCACGCTGGCACACGTCGCGGCGCTTTCGCCCAGCATGGCGGACTGGGATACGATCTGGCGGGTCAACCTGGTCGGCGCGGCGCGGATGGAGCGCGCGATGCTCGGCTTGGCGAGCCAGGGCAGCGTCGCGATCTTCGTCTCCTCGCTCGCCGCGCACATGGCCCCGCCGCTGGCACCGGCGCTGCTGGACCTGCTCGACGACCCGCTAGCCGCCGACTTCCTCGACCGGCTGGGCGAGACGGTGGCGGAGCACACCTCGACGCAGGCCTACATCCTCTCCAAGCTCGCCCTCAACCGCCTGTGCCGCCGCGCAGCCCCACGCTGGGGGGCACGCGGGGCACGGATCGTCTCGATGTCGCCGGGCCTCATCGCGACGCCGATGGGCGCGCTGGAGTTCGCCAACCAGCCGGGCAAGATCGACCTGCTCGACCGCACTCCGCTGGCCCGCGAAGGCACGATGCTGGAAACCGCCGACGCAGTGGAATTCCTCGCCTCGGACAAGGCCTCCTTCATCACCGGCACCGACCTGCTGGTCGATGGCGGCATCGGCGCGGTGCTGGAGTTTTCGGGCAGTTAAGGTGTGGTCGAGTTCGTGCAACCCCGATCGGTTCACCCTACGAAGCCGCGCAACCGTTCCGTCACCGCTTCAGCCTCCGCCATGATCCGCGCGATCAGGGTTTGGCAATCGGGAATGTCGCGGATGATCCCCTGCGCGAGGCTGGCGGACCAGATGCCGGCGTCGAGGTCCCCCGTCTCATAGACGATCCGGCCGCGCGCTCCGGCGACGAGGTGCTTGATGTCCTCGAAGCTGCCGCCACCCGCCTGGATGTCGAGCACCTCGCGGCTGATCGCGTTGCGGGCGACGCGGGCGGTGTTGCGGAAGGGGCGGTAGACGAGGTCGGTCTCGCGCTCGTCGTTCTCGACGATGCGGCGTTTCACGTTGTCGTGGATCGGTGCTTCCTTTGTGGCAAGGAAGCGCGTTCCCATGTTGATCCCATGTGCACCCAGGGCCAGCGCCGCAACCAGTCCGCGTCCATCCGCGAAACCACCCGAGGCGATGATCGGTATGGTCAGCGCATCCGCCGCCGCCGGGATCAGGACGAGGCCCGGAACGTCGTCGTCGCCCGGCCGGCCGGCGCATTCGAAGCCGTCGATCGAGACCGCATCGACCCCCAGTTTCTCGGCCTTCAGGGCATGGCGCACCGCCACGCACTTGTGGATGATGGTGATCCCGTGCGGCTTGAACTCGGCCACCGCCTCCTCGGGACGGCCCACCGTCTCGACGATGCGCACCCCCGCCTCGATCACCGCCTGGCGGTATTCGGCGAGCGGGGTGGCGTTAATCGTCGGCAGGTTGGTGACGTTCACACCGAACGGCTTGTCGGTCATCTCCCTGCACCGCGCGATCTCGCGGCCAAGCGCCTCGGGCGAAGGCTGCGTCAGCGCGGTGATGAAGCCCAGCCCCCCGGCATTGGCGACGGCGGAGACCAGTTCGGCCCTCCCCACCCACTGCATGCCGCCCTGCACGATCGGATGCTCGACGCCAACGAGCTCGGTCAGTTTCGTCTTCATGTGCCTATCGCCCGGTGAATGCCGGCGCGCGCTTTTCCATCACCGCCGCCAGCCCTTCCTTGAAATCCTCGCTGCCCAGCAGCATCGCCTGCGCCAGCACGTTGGCGGCCCATTCCTTCTCCATCGTCGATTCCAGACCGCGATGGAGTCCCTGCTTGGCCAGCGCATAGGCCTGCGGCGCCACTTGCGTCAGCTCGCGCGCGAAAGCCTCGCGCCGCTCGGCCAGCGCTTCTGGCGCGACCACCTCGACCACCAGCCCGAGCCGCAGCGCCTCTTCCGCCTTCATCGGCCGGCCGCGCAGCACCATGTCGGTCGCGGGGCCCAGCCCGACCAGCCGGGGCAGCAGCATCATGCCCCCCAGCGGCGGCAGGATGCCCAGCTTGATCCAGCTCTCCTGGAAAAATGCGGTATCGGCGACGAGGCGATAGTCGCACACCAGCGCCAGTTCGCAGCCCACCGTCACCGCCGCGCCGGCAAAGGCGCACAGCGTCGGCTTGGGGCAATGCCACAGCGCCCGCGCGGCGCCCTGGAAGCTGCGATAGACCTTGTCCTTCACCACCAGCGCCGGGGTACGCGACAGGTCCTGCAGGAACGAGAACTCCGCCCCCGTCACGAAATGCCGCCCCTTCGCGGTGAGCACGATGGCGCCGACGTTGGGGTCGTCGGTCAGTTGCACCACGGCGCGGCCGATCTCGTCCATCGTCTCGGCGCGCACGCTGTTGTGTGCCTCGGGCCGGTGGATGGCGATCGTGCCGACGCGGTCGGCGCAAGTGACCTCGATATCGCGATAGGTCATCGGCCGTCCTTGCTGCGGTTGGTGAAAGCCTCGCGCCGGGCCTGGAACTCGTGCCCGAAGATCAGCGAGGTCTGGGCGATCCGCTCGATATCGCGCGCGGTGCCGCGATCGGTGGCGGCGACCGCATCGATCGTCAGCTTGCTCAAGCCCAGCGCCTCGCGCGGGAGCGCCGCCAGTTCACGCGCGAAGGCATCGACCCGCTCGGCGAAGACCTCGGCCGGATGAACCGCATGGACAAGGCCGATGGCCAGCGCCTGCGCCGCATCGACCGACTGTCCCGCCATCGCGATCCACTTGCTCCAATGGGGTCCGACGAGGCGAGTCATCCGACTGACCCCGCCGCTTCCCGATATCGTCCCCAACCCCACTTCCGGCAGACGGAAACTGGCCGCGTCGCTGGCGAGGCGGAAGTCGCACGAGACCGCCATCTCCAGCCCCGCGCCCAGGCACGGCCCCTGCGCCGCCAGCACGATCGGCTTCTCCACCGCTTCCATTTCGTCGTAGAGGAGGTGGTGCCGGCGGTAGAACGTGCGGTATTCCGCGCCTGCAGCCGGGGTGTCGGCGGCAATGTCGCCGCCCCGGCCGGTGACCGATTTCAGGTCGATCCCGGCGGAGAAGTAGCGCCCCTGTGCGGCGATGACGAGGACGCGCAAGTCCGGCCGGTCGCGCAGCGCGGTCACCGCCTGCCACAAAGTCTCGGTGATCGCATCGTCGATCGCGTTGAGCTTTTCCGGCCGCGCGAGCGTGACGGTGAGCACCCCGTCCGCCTCGTGCAGCAGCGCGTGGTCCTGAGTTTCGCTCATGCCACGAGGTCCTGGAACGCCTTGTCCTTGTCGACCCGCGGCTCGCCCGGCAGGCCCAGGCACCGCTCGCCGATCTGGTTGCGCAGGATCTCGTCGGTGCCGCCGGCGATGCGCATGGTGATGGCGAACATGTAGGCCTCGAAGCTCTGGCGCTGGTGCGGGTTGAGCGGCCCGGCGAAGACCCCCGCGGCATCGTCCAGTTCCATCGCGAAGGCCGCCATCTCCTGCACCTTGGTGGCGAAGGCGAGCTTCGCGAGCGCCGCCTCGGGCCCGGGCACCCCGCCCTTGGACATCAGCGTCATCAGGCGATAGCGATACCACGCCAGCCCCTGCCCGCGCGCGTACCACTGCGCCAGCTTCTCGCGCGTGGCACCGTCCTCGACCGGCGCGCGGCCCGATGGGCCCGGCCGCTGCGCCAGCGCGAAGACGTCGTCGAACGTGATGCTCTCGCCCGCCTCGTCGCCGATCATCCGTTCGCTCATCAAGGTCGCCATCGAGACGCCCCAGCCGCCGCCGACCGCCCCCAGCCGCGCGCTGTCGGGGATGACCACGTCGGTGAGGAACACCTCGTTGAATTCCGACTGCCCGGTGATCTGGCGGATGGGACGGATTTCGATGCCCGGCGTCGCCATGTCGAGGAGGAAGAACGTCAGCCCCTTGTGCTTGGGCACGGTGGCATCGGTGCGCGCCAGCAGGATCGCCTTGTGCGCGTGATGCGCCCAGCTCGACCATACCTTCTGGCCGTTGACCACCCAGTTGTCGCCCTCGCGCACCGCCTTGGTGCGGATGCCGGCGAGGTCTGACCCGGCGCTGGGCTCGGAATAGAGCTGGCACCACAGCACGTCGCCACGCAGCGTCGGCGCCGCGAGGTCCTCGACCTGGTCCGGCCGCGCGTGCGCCAGCAGCGCCGGCACCGTCATCTGCACGCCGACGTGGAGGAACGGCCCGGTCGGGATGTGATAGCGCGCCTCCTCCTCGCCGAAGATCAGCGCTTCCATCGTCGAACCGCCGCGGCCGCCGACGCTGGCCGGCAGGGTGATCCCGGCGAAGCCCGCTTCCAGCTTGCGGCGCTGCCAGGCGCGGGCGCGCTCGACCAGTTCGGCCTCGCTCCACGGCTGGGGCGGCGGGGCGGCGTATTGCGCGGCGTTCTCGGCCAGCCAGGCGCGCGCCTCGGCGCGGAAGGCGGCTTCGCTAGGGGTGTCGGAAAAGTCCATGGCGGTGACCCTCTTAAGCGCTCTGCGCGGACAGCAACTGGTCGATGATGCGCCCGCTCCAGTGCGAGGCGGCGCCCAGCGAGACCGCGAGCAGGCGCGATCTGCGGTAGTGGAAGTGGCAGTTCGCCTCCCAGGTGAAGCTGATGCCGCCGTGCACCTGCATGTTCTCGCGCGCGGCGAATTCGTAGGCCTCGATCGCGCTGACCCGCGCGGTGGCGGCGGCCAGCGCCCGGTCGGGTGCCTCGTTCTCCATCGCCCAGCCGGCGTAGTAGGCATTGGAGCGCGCGAGCTCCACTTTGGTCAGCATGTCCGCCAGCTTGTGCTTGATCGCCTGGTACGAGCCGATGGCGCGGCCGAAGGCCTTGCGCTCCAGCGCATAGTCGCGGCCCATGTAGAGCGCGGCTTCTGCCCCGCCGACCTGCTCGAACGCGGTGAGCACCGCGGCCTTGTCGAAGCAGGCGAGAATCGCCGCGCGTGCATCGCCGGTGCCGAGGCGTTCGGCAGGCGCCGCGGTGAAGGTGACGACGTGGCCGGCGCGTAGCTGGTCGAACCCGCTGATCCGCTCGCGCGCGACACCCTCCCCGCGCGCATCGACGCAGTAAAGGCCGACGACGCCGGCCGCGTCCTTCGCCGCGACGATCAGGTGATCCGCCACGCCGCCATCGAGCACCGGCCATTTGACGCCGCTGAGGAACCCGTCGCGCACCGTGCAGGCGAAAGCGTCCATGACCGCGTGTTCGGGCGCGCCGGGGCCTTCGAAGAAAGCCAGCGCCGCGACTGCCTCGCCGGTCCCGAGCGCGGGTAGCAGGCGTTCCTTCTGCGCGTGCGAGCCACGGGCCAGGATCGCTTCGGCGGCGAGGCCCAGCGAAGAGGTGAACGGCACCGGCGCCACCACCCGCCCCAGTTCCTCGGCGATGACGCACTGTTCCAAAGTGCCCAGCCCCAGCCCGCCGTATTCCTCGGGAATGCCGACCATCAGCCAGCCGAGTTCGGCCATGCCATTCCACAGTGCCGGGTCGGTCTCGTCGCCCTGCTCGATCGCGGTTCGCAGGCGGTCGTAGCCGACGCGTTCGGCCAGGTAGCGGCGCGCCTGTTCTTGCAGCATCTTCTGTTCGTCGGTCAAATCGAAGTTCACCGAAGTACGCTCCCCGTCGCGGATGATTTGCCGGAGCGGGGGCGAGCCTCGACCGGGGCGCTCCATGCACGCCGGCCATCCGCTTCACCGTCCTCTCCAAAGATGAATGCTATAAAGTTATGAGTCGGGCATATGGTCGCGCGCGTGTTGTGTCAACATCGGCTCTCGTGCGAGAAGGGACCTTTCCCGGTCCGAAGGGCAGATGCCCGGGCGTGAAGGGGGGGATTGGATCGAGGGCAGCGACACGTCATGTCGAAAGTGGAAAACGCAGCGAAAACCAAGCCGAAGGCCAAGGCCAAGCCGAAAGGGCAGAACAAGGTCGGCCAGGTCATGCGCAACAAGGGCCTGTCGACGCGGCGCCGGATCATCGACCAGACGATGCTGCTGCTGCGCGAAACTCCCGCGCACCGCCTGTCCTCCGCCGACGTGGCGCGCGCCTGCGGGCTGACTCCGCCCGCGCTCTACCTGTATTTCGCGGGCGTTCCCGAGGTCGTGCTGGCGCGGCTGGAGGAGATCATGACGTTGCGCCATCCCTACATGGACATGCTTGAGGAGCCTTGGCCCGAAACCCAGCTTTGGGACCGCGCCCGCCGCTTCGTGCGCGCCTATGCCGCCTACTGGCAGGAATATGAAGTGGCGCTGCACTACCGCAACTTGATGTCCGAACAGGGCGACGAGCGGTTCATGCGCATGCGCGTGGAAATGACCAAGCCGATCGGCAAACGGCTGGAGCAGCGCGTCGCGGAATCGCAGCAGAGCGGCTTCATCCCCAAGGAGCTTTCAGTGCCCGAAACTGCCGGCGCCGCGCTGTCGCTGGTGGACCACTGCGCCGCCACCGCGAGTTCGCCCTACGGCAGCTTCGGCGATTCGCGCTGGGACCGCGACCGCTTCCTCGACGCCGCGGCATTCATGCTGATCGGCATGGTGCGCGGCAAGTACCGCAGCGACGAGGAAGCGGCCGCCGCAGCGGGCTGACGGGGATAGGGAGAGCCCTCGAGATGAGGGCCCTCCCGAATGCCTAGAAGCGATAAGTCCCGGTCACGCCATACATGCGCGGCTCGCCCGGGTTGGCGGTGGCGTAACCCAGGACCGTGCTGCTCACGTCGGTAACCGACTGGTAGTACCGCACCTTGGTCAGGTTGCGTCCCCACACCGAAAGTTGCAGGTCGGGATCGTTGAGCTGCACGCTGACTTGCGCGTTCCACAGCCCGTAAGCCCCGACCCGCGAGACTTGCGTGGCCTCGTAGTACTGCGCCGAGCGCCAGCTATAGTCGCTGTGCAGCGTCACCGAGCCGAACGAGGCGGGGATCACGAAGTCCGCCGCGCCGCCGGCGGTGTACTTGGGCGATTGCGGGAAGGGCTCGGCGCTGCGGTCGAGACCGCTGTAGATGTCGATGAATTCCTTGTACTTGGGATCGATCCATCCGAAGCTGCCGCTCAATGTCAGCGGCTTGAACGGCTTGGCGACGATCTCCGCTTCGATGCCCTGGATGCGCGCCTTGGCGGCATTGACGACGAAGTTGCTCGACAGGTTGTTGATGACCCGCACCGTGGCGCGCTGCACATTGTCGTAGTTGCCGTAGAAGTAGTCGGCATTGATCCGCAGCCGGCGGTCGAACAGGTCGAGCTTGGCGCCGACCTCGAACGACTGGACGGACTCGGGATCGAACGGCGCCAGGCTGACGGTGTCGACGCCGCCCTGGTTGAGCCCGCCGGCGCGGTAGCCCTTGGTCACCTTGGCGTAGACGAAGGCGTTGCGGCTGGCCTGCCAGTCGACTCCGGCTGTATAGGACCAGTAGTTGAAGCTGGCCTTGCCTTCGAACTCGCACGGCGCGGTCAGCCCACTGCGCAGCGCGCAGCCGGTGGCCCCGGTCGCCATGTTGAGCGTGGGCGCGCGTTTGCGCATCCGGCGCACGTCGTCAGTATAGCGCAGGCCCCCGGTCAGCCGCACCCCGTCGACGATCTCGTAAGTGAGCTGCCCGTAGCCCGCCTTGGACGTATTGCGGGCATAGACGTCCTTGACCGCCCGGGTCGGCGAGACCGGCGCCAGCGAGTTGGAATCGGTGAGGTCCTGCCCCTTCTCGCGAAAGTAGAAGGCACCCACGATCCACGACAGCCGGTCGCCGAACGCCTTGCCGAGCAGTTGCAGTTCCTGCGAGACCTGGTCCTGGTCGATATAGCCGCGATACGTATCGAGCAGCGAATACGAGGTGCCGTCAAGGTCCTGGTGATACGTGCGCTGGAGTTCGCGATAGGAGGTGATCGACTTGAACGTCGCCCCGCCCAGATCGTACTCGATGGTGCCGCCGAACCCCAGGGTGCGGCTCTTGTTATAGCCGAGCAGGCCCGCCCGGCTGGTGTAGAACCCGTCCGACGCGTCGACCAGCGGCGGGCTGCCGGCAGGACACCCCACCCGCGCCGAATTGGCCGCACAGGCCGCGACCACCGCCGGCGCGAGGCCGGTGGGGCTGACGTAGTAAGTGTGCTGGAGGCTGCCGTTGTTCTCGCTCCAGCTACCATCGGCGCTGAGCAGGATCTTGAGAGGCCCCGCCCCCGGCTCGATCAGCAGTTGCGCGCGGAAGAAGTCGACGTTCTGGTCGGCGAGCGACTGCCCGGTGTAGAGCGAGCGGCCATACCCGTCGCGCTGGTTGTGCTGGTAGGCGACGCGCACCGCCAGTTGATCGTCGACCAGGGGCGCGTTGAGCACGATCTGGCCGTTCACCGCATCGTAGTTGCCGTAGCTGGCACGCACCGACCCGGTCAGTTCGTAGACCGGCTTGTTGGCGATCAGGTTGATCGCGCCGCCCGTGGTGTTGCGCCCAAACAGCGTACCCTGCGGCCCGCGCAGCACCTCGACCCGCTCCAGGTCGAGCAGGTCGAGCGCCGCGCCTGCATTGCGCGCTACGTAGATACCGTCGACGTAGAGCCCGACCGAAGGATCGACGGTGATCGATGAATACGTCTGGATCTGCCCGCGCAGGCCGATGTTGGCGCTGGAGCTGTCGCCGTCCTTGGCGGTAGCGATCTGCAGCGTGGGGATGGTGTACTGGATCTGCGTGACGTTGCTGATCTGCTTGCGATCGAGCGCCTCGCCAGTCACCGCGCTGACCGCGACGGGGGTGGTCTGCAGGCTTTCGGACACGCGCTGGGCGGTGACGATGATGTCGCCGATCTGGCCGCTGGTATCCTGCGGCTGCGCGGTCGCGCCTGCGCTTTCCTGCGCCTGGGCGACCGCCGCGCTGGAGACGAGCGCAAGGGCGCCGACGGAACACAGCAATGTGCTTCTCAAGATATATTCCCTCCCAATGGGGTCGTGCAGCTCTCTCTTGGCGGAGCCTGCGACCTTGTGACGACGCTTGGAGGCGAATGCCTCCGCGCATGGTCGACGAGCCTGGACCCGCTGACCTGACGGCCACTCATCCTTAGAACAGCCGATATTAGAAATGAAGTGCATAAATTATAATTGCGTTCATTTCCGCCAGCGGCGCAGATACGCGCTTTAGGGGCACAAGCAGCCGGGCCCGGGACCTGCCATCATCATCTACGCCTTGCGAATCCCTCGATATCACCCTAGACGTCACTTAACTGCATTCATTTAATTGCGGCGCACGGGGGAGAGGCATGTGACGGCACCACGATTTCCCGTCCGGCCCTCATGGCCCGCCGCGGTGCATCCATATCCCACAAGAAGGGCAGGCCTATCGTGACCAGAACCATCGAACCAGCACTGGTGGGCAGCTACCCCGCCGCTAATGGCCGGGAATTCCTGCCCGTCTCCGGCCCCGAACTTGGCCGCACCCAGTTCGCCATCGAGCGGGTGCTGGGCAGCTTCCCGCTTGCCTATGGCCGGTTCGTCCTGCTCATCTCGCTGCTGGAGAACGGCGCCTACGCGCAGCCGTTCGAACGGGCGATCATGAACATGGGCCTGTTGTGCACCAATGCCGACGACAGCCGCTACGAAGCCGTGCGGATCGAATCGATCTGCCGCCGCTTCGACGTCGCCGCGGTCGTCGGCGTCAGCGCCGAAGTGCTGACCGGGCTCGACGAGGCAGGCTTCGCGCTCGACGCCGTGTTCCGCGACCGCATCGTTTGGGCCCGCGCCGATGCCTTCGACCGGCTCTCGCAGGTCCCCGGCATCCGCAGCCTGCGTCTCATGGCCGAAGTCGGCCCCGCCTTCGCTCTCCAGTGCAGTGCGGGCGAAGGCGTCCACGTCGACAGCATAGAGTGGTACTGCACCGCCAGCGACGGTGCCATAGTGCTGTCCAGCCGGCTGCTGCGCGCGACCCCCTTCGAGGCGCACCGCAGCGAGGTGCCCGGCGCGTTGATCGCCGAACCCTGCCCTTGCGGCAATGCCGACCTGCGGCTGGCGCTGGGCTGATGCACGGCGCTCCAGATATGCGGATCGACCAGTTCCCCGCCATCCGCCAGTTCAACTTTGCCGACACCTTGCGTGAACACAGCCGCTCGCGGCCCAACATGATCGCCTCGGTCGACGGGCCTGAACGACTGACCTACCGCCAACTCGATTGCCGCGTGAACAAGGTCGCCGACGGGTTGCGCAAGCGCGGCGTCGGGCCGGGCGACCGGATCATGTGGGTCGGCCAGAACTCCGCGCGGGTGATGGAGCTGCTGCTCGCCTGTGCCAAGATCGGCGCACAGCTTTGCCCGGCCAACTGGCGTGTCTCCCCACCCGAGTTCGCCGATCTCGTCCACCGTTTCGATCCCAAGATCGTTTTCTGGCAGGACATCGAGGTGGGCGACATCTACCACGTCAACAAGGAAACCTGGAAGACGCACGATCGCCAGTGGGTGCAGCACGACGGCACCGGGGCGGACTGCTACGAGGCGCTGATCGAATCGGGTGAGGACCACGATCCCGAAACCTTCGTCGATGCCGACACGCCGCTTCTGGCAATCTACACCGCCGCGTTCGACGGCGCCGCCAAGGCCGCCCAGCTTTCGCACAACGCCATCCTGCTCCAGGCGTTGCTTTCGGCCCGCGGGCAGGCGATCGACGAGACCAGCAGCTACCTGATGTCCGGGCCGATGTTCCACGTCGGCGTGTTGATGGGCGGCTTCGCCGCGTTCGTCGCCGGGGGCCGCTGCGTCTACGTGCGGCGCGTCGATGCCGCCGAGCTGCTCGACCTCGTCGAGCGCGAACATGTCAGCCACGCATATCTTCCGGGGCCCGTGGTCGACCAGATGATGAAGCTGGATGCGGCGGGCAAGCGCGATCTCTCCTCGCTGTTCCCCAGCCGTGACCTCAAGGACTGGGCTCCCCCCCTCGCCATTCCCGAACACGCGCCGATGCGCCACCACATGGGACAGTACGGACAGACCGAGCTGATGGGCTCGGTGGTGCTGGCATGGCTCGGTGGCAGCGGCGCCGGGCGACCCGGGCCGTTCCTGCAAATCCGCCTGCTCGACGAGGCCGGCCGCGAGGTGCCCGATGGCGAGACCGGCGAGATCGCCGCACGCGGGCCCTTGGTGATGAACGGCTACTACGGCGCCGACGCGGTCAACCAGGCCCGCAGCGCCGACGGCTGGTACAGGACCAACGACCTCGGGCGGCGCAACCCCGACGGCTCGCTGTCCTTCGTCGGCCCCAAGGCGACGATGATAAAGTCCGGACTGGAGAACATCTACCCCGCCGAAGTCGAGGCCTGCATCCGGGCACTGCCCGAAGTCTCCGACGTCTGCGTGATCGGCGTGCCCGACGAACGCTGGGCACAAAGCGTCAAGGCGGTGGTGGTGCTGAACGACACCGCCGCGCTCGACGAGCACGCGGTCATCGAGCATTGCCGCCACGCGATCGCCTCGTACAAGAAGCCCAAGATCGTCGCTTTCGCACCCGCCCTGCCCCGCCTTCCCAACGGCTTCGTCGACCGCGCCGCGGTCGATGCCGGCTGGGGCGGCGGCGGCTACCCGAAGGTGGGCTGAGATGCACGGCATCGATCCGCTGACCGGCCCCGTCGTGCTGCATGGCCTGCACGACGGGACGGACCTCGCCGAACCCCACGCCAACGTCAGCCGCGCCATCGACGCCGCCTACGACGCGCTGGCCGATCGCCGCATGGCGCCGATGCGCATCGTCGCGATGGACGGCACGGTGCTGATGGACCACGCCGCGCTTCAGGCGGAATTGTGGGAGCTATGGGGGCAGACGGAGTACTGATCCTCCCTGGGGAGGATCATCGCGTAAGGATCAGCCTGATCCATCCCCTTTTTTTCGTCACCCTGAACTCGTTTCAGGGTCCATCGTGCCCCAAGCCTTGTGTTTTGCCGCCGCAAACCGAAGGGGCGATGGTGACGCTATCCCTCCGGTGCAACTGCCCGATGTATCCTAAAACGAGTTCAGGATGACGGGGTTGAAGCGGAAAGTTGCGGTGCGACACTGCCGGGAATCATCTCCACATACCCCGCCTCGGTCTTCGCGCGCACCTCTGCCGCATTGACGCCGGGAGCCAGTTCCACCAGTTCGAACCCGCTCCTGCGATCGGGCCGGCGGAATACCGCAAGGTTCGTTACGATCATGTCCACCACGTTGGCGCCGGTCAGCGGCAGGCTGCAGGCCTTGCGGAACTTGGGCGCGCCCGCCTTGTCGACGTGGTCCATCAGCACGATGATGCGCCCGACCCCCGCCACGAGGTCCATCGCGCCGCCGGGGCCCTTGACCATCTTGCCCGGCACCATCCAATTGGCGAGGTCGCCGTTCTGGGCCACTTCCATCGCGCCCAGCACCGAAAGCTGGATGTGCCCGCCCCGGATCATGCCGAAGCTGTCGGCCGAGGAGACGTAGCTGGTGCGGTCGAGTTCCGTGATGGTCTGCTTACCGGCGTTGATGACGTCGGCGTCGACTTCCCCCTCGCGCGGGAAGGGGCCGAGGCCGAGCATGCCGTTCTCCGACTGCAGCGTCACGTCGAGCCCGGGGGCGATGTGGTTGGCCACCAGCGTGGGGATGCCGATGCCGAGGTTCACGTAGAACCCGTCCTGGAGCTCTCGGGCGGCGCGGGCCGCCATTTCGTCTCGGGTCCAGGGCATCAGGCGGCCTCCTGCCGGATCGTGCGCTGCTCGATGCGCTTTTCGTTCGCGGTGGCGAGGATCAGGCGCTGGACGAAGACGCCCGGGGTGTGGATCTGGTCGGGCTCAAGCTCGCCCGGGCCCACGAGGTGCTCCACTTCGGCCACCGTCACCCGCCCGCAGGTCGCCGCCATCGGGTTGAAATTGCGCGCCGACTTGCGGAACACGAGGTTGCCGTAAGGGTCCCCCTTCCACGCCTTGACGATCGCGAGGTCGGCGACGATGCCCCGTTCGAGCACGTATGTCTCGCCATCGAAGTCCCGGGTTTCCTTGCCCTCAGCAATCAGCGTGCCGACGCCGGTGCGGGTGTAAAACCCCGGTATCCCCGCCCCGCCGGCGCGCATCCGCTCGGCCAGCGTGCCTTGCGGGCTGAACTCGATCTCAAGTTCGCCCGAGAGGTACTGGCGCTCGAATTCCTTGTTCTCGCCGACGTAGGAACTGACCATCTTGCGGATCTGGCGCGTGCGCAGCAGCTTGCCGAGGCCGAAGTCGTCGACGCCGGCGTTGTTGGATACGGCGGTCATCCCGCCCACGCCGCTGGCGACGAGGGCGTCGATCAGCGTCTCGGGAATGCCGCAAAGGCCGAAGCCCCCGGCGGCGACGGTCATGCCGTCGCGCAGCAGTCCGTCGAGTGCGGCGGCGGCATCGGGGTAGACTTTCTGGACCATCGATCCGCTCCTTTCAAAGCGTGCTGACGAGGTGGCCGCCATCGACGGTGATCGTCGATCCGGTCATGTAGCGCGAGGCGTCGGAGGCGAGCAGCAGCAGCGGGCCGTCGAGGTCCTCCAGCGCGCCCAGCCGCCGCTGCGGGATGCGGCGGACCAGCACCTGCCCCGCCTCGCTGGCGAAGAACGCGTCGTTGAGTTCGGTGGCGACGTAGCCGGGCGCCAGCGCGTTGACGCGTATGCCGAAGCGCGCCAGCTCCAGCCCGAGCTGGCGGGTCATCTGGATCACGCCTGCCTTGGAGATCGCATAAGGCGTCACCTGCCCCCCTTGCCGCAACCCCAGGATCGAGGCGACATTGACGATCGACCCGCCCGTGCCCGCATCGCGCATCGCCCGCGCGACTTGCGTGGCGACGAGGAAGCCGCCCTTGAGGTTGGTGTCGAGGATGAAGTCGAAGTCGTCCTCGGTCTGGTCGAGCACCGGCTTGGTGTTGGTGACCCCGGCGTTGTTGACCAGCACGTCGAGCCGACCCGCCGCCGCGACCGCTTCGGCCACCGAGGCCGCGTCGGTCACGTCGAGGCGCACCGCCGCCGCGCTGCCGCCGGCGCGCATGATCTCCTCGACCAGCGTACGCAAGGCCTCCTCGCGCCGCGCGGCGACGACGACGTGGGCCCCGGCGCGTGCGAGGACGCGGGCGAAATGGGCGCCCAGCCCGCTCGATGCGCCGGTGACGAGGGCCCGCTTGCCGGTCAGGTCGAACATCGTACTCTTTCTCCCCCAGGCCTGCCGCGCGTCACAGCGAGCGCGCGATGATGACCTTCATGATCTCGTTCGAGCCGCCGTAGATGCGCTGCACGCGCGAATTGCGGTACATGCGGGCGATCGGATATTCGTTGACGTAGCCGTAGCCGCCATGAAGCTGGAGGCATTCGTCGACGATCCGGCATTCGGTGTCGGTGACCCACATCTTGGCGATCGCCGAGGTGGTGCCGTCGAGCGTGCCGTCGAGCAGACGGCGCACGCAGTCCTCGACGAAGCGGCGCGCGACCACCGCCTTGGCGCGGCATTCGGCGAGCTTGAACTGGGTGTTCTGGAAATCGTAGATCGGCTGCCCGAAGGCCTTGCGCGAGCGGGTGTACTCGACCGTCGCGGCGATCGCCATGTCCATGGTCTCGACGCCGTTGATCGCCATCATCAGGCGCTCCTTGGGCAGTTCCTTCATCAACTGTGGAAAGCCCCGGCCCTCCTCACCGCCGAGCAGGTTTTCCGCCGGCACCCATACGTCGTCGAAGTAGAGTTCGGAAGTATCCTGCGCATCGTGGCCGATCTTGTCGAGCTTCTTGCCGCGCCGGAATCCTTCGACTTCGTCGGTCTCGACCACCAGCAGCGAGATTCCCTTGTTGCCGAGCGCCGGATCGGTACGCGCCACCACCACCACGAAATCGGCGAGCTGGCCGTTGGAGATGAAAGTCTTCGACCCGTTGATCCGGTAGCCGCCGTTATCCCTGACCGCCGTAGTGCGGATCGCGGCGAGGTCGGAGCCAGCGCCCGGCTCGCTCATGGCGATGGCGGTTATCCGCTCGCCGCTGCACAGCCGGGGGAGCCAGCGGTGCTTCTGCTCCTCGGTCCCGTGCGCGACGATGTAGGGCACGACGATGCCGTTGTGCAGTTGCAGCCCGAAGCCGTCGACGTCGTTGCGCACCAGTTGCTGGAAGATCACGATGTCGTGGCGGAAATCGCCCCCGGCGCCGCCGTATTCGGCCGGCACGCTGACCCCCATCAGCCCGGCCTCGCCCGCCTTCGTCCAGATGTCGCGCTCCACCTGGCCTGCCTCGCGCCACTGCTCGACGCGGGCGGGCGGCGCCTCGCGCTGGAAGAACCGCGCCACCGAATCCGCGAACATCTCCAGTTCGGGGTCCTGCATGTAATCGGGAATCGCGACCTGCAACGCGGTCATGGCCCATCCTTCTCCTGGCTTCTCTGTTATCCCGCGCCGGGGCCCGGCATCGAGATTCGACTTGTCCTATCCAACATCGCCAGCATAAAATAAAGCCAATTAATTTTTATCCTCATCCCCGTCCAGCAAGGCCGCCCATGACCATCGAAGATGCCCTCCACGCCCGCAAGTCCGTCCGCGCCTTCCTGCCCGACCCGATCGACATGGATCTCCTGCGCCGCCTCCTCGCCGTCGCTGCGCGCGCGCCCAGCGGCGGCAACGTCCAGCCCTGGCAGCTCCACGTCCTCACTGGCCCCGCCCTCGCGCGGTTCCGCGAGGCGATCGCCGCGCGCATCGCCGAACTGCCGCGCGGCGAGGAGCCGCAGTACCCCGTCTATCCGCCCGAGCCGGTCAGCCCCTATGCCGAGCGCATCGCCGGAATCGGCGAGGCGCTCTACGGCCAGATCGGCATCGACCGCGCCGACCGGCCGGCGCGCCGCGCGCAGTTCGCCCGCAACTTCGCGTTCTTCGGCGCGCCGGTGGGCCTGATGTGCTGCATCGACCGCCGCCTCGGCCCCGCGCAGTGGGCGGAACTGGGCATGTACCTGCAGAGCCTCATGCTGCTGCTGACCGAGAATGGCCTCGCGAGCTGCCCGCAGGGGTGCTGGGCGATGTATCCCGAAACCGTCGGCCACTTCCTCGACCTTCCCGACCATGCGATGCTGTTCGCCGGGCTCTCGATCGGGAAGGAGGACCCTGCCGCGCCGATCAACGGGCTCGCTTCCCCGCGCGTGCCGGTGGACGCCTTCGCCCGCTTCCACGAGGCCTGAGCCGATGCCCGCCACCCCTCGCGCCGTCGTCGTCGAGCGCTTCGGCCCGCCCGAAAGCTTCGCGCTCGGCCCCGCCCCTTCCCGCGCGCCGGGCGCGGGCGAAGTCGCGGTACGCGTCGCTGCCGCCGGGCTCTCGCACGTCGACCTGCTGATCGCTTCGGGCGAATACCAGGTGCGCCCGCCCCTGCCGTTCATCCCCGGCACCGAGTTCGCCGGCATCGTCGAGGCGGTAGGCGAAGGCGTCGACCACGTCCGCGCGGGCGAACGGGTCTGCGGCTCTGGCTGGGGCGGCGCCCTCACCCAGCGCGCCATCGCGCCGGCCGAGCGAGTGCTGGCGATCCCCGCGACGATGCCGTTCGACCAGGCGGCGGTGTTTCGCGTCAGCTTCACCACCGCCTGGCACGCGCTGGTCCAGCGCGGCGCCTTGCGCCCCGGCGAGACGGTGCTGGTGCTGGGCGCCGGCGGTGCGGTGGGCCACGCGGCGGTACAGGTCGCCCGCGCGCTGGGCGCCCGGGTGATCGCCTCGGCCTCCTCCCCCGCCAAGCGCACCCTCGCCCTTGCCGGCGGCGCCGAAGCCGCGATCGAAGCGCGCAGCGAGACCTGGCGCGAGGACGTGCGCGCCGCCTGCGCAGGCCGCCCGCTCGACCTCGTGGTCGATCCGCTCGGCGACACGGCGACCGAGCCTGCGTTCCGCTCGCTCGGCTGGGGCGGCCGCCATCTGGTGATCGGCTTCGCCGGCGGCGCCATCCCGCGCCTCGCCACCAACCTCGCGCTGCTCAAGGGCGCGGCGCTGGTGGGCGTGGACATCAAGCAGTTCGAGGAGCGCTTTCCCGAGGCGGCAGCGCAGAACCTGGCCGCGCTGCTGGCGCTTCATGCGCAAGGCGCGATCGTCCCGGCGGTGGGCCGACGCTATGCCCTGGCGGACTTCCGCGCTGCGATGGAGGACGTGCGCGCAGGCGAGACGGTAGGCCGGGTGGTGGTGGAGATGGAGTGATCCCATCCTCCCTGTTGCGCAGCAATGGGGAGGAATGGCGCTGGCGGTCAGGCGAGGTGCACGAAACCGTCGTCCAGCCCTATCGCGCCGCGCGTCTCGATCATGCCGCGGAACGCCGCGCCGCCGGGTTCGTCCCATACCGACAGCGCCAGCGTCTCGCCGGGATAGACCGGCCCGGCGAAGCGCACTCCGGTCTCCGCCACCCGGCCGCCGCCGAGCGCGCGCAGGAGCGCCGCCACCGCGAAGCCGAACGTGCCCAGCCCGTGCATGATCGGGCGCGCGAAGCCTGCCGCCGCTGCATAGGCGGGATCGACGTGCAGCGGATTGCGGTCCTGGTTCAGCCGGTAAAGCAATGCCGCAGAGCCTGGGAGCGCCACGTCCAGCACGCGGTCGGGCGCCCGCTCCGGCACCGGGCGCCGCGCCACGCTGCCGCGCTGCCCGCCGAAGCCGCCGTCGGCGCGGCACAGGACCTGCTGGCGGATGGTCGCCAGCGGCGCTCCGTCCGCGTCGCTCAGCCGGCGTTCGAGCACCAGCAGCGCGCCCTTGTCGTCGCGGTCGAAGATCTCGGCCACATGCAGGCGCGCGGTGATCGGGCGGTCCAGCGGCAACTCGCGGTGGACCACCAGATGTTCGGCGCCGTGGACGACGTGATTCCACGAGATGCCGGTGCGCGGATCGTCCAGCCAGTGCGGTGCGCCCATCACCACCAGCGCCATCGTCGGGAACACCGCAAGGTCGCGTTCGTAAGTGTAGCACAAGTCGAACGGATCGATGGGATCGGCGCCGAGGCCGATCGACAGCGCATAGAGCATCGCGTCGCGCCCGGCGATCACGGTGCGCGCCTCGCCCATGTCGAGCGCGCGCAGGTAATCAGGGTCCAGCATCGCGCTCCGCCTCCTCGAGCCGGCGGCGCAATTCGCGCAGCGTTTCCAGCGTCAGGTCGAGCGCGGCCGGGTCCATGCCCGCCACGGTGCGGTCGGCCCACTGCGCGCTTTCGGCGTTGTCGCGGTCGTAGAGTTCGCGGCCTTCCGCCGTCGGCCCCATGCAGTGCGCGCGGGCATGGTCGGGGTTGGGCAACCATTCGATCAGCCCCAGCTCGACGAGGCGGTCGGCGGTGCGCTGCACGCCCTGGCGCGTCTGCCCCAGCGCGCGGCCCACGCGCGGCACCGTGGGCGGGCTGGGCGAGCACACCACGGTCGACAGCAGGATCGATTCGGCGGGGCTGAGCCCCGTCACCCGCGTCGAGCGCCGCATCGCCGCCAGCATCCGGCCGTTGAGGCGCATCACCTCGTCGAGCAAGTCGACGAAGCGCGCGCCCTGCGGCGAGTGGGCGTCATGGTAGTCGGCGCGCGTCCTCAATGCCCGTACAATCCCTGTTCCTGCAATTCGCGGACGTAATCGATCCAGGGGCTCTTTTCGCCCGGCAGCGCCAGCTCGGTCGCGAACTTGTCCATGGCGTTTCCTACCTGCGTCACCTGATGCATCGCGGTGAACTCGGCCTCGTCCGGCTGATATTGGCGCAGCACCTGCTTGGCAACCGCGACCTTGTGCGCCTCGTCCGGGCCATCGGCCATGCCCATCACGAAGCCGCGCATCAGCATCTCGCCGAAGGGCAGCTCGTTCGACAGGCCGAGCGAGCCGTGCAGGTGCATCGCCTTGCTGACGGTGTTGACCACCACCCGCGCGCCGAGCGTCTTGGCGGCGGAGATATGCTCGCGCACCGACTTGTAGTTCTGCTCCTTGTCGATCTTCCAGGCGGTGTGGAGCACGAAGAGGCGGAACTGCTGGATGTCCATCCAGCATTCGGCGATCACGTCCTGCACCATCTGCTTTTCCGACAGCAGACTGCCTTGCGTGTAGCGCCCCAGCGCGCGGCGGCACAGCAGGTCGAGCGCCTTCTGTGCCTGCGCCACACTGCGCATCGCATGGTGGACCCGCCCGCCGCCGAGGCGGAACTGGGCGATCTTGAAGGCATCGCCCGGGGCGCCGAGCAGATCGGCATCGGTGACGACGACGTCGTCATAGTGGATATAGCCTTCCGAGCCCGTGCCCGGAAGGTCGCCCACGGTGCCGACATTGCGGATGATCCGCACCCCCTCGCGCTCACGCGGGACGAGGAACAGCGAGGCGCCCTGGTGGACGGGGACGTCGGGGTCGGTCACCGCGAAGACGATCAGGAACGAGGCCCAGCGCGCGTTCGAGGAGTACCACTTGCGGCCGGAGAGCTTCCAGGTGCCGTCGTCCTGCCGGATCGCCCGGGTGGTGAATACGCGCGGGTCGGCGCCGCCGCCTGGCTCGGTCATCGAATAGCAGCTCACGATGTCGCCATCGAGCAGCGGCTGAAGGTAGGTACGCTTCTGCTCATCGGTGCCAAAGTGCGCGATAATCTCGGCATTGCCGGTATCGGGCGCGGCGGTGCCGAACACGGTGGGGGCGGCGAAGCTGTAGCCCAGGATCTCGTTGAGCAGCGCCAGCTTGACTTGGCCGTAGCCGTCACCGCCCAGGCTCTTGGGCAAGTGGCAGGCCCATAGCCCCCTGGCGCGCACCTGTTCGCGCAAGGGCGCCAGGATCGCGCGCAGGCTCTGGTTGGCGGGATTGTAGACCTGGTCCTGGTGGAACAGGAAGTCGATCGGCTCGACCTCCTCGCGCACGAAGGCGCGGGCCCAGTCCAGTTGCTCCTGATATTTCGGCTCGACGTCGAACGAGATCATGCGCGCATCCTCTTTGCCTTGACTTGCTGGGGCCTCCCTAGCTAAACGACAACATATTGTCAATTTGGGAAGTAGTTGCGGTATGAGCATGATGCGCCAGAAGATGGACCTCGATTCCCTGGTCGACCGCGCGCGCCTGGCCCAGTGGCTCGATGCGCATGTACCCGAACTGGGATCGGGGCCGCTGGAGCTCGCGTTCCTGCACGGCGGCACCAGCAATGCGACGATCGGAGTCGATCGCGGCGGTCCCCTGGCGATCCTGCGTCGCACTCCGCTCGACGCGCCGCCGGGCAGCGCCCGCTCGATGCTGCGCGAGGCGCGGCTGCTCGGCGCGCTGGCGGGGACCGCCGTGCCCCACCCCCACCTCTACGCGGTGTGCGAGGATGCAGGCGTGATCGGCGCGCCGTTCACGATCACCGCCAAAGTCGAAGGCTGGGCCGGGCAACTCACCGCCACCGGCTGCGACTATCCGCCCCCGTTCGACCGCGCACCGCACCGGGGCGAGGTGATGTTCGCGATGGCCGACGCGATCGCCGCGCTCGCCAGCGTCGACTGGCGGGCGGCGGGGCTGGAGGATTTCGGGCGGCCCGAAGGGTTCCTCGAACGGCAGGTCGGACGCTGGCGCTCGCAGCTCGCCAGCTATCCCAGGGAGTATCCGGGGTGGACGGCGCGCGATCTGCCCTGGCTGGAGGAAGTCTCGGCGTGGCTGGACGCCAACCGGCCGCCCATGTCACTCCCAGGTATCGTTCATGGCGACATAGGTGCACCCAACTGCCTGTTCGGGCATGGCCTGCCCACCCGTCTGGCGGCGATTCTGGACTGGGAACTGTGCACGATCGGCGATCCGCTGCTCGACCTCGGCCTGCTGGTCTACAGTCTCCACGACGAGCGCGATCCGCTCAGACGCCCGGTTTCCGCCTACTTCGACCCCGCCGGCATGCCCACCCGCCAGGCCGTCGCCCGCCGCTACTCCGAACGCACTGGACGCGATACGGGAGGTCTCGACTACTACATGACCCTAGCCCAGTTCAAACTGGCCTGCATTGTCGAGTACAAGGTGGCGAGGGCCGCTATCGGCCTCGAAAGCAAGGAAGTCGGCGCGATATTCGAAAGCCTGGTCCCCCGCCTGCTCGAGGAATGCAAGGCGATCATCGACCTTCAGGCCAGCGCCGGAGCCCTCGCCTGAAGCCGGTCGGCGCGCCAGAAACACCACTGGCTCGCCAGCACCGCCCCCACCAGCACCAGCGCCGCCGCCAGCGCCGGATTGCCCCCGACCCCTGACAAAGCCGCGAAAACCGACCCACTCGCCATCTGCAACCCACCGTAAAGGCCCGAAGCCGAACCCGCCAGCGCCGGGTCCACCCCCAAGGCTTCCGCCAATGCCGAGGGACTCGCCAACCCCGCCCCGAAGGTGAAGACCGCGATCGAGGCCAGCGTCACCGCCACTCCAAGCTGCCCCGCCAGCACCGAGGCGAGGAACGTCCCCGCCCCCAGCAGGCTCACCAGCGTGGCCCAGCCGAGCAGCCGATGCACCGCCACCCGCCGCGAAATCCGGTTCGCGGTGAGCGCCCCGGCCGAAAGCCCTAACGCGATAGTGGTGAGGTAGAACCCCAGATTTGCGGGGTCCTTGTGCAGTTGATGCACGAAAATCAGCGGCGCCGCGCTGATGAAGGCGTAGAGCGACGAGGTCGCGCAGCCCCCGCCGATGGTGTAGTACAGATAGGCCGGCGAGCGCAGCAAATGCCCGTATCCGCGCAGCACCGAAGGCCCCTTGTCGGCCCGCACCGCGCGGGTCTCGGGCAGCAGCGCGTAGACGCAGGCCAGGTTGGCGAGGCCCACCACGGTCAGCACCGCGAAGATCGCCCGCCAGCCCAGCAGTGTGGCGATCGCCCCGCCCACCAGCGGCGCTAGGCCGGGGCCGATCGTCATGCTCAGGTTCATCAGCGCCAGCTTGCTCGCCGCCTCGCCCGCCATCGCCGAATCGCGCACGATCGCGCGGCCCAGCACCAGCCCCGCCGATCCGCCCAGCGCCTGCACGAAGCGGGACGCGATGAGACCATGCGCGCCCGTCGCCAGCCCCGCCGCCGCGCCGCCGACGACGAACGTGGCGAGACCGGCCAGCAGCACCGGCCGGCGTCCCCAGCGATCCGCGATCGGCCCGTAGAACGGCTGACCCAGCGCCATGCCGAGGATGTAGGCCACGATCGTCCACTGCATCAGGCGGGGGTCCGCTCCCAGCTCCATGCCTGCCAGCGGCAGCGCGGGCACGAAGACGTGCATGCCGAGCGATCCGCTCAGCGTGATGAGCCCCAGCAGCCACAGGGGTATCTTTCGGGCAGTCACGATTGAAAATCTCCATACAAGGGCCGATCCAGGCCGTGGCAGGGGAAAGATGAGGGCGATGACAAAACGGCCGACAATACACGCTCCCCGATCGGCAGTTCCAGAACCTCGCAGGACGCGCGTGACAACACTGACTTGGTCCTGCTATTCCCGCCGCCAAATGGTTCGCACGCAACACCCGAAAGCCGAAGGTTCCAAGCTTGGCCGGCCCACGAAAGACGACGCGGACCAGCTTCCGCACCGGATCGTCGAAACCGCGAAGCAGCTCATGCTCGCACAGGGGTTCGAGGCCACCAGCCTCAACCAGATCGCGGTGGCGGCGGGGGTCACCAAGCGAACCATCTATCTCAAGCTGGGTGACAAGGACGCACTGCTCGTCGAAGTGATCGAGAGCCTGCTGACGGGCGCACGCGTGACGCTCGAAGACCCGGGCCCTGACGTAAGCCCGACGGAGCGACTCATCACGTTCGGGAACAGCCTGGTCCGCTTGGCGCTGCGCCCGGAGATCATGGGCCTGTTCCGGTTGCTCATCACGGACGGCTGGCGGTTCCCGCACCTTGCCGAACTTGCCGGCACGGTGCGGTCCAAGAGCAGCGAGGCCCAGCTTGCGGAAATCCTGCGCGACGAAGTGGCGCGCGGGCGCCTGCGAATGGACGATATCGATCGTAACGCGCGGCTTGCGACGGTCATGATCCTTTTCGATCCACAGCGCGCCGCCCTGATCGGCGCGCCCTGGCCCCCCGAGAAATGCGAGGACTGGGTGCGCAGCGCCGTCGCCTTGCTACTGAACGGCGCCATCACCCCACCGTGAGCTCCCCTCGGTTCCGTCATGCGTGCTGTTCGTAGAACGTGCGCATGAACTCGTTGTGCGCCAGCTGCCGCGAAACGATCGCCTTGCCGTCCTTCGGCGTGAACGATGCGTCCGAAACGCCGGCGAACTGGTTGACGATCATCAGCCCCCCCTCGCGCATCCAGTAGTAATATCCCCTGCCATTGGCCGACATGGTCGCATGCAGATCGCCCTGCGGGGTCTTCATGGTGATACGCCATTGCCGCGGCAGTTGCTGGAGGGTGAGCGGATCGACCCAGACGTCGGTCGGTTCGACGATGATGTTCTCCATGCCGACGGCACGGTACTGCTCCCCGCTTTTCATGTTTATCATCCCGGTCGCATGCCCGCCTTCGGCTGCATTCAGGATGTAGAAGCTGAACTCGTCGCCGAAGCTGTGCATCCAGTTGGATCCGGCACCGCGATTCTTGGCGAGGCGGGGCGGCAGGGTCGGGAACGAGAGGATGATGCGCTCGTGGACCGCGTAACCCTTGACCTTCAATACCCTGCCCCGGAATTCGATCAGCCCTTCGGCATTCATGTGCGCCTGGTATCCGGCGGCTCCCGGCCGGGTGCCCAGGTCCTCGAACCGACCGACATGGAAGAAGCCCGGGCCGCGGGGCGTGAAGCGCAGATCGGTTTTCACGCCTGCATGCTCGCCCGTCACTCTCCAGGTCTTCCCATCGGTGTGCATTTCACGCCCGCCGATCGACCAGGTGACGCTGGTCGGTGTTTCGACGATCTTCATGGTTCCGGGGGCGAAATAGTCCTCCACGCTCTGCCCCTTGTTGATGAAGGGCGTGTCGTGCATTTTCTCGGAGTCCGGGCCTGAAAAGTCGGTGACGACCAGCGCGGTCTGGGTCAGATCGCCATCGATCACCATTTCCTTCCCGCGCTGCTGGTAGAAGAACACCCAGAGCTGCACGTCTTCGCCGGTCTCGGCCGTGGCGCGAACGAGGAAGCCCGTGTCGTTGAACAGCTCGAACTGTTCGCGCCCCCGGGTGAACGCGCCCTCGTAGGCAAGCGTCAGCGGTGCGGAGATCATCTGGAACAGCACGGCGGACGACTTGGCCGCGTCCGGTGCCTTGTCGGCGCTTTCCCGCGCCAGCGCGCCCACCCCGGGCAGCATCGCCCCGGCCAGCAGCATTCCACCGCCGCCCAGCGTTGCCCGACGGCTGATTCCCATGTCGAACAAGTCGTAGCCAGCACGCATTTCCCACTCCTCTTTTCCGGCGCTTGGGCTTAACCACAAGTCGGCTATAATGACACCGATTGGTATCATATATCGACGCCAACTCAATGAGCAACAATAAAAGAATGCTATAAAGTTTTTGTTGCGCGCCCTGATATCGCTGTTATGATCCCAATCGGTATCATTGATCCCCCACCATCGCCGGACAGCGGATGGGCCGGGTCCAATTTCCATATTCCGCCTGATGGCCGCGCGTCAGGAATGAACTGTTTGCGATATGCCGCCTGCCGACGCAGATCGCGCGGGCGTTGGAGAGGGGAGAGAAGGTGTGCTTACCAAGGCGAAGATGCTGCTGTGCCATGCAAGCTTGATCGTGCTCGCATGGCCGCTTGCCTCGCAGGCGGCTGATGCCGAAGACCAGCAGCAGGCCGCGCCTGCGACCGACAACGACATCATCGTGACGGCACGGCGGGTAGAGGAACGGCTGCAAGACGTGCCCATCGCGATTTCGGCGGTGTCGGGGGCTGCGCTGGAACAACAGGGCGTCCGCCAGATCACCGACCTCAGCGCCACGGTTCCGAACCTCAGCATCGTGGGCGCCAACGCCGATGCCCAGACGCTGCTGGTGACGATCCGCGGCCAGAACGCCGCCAACTCCATCCTCACGACCGACAACTCGGTGGGCATGTACATCGATGGCGTCAACGTCCCGCGCACCTATGGCCTGCGTGCCGGCCTGGTCGACATCGCCCGGGTCGAAGTGCTGCGCGGGCCCCAGGGTACGCTTTACGGCCGCAACACGACCGGCGGCGCGATCAGCTTCATCACCAAGGACCCGGACGACAAGCTCGGGGCCTCGATCCAGGCGACCGGCGGCAACTACAACCTGTGGGGCCTGACCGGCATCCTCAACGTCCCGATCACCGATGGCGTGGGCGCCCGCTTCGTAGCGGTGCGCAGCCAGCACGACGGCTACGGCAAGTCCGCCAATACCGGCGACGACCTGATGAGCGACGACAGCACGTATCTGCGCGCCAAGATCAAGGCCGATACCGGCGGCCCGCTGACGGCTGCGGCGACGGTGGACTATCAGAAGAACAACGCCGGAGGCCTGATCTCCAAGCTCACTGGTATCACCGACGCGGCCACCTCGCCTGCCATCCGCGAAGTCGCGGCCGAAGTCTACGGCACCACGTCGCCTACCGCGGACCAGTTGGCGGCCGCGCGCAACATCCTGCAGTCCTACGTCAAGCGCGCGCCGTTCCACGACAGCTACAGCTACGGTAGCAGCATCTTCGCAAAGAACGCGGGCGGCGTGGACTGGTCGCCGGCATCGACGAGCAAGACCTGGAGCGCGTCGCTCGACCTGAAATTCGATCTTTCCGACGATCTCGCCATCCGGTCGATCAGCGGCTACCGCAATGTCGAGAAGTTCACCACCACCGACTTCGACGGCACGCCCTTCATCATCAACAGCGCACAGTTGGAGACGAAGGACGACTTCTACAGCCAGGAACTTCAGGTCCTTGGCGGAGATAGCCAGTTCAACTACGTCGGCGGCCTGTTCTACAGCTACGAGGACGGCACCGAAGTCCAGCAATCGAACTCCACCTACTACATCAGCCGTTCGCGTACCGTGTTCGACGGTGACGTGACCTCGAAGAGCTACGCCGCTTTCGGACAGGCCAACTGGAAGTTCGCGCCCGGCTTCTCGCTCACCCTTGGCGGGCGATACACCAAAGAAGTGCGTGAACTGGTCAACCGCAACCGGGTGGTCAATGCGGCCGGAACCATCACTTATGTGCCTCCGGCGCTCAACGACGACGGGACGCCGGGCAGGAAGTACGAGGAAAGCTACAAGAAGTTCACCTGGCTCGCCTCGCTCGACTACAAGATCAGCGACGACGTCATGGTCTATGCCAAGTCCGCGCGGGGCTTCCGCGGGGGCGGCCAGCAGCAGCGCGCGACCTCGCTGGCGGCGGCAACCTCGTTCGACCCGGAAGTCATCACCGAGTATGAGCTCGGCCTGAAGTCGGAACTGTTAGACCGACGCCTCACGCTCAACCTGGCCGGGTTCTACGACAACTACACCGACGTCCAGCGCGTGCTGTTCATCGTCACGCCCTATGGCGCCGCAACCGCGCTGACCAATGCCAGCAAGGCGCGCATCCTCGGCTTCGAGGGAGAGGCGACATTCAAGGTCACGCCGGAATTCACGCTCCGCGCGAGCATCGGCACCTTCGATGCCAAATACAAGGGCTATGTCGACGACAACGGCGTCGACCACTCCGATGAGGACTGGCCGGCTCCGACGACGAACTATCAGCTCGGAGCGAACTACGTGTTGCCCACCGGGGTAGGCGACCTCACCCTCGATGCGAACTGGAGCTGGCAGAGCGCCTTCAATACTTATCCCAGCGCGGTAAAGACCGACCAGGTGACCCAGAAGGCTTACGGACTGCTCAACGGCAGGATCGCATTGGCTCTCGACGACTGGAACGCCGACATATCGATCTTCGGGCGGAACATCCTCGGCAAGAAATACTACAACGCCGGCGTCAGCCTCGAAGGCCTGGGCTTCAACACGCTGGCCGCCGGCGACCCCCGCACGGTGGGCGTGCAGGTCCGCTTCCGGTTCGGGGGCATGTAGCCCGGCCCCGAGGCATCCATCCTCCCTTCGCCTTTTCCGTTGTCCGAGGCTCGTCCCATGCTCGATTCCAGTCCGCTTTCCGCCAGTATTCGCATCGGTCACGATGCGCTGTCCGAGGGCAGCGCCGGAACGTTCGTCCATCACGACCCGGTCAGCGGCGCGCCCCAGGGCACCATTCCGCTGGCCGGCGCGGTCGAGGTCCGCAAGGCCGTGGACCGCGCCGCGCAGGCAGCCGAGGCCTGGCGCTTCACGAACCCGGACGAACGGCGACAGATCCTTCTGCGGTTCGCCCAGTTGATCTGGGACCATGTCGAGGAATTCGCCCGGCTCGCTGCCAGGGATGGCGGCACTCCGCTCGCGCATGGGCGCGGCATGGCCCAGCGCGCGGGGGACTGGTTCGCGACTTATGCCGGATGGGCCGACAAGATCGATGGCCAGCTGATTTCCACCCACCACACGCGCGGCCACCTGAGCTACTCCAGCCCCGAACCGATCGGCATCGTGGGTATCATCATCACCTGGAACGGGCCGCTCATCTCGCTCGGAATGAAAGTGGCCCCGGCCCTCGCGGCAGGAAACTGCGTGGTGGTGAAGCCCGCAGAGAACACGCCGTTCGCGCCCGACCTCTTCGCACGCCTGGCCAAGGATGCCGGCATTCCCGACGGGGTGCTGTCGATCCTCCCCGGCGGCATCGAGGCCGGCGAGGCCCTGGTCCGCGATCCCCGGGTGGAGAAGATCAGCTTTACGGGCGGGCCGGTCGCCGCGAAGAAGATCCTGGTGGCCTGCGCCGAGCAGCTCAAGCCCGCCGTCCTCGAACTTGGCGGAAAGTCCGCCAGCCTCGTCTATCCCGATGTCGACATCGACGCCGTGTGCCAACGCGCCGCCGCCTGGACGTTCGCGATCCTCGCCGGCCAGGGCTGCGCCTTGCCGACCCGCCTGATTATCCATCGCAGCATCTACGATCAGGTGATCGAACGGCTGATCGAGATCACCAGGGGCTACAAGGTGGGCGACCCGTTCGACGAGGACGTGAAAGTCGGTCCGCTGGTCAGCGCCCAGGCCTGCGACCGGGTGATCGCGATGATCGACCGGGTCCGCGAAGATAACAGCGGGCGGATCGTCCTGGGCGGAAAGCGTTGCGGCGGCGACCTGGTCGGCGGCAATTTCATCGAACCGACCATCATCGTCGACGTCGATCCCGACAGCGAGATCGCGCAGACCGAGATCTTCGGCCCGGTCGTCATCTGCATGCCGTTCGACGACGACGACCACGGCGTCGAACTCGCCAACAGTACCCCCTACGGACTGGCCGCCTATATCCAGTCGAACGACATCGCCCGCGTCCACCGCATCGCCGAACGCCTCAAAGCCGGCGGGGTCTACGTCAATGGGGCACCGCAGACCGCACCCTACATGCCCTTCGGAGGACTGGGCCTGAGCGGGTACGGGAAGGAAGGCGGGCGCGCCGGCCTGGACGAGTTCCTACGCTACAAGACGGTCGTAGTCGCATGAGCGTGGCCAAAACCCTGGCCGACAAGGTCGCGATCGTCACAGGCGCCGGCGGGCGCGGCAACTCCATCGGTCGCGCCTACGCCCTGGCCCTCGCCGCGGCGGGCGCACGCGTGCTGGTGGCGGACCTCAACTTGGAAGGCGCCCAAGCGGTCGTCGACGAGATCGCATCGCGCGGCGGCGAGGCCGGGGCGGTACGCGTGGACATCGCGGATCCCGATTCCGTCGGCGCGATGGCCGAAGTCGCGCGCAGTGCCTGGGGCGGCGTCGACATCCTGGTGAACAACGCGGCGATGATGGCTGAAATCACGCGGCGCCCCCTGATGGACTGCCCGCTCGAAGACTGGAACAAGGTCCTGCAGGTGAACCTGACGGGTGCCCTGAACTGTTGCCAGGCGGTCGTGCCGATGATGGTGGAGCGTGGTGGCGGCAAGATCGTCAACCAAGTCTCGGGCGGTGCTTTCCCGCCGATGGGGCTGTACGGCATCAGCAAGCTGGCGCTGGTCGGCCTGACGACCGCGCTCGCCTACGAACTGGGGCCCCGCAACATCAACGTCAACGCCATCGCACCGGGGATCACCAACAGCGATGCCGGCAAGAAGCTGACGCCGCAGGAATCGCCGATTCGCCAGATGCTGGAACGCACGGTGGCGATGCGGGTCGATGGCCAGCCGGAGGACCTCGTAGGCCCCCTCCTGTTGCTGTGCAGCGACGCCGGAAGCTGGATACAAGGCCAGGTCCTGCACGTAGACGGCGGTTGGATCATCCGGCCCTGAAGCGGCCCTCGTTCCGTCGAGGCCGCCGCATCATGCGCATTGCCCGCCATCCACCAGCAGCGAAACGCCGGTGACGTACCCCGCGTCCGGGCCCGCCAGGAACGACACCACCCCTGCTACTTCCTCGACCTTGCCATAGCGTTCGAGGCAGGTGGTGCGAATCAGCCTGGCCGAGAAGCGAGTGCCCTCGGGATTCATGTCGGTGTCGATGGGGCCGGGCTGGATGATGTTGGCGGTGATGCCGCGCGGCCCGAAATCGCGCGCCCAGCCGCGCGTGAACCCGGTGAGTGCCGATTTTGCGCCGACATAGCCCGCCGAGCCGACGAAACGCCCCATGTGCACGCCGCTGGTCCCCACGGTTATGATCCTGCCTCCGTCGCGCAGCATCGGCGCGACGCCCAGAACGGTCCGCACGACGCCCTGGACGTTGACCAGCATCATGCGGTCGAACGCGGCTAGGTCGAAATCCGGCTCGTCGAAGCTTCCGGGTGCATAGATCCCCGCCGAATTGACCAGGATGTCGACGCCCCCGAAATGATCCCCGGCGACGCGCGCGAAGGTCTCCGCTTGCGCGGCGTCCCCTTGGTCGGCCCGAAACGCCTTGGCTGTCCCTCCGGCCTCGATGCAGGCACGCTCGACCTGCTCGGCCGCCCCGGGCGAACTTGCATAGCTGAACGCAACATGGGCGCCCTCGCTCGCAAGACGGCGCACGATCGCCGCGCCGATGCCGCGCGACCCTCCGGTAACGAGCGCTACTTTCCCTGCCAGCGTGAGTTGCGGCATATCCGACCTCCTCGTCCAGACAAGTCCCGGGCGCGGCCTGCCGCCACCCGGCGCGGGACGGCGGCTATTCGCCGCCGAACCGCTTGATGAACAGCACACCGAACGTGCGCGGATCGCCCGCGGCAAGTGTGTTGAAGCCGAGCGCCTCCAGGCTCACGCCGGCATTGTAGTACTTCTTGGCCAGCAGGTTGCGGCCGAACACCGAGATGTCGGCATTCCAGGCATCGATGCTGAGCCCAAGCTTTCCGCTCAGCAGGCCATATCCCTTCTGCGTGACCTGGTCGGCCAGCGCCGCGCTGGGATAAGTGTTGAAATCGCTCTGCCAGCTCCAGTTCACGTTTGCCGCGAACTCTCCGATCCCGACGGGCTTACGGAAATCCGCGCCAAGCTGGTAGTTCGTCGTCGGCGCCGGCCACGGCTCGTTCGAGTGATCGACGTTGGCGGCGTCGACATAGTCCTTGTACTTGGGATCGAACGTCCCGACGCTGGCCCGCAGGGTCAGTTCGTCGGTGACCCGCAAGGTCGCCTCGCCTTCGAAGCCCATCAGCCGCGCCTTGCTGGCATTGGTCAGCAGCGTCCCGGTCCCGAAGTCGGTCGCGAACAGCAGCGTACGCTGGATATCGGTGTAGTCGTCGTAGAAGCCCGCCAGGTTCAGCGTCAGCCTGCGATCGAAGAACTGCGACTTCAGGCCGATCTCGTATTCGGTGATGATTTCGGGTCCGAAGGGTACTGCATTGATGAGCGTGGTCGAACGCTGCTGCTGCCCGCCTCCGCGAAAGCCCCTCGTGATCTTGCCATAGACCAGGACATCGTCCGAAATCTTGTAGTCCAGCGACGCCAGCCAGGTGGGCTTCTTGAAGGTGTTCTCGTAGAACTTGCCCGGGGTCCCGTCGGCGTTGAGGGCCGGAGGCAGATACGTGACCACCCCGGCCCCGGAGATGAGCCGGTTGCGGTTCAGGAACTCACGCACCTCCTTGGTGTACCGTGCACCCACCGTCAGCGAGAAGCCGGGCGCGAAATTCCAGTTCGCCTGCCCGAAGACGGCATAGCTTTTCGAGGTGATGTCGCCGTCGAAGACGGTGAGGGAACGATTGTTGAGGTAGTACAGGCTGGTGGCTTCCTGCTTCTCGGTCCCGTCTTCGTAGCTGTAGAACAGCCCGGCCACGTAATTCAGGCTGCCCACCTCTCCAAGTAGCTGGAACTCCTCGCTGAAGAAGTCGTCCTTGGTGGATAGCTGCGAACTGTTCACGATGAACGGCGTTCCATCGTAATCGTTGGTCGAGAACTTCTTGACGTTGCGATACCCGGTGATCGACCGCAAGGTAAGAGAGTCGGACAGGTTGTAGTCCACGTTGAGCGCCGCGCTCCAGGTTTCGCTGCGCGATGCCGGCCGGCGGTCCACTCCCGACGAGTTGGCGCCGAAGATGCTGTTCCCGTATCCGTAGCTGGTCCGAAACGGCCCGCGCTTGATGTAGGATTCCAGAATGGTGCGTGCCGCCGCAAGCTGCGCCGCATCCGGCGTCGAAGTCCCAAAGGTTTCGGCCGCCGCTTCCCGGATAATCGAAGACGTCGGCGATGCCGTGAGGCCCGTCAACTTGGACATCAGGCCGCCGGCATTGTTGCGCTGGTAGTCCCCGGTGATCGATACCGTGAAATCACCCTTGTCGACCTTGAGCTTGCCGCGCAGGTACGTCGAATCATCGCTCATCAGCTGCCTGTCGGTGATCGGAGACCTGCCGAAGCCATCACGCTTCGACCGGACCGCGACGAAGCGGACGCCGACCCCGTCCGTCACCGGCAGGTTGAGAATGCCGGTGACGCCGCGCAGATCGTAGTTCCCCAGCGTGGCCTGGACCTGTCCGCCCAGTTCGTCGTTCGGGTCCTTGGTGATGAAGCTGATCGCGCCGCCCGTGGTGTTGCGCCCATAGAGCGTGCCTTGGGGCCCGCGCAGCACTTCGACACGCTGCATGTCCACCAGCCCGGCACGCAGGCCATAAGTCCGCGGCACGTTCACGCCATCGATGTACAGACCCACCGAGTTGTCGGTCGTCAGGATCGAATTCGCCGCGTTCTGGCCGCGGATCGTCACCAACAGCGTCTGGGCATCGGCGTTGGCGCCCACGATGTTGAGGTTGGGCACCGTCGCGCTGAGATCGGTGAGCTGCCGCACACCCTGCGCCGCCAGCGCCTCGCCGCTCAGGGCGGTCACCGCCAACGGAATGTCCTGAAGCTTCTCCGCGACGCGGCGCGCGGTAACGATGATGTCGCCCGCGCCGGCCGCCGGGGCGTGGTGCTGGGGCGCATCGGCATCCTCCTGCACAACGCCCTGTGCTTCCTCCTGGGCCCGCGCCTGGAAGGGCACTGCGACCAAACTCATCAATCCTGCACCGCAGGCCAGCACTGCACGGATATTCATCGTCTCTTCCCCCATTTTTTCTATGTTATCGCCGCAGCCTTGCTGAGCGGCCGACGGTGACGCAGGGCGTCAGTCTCCGGTGACCTGCTCGTAGTACGTGCGCATGAATTCGTTGTGGAAGAACTGCTTCGAACGCAGCACTTTGCCGTCCGCCATCGTGAACGTCGCCTCGCTGTCCCCCTTGAACTGGTGCACGGTCAGCAGGCCACCGCGGCGGAGCCAGTAGTAATAGCTGCGGCCATTGGCCACCGCGGTCGCCTTCATCTCGCTCCCGTCGGACGTCTTGATCCAGATGTCCCATTTGCACGGCACGCGTTGGGCGCTTTTCGGGTCGATCCAGTATTCCGTGGGCGTGGTGCGGATGTTGGCATCGCCCCCGGCGAGATACTGCTTGCCCCCGGCCTGGACCATCGCCGTGGCATGGCCGCCGACCGACGCGTTCAGGATGTAGAAGCTGAATTCCGGGCCGAAGCAGTGCAGCCAGTTGGAGCCGCCTCCCCGGTTCTTTTCAAGGCGCGGGGGAATGGTCGGGAAGGCGATGTAGATACGTTCGTGGACGGCGTACCCGGTGATCTTGTAGACTTTGCCCTTCGCCTCGATCTCGCCCTCAATGGCCATGTGCGCCTGGTATCCGGCAGCGCCCTGCTTGCCCAGCTTCTCGAAGGTGCCCACGTGGAAGAAGCCCGGCCCGAGCGGCCTGGCCCGCAGGTCGGTCCGAACGCCGTTGTGCGTCCCCTTGATTTCCCAGAGGTCCTTGGTGGCAATGATCTCGCGCCCGCCCAGGGACCATGTCACCTTCGAGGGCGTTTCGGTGATCTTGAGGTCGCCCGGCTTGTAGTAGTCCTCGACGCTCTGCCCCTTGTTGAGGAACGGTGTATCGTGCATCGTCGACTGCTCGTCGGCCGGAAAATCGCTGACAATCAGGCAGGTCTGGCACAGATCGCCGTTGATGATGACTTCGCTGGAACGCTGTTGGTACAGGAATGTCCAAAGCTGAATGTCTTCACCGGTCTCCGCGCGTGCGCGGATCATGAAGCCGCTGTCGTTGAACGTCTCCATCTGCTCCCGGCCGCGGGTGTTCGCACCTTCGTCGGAAAGCTTGATGGGTTGGGACACCATCTGGAACAGCACGCTCTGGTCGACTTTCCCCGGCGCCGGTGTCTGCTTGGCGACGGTCGCCATTGCATCATCCACGAACAAGCGACCCGCCCCCGTACCAGCCAGCAACATTGTAGATCCGCCTACCAACATCGAGCGGCGCGAAACGAACGACAAAGCGGTGTCTCTCAGCATTCGGGGTCCTCTCTCCAGCCCAATCAGTGATGTCAGGCTTCTATCGTGTCGGTCCGCCGTTCCGGCATCCCTCATTTCGACAAAAAACTAATAGCATTTAATTTATCTGTATATAGTTTTTTTGTTTACCTTATTGCGGAACTTAACATATTGTTAATAGGGAATAATCTCCGTAGTCCTGCGAACAGGCGCAAGAGGCCAAGGATGTCGTGGCGGGCACGCTCGACCTCGCTGGCGGCGTCGGCCAGCAGGGTGGAGAGCGCCTGGGCCCGGCGCCGCAGCACTTCGCACTCGTGAGTCAGCGCGATGCCGCCACGCCGCCGCTCGAACAAGACGACGCCCAAGCGCCGCTCGCGTAGCGCGATCGTGCTCGAGACCGAGAGCCGCGACAAGTTGCGCGCGTGCGGATTGATCGCGCTCACAGCACCTTGAGCCTCATCTGCGCCAGCGGATCCGCCGCCTGATCGCGCGAGATCAGGGCGCCGCGAAACAGCCGCGCGTCCATCATCTCGATCCCGCAGAGATCCGCGCCGCGCAAGTCCGCCTCGGCCAGTCCACACGCTTGAGCACTGCCTAACGGAACGAGACGCCCGGCAGCTTGGCGTAGGAGAACAGCACTTCCTCGAAATCGAGGCCCATCGTGCCAGCATTGATTAGGGTGCAAACTCATAAATCGGGTTGAGTTGTCGGCCTTGGCGTGATTCAGGCGGCCTTCGGAAACGGAGGGCTTATGACGCGGCGGCGGTATGAACTGACGGACAAGGAATGGCTCATCATCGAGCCGTTGCTGCCCAACAAGCCGCGTGGAGTGCCACGCGTCGATGACCGCCGGGTGCTGAACGGGATACTCTGGCGTTTCCGTTCTGGTGCGCCGTGGGCAGAGGTCCCGGAGCGCTATGGTCCATCGACGACCTGCTACAACCGGTTCATCCGCTGACGAAAGGCCGGAGTGTGGGACCGATTGTTGGCGGCGGTTTCCGCCGGTTTCAACGGCGAGTTGGTGATGATCGATTCTACTTGCATGCGCGTCCACCAGCACGGTGCGACGGGCAAAAAGGGGAATGCAGCGATCATGGCATGGGACGTTCCCGGGGCGGCCTTACGACCAAACTCCACGCTTTTGTCGACGCTGATGGACGTCCTGTCGGCCTGCGACTGACGGGTGGGCAGGTCCATGATGCGTGCGAAGCTGAAGCGCTGATAGAGGCCATCCCCGAGGGCGCTACCCTGCTCGGCGACAAGGGCTATGACAGCACCACCATTCGCGAGGCGGCGGCGGCCCGAAACATCTGGGCCAACATTCCCAACCGCTCCAACCGTAAGCAGCGCTTCGGCTTCTCGTCATGGCTCTACCGCCAGCGTAATCTCGTCGAGCGCTTCTTTAATCGGATCAAGCAGTTCCGGGGCATCGCCACGCGATACGACAAGGACGCTGCCAACTATCTCGCGGCCATCAAGCTCATCTGCGTGAGGCTGTGGTGCAACGCGTAATGAGTCCGCGCCCTAGATCGGCGCCGGTCAGCTTGCAGCGTTCGAACCGCGCATTGCGGAACGAGGCGTTGCTTGAAATCCCCCGTCGATCGCCGTGTCGGTCAGGTCATCCCCCGCGAACGAGGCGCTGCGACCCCCGGCAGCCGTGGAACATTGCACCGATCAGCAACGCGCGCTCGACCCGCACGCCGGGCATCGAACAGCGCTCGAACCTCACTCCGCTGAGGTCGAGGTCCCATTCGATCAGCCTACGCGGCGTCGGGGCTGGACGGGCCATGCCCGCCTCTTTGGCCGCTGGTCCGTGTGGTGGGAACCCGCCTCTGGGGCTGGACTTGAGCGTGCCTTCACTCGAACGTGCCGCCGAACGACCCGCGCGACGGTAATTTGCAGAACCGACGTTGCCGCTTCTAAGCCGGCCTAACCGCGCGTATCCGGCAATACGACGTGCATCGCCGCTACGCCTAGCGCGGTCGGCCCGAACACTTGCAGGCGGCGCCCCTCCAGGGCTGCGAGCAAGGTGAAGATCGCCGCGTCCTCGGCCGGGCCCGCGACCTTGATGTGAGCCTCCAGCGCGGCGCTGGCTTCCCCCCAGGTGCCGAACGGGCGCTTGAGGAATGCCGATACGTCGGCGAGGTTGCGCGCGATCACATCGGCGCCGTGGCTGTCCGCCCGGCGCACCCATTCGACGAGTTCGGCAACCTGCACCTTGTGCGCCCGCGCCGCTTCGGTTTCGACCGGCAGCGTGGCCAGCGTGTCGGCGAGCTTGGCCAGCAGGGGGCCGTTGTCGCCGGCATCCCGCCCCAGCGGCGGCAGTTCCGGCAAGGGCGCGGCCATCAGCGCCGACAGCGCCAGCAGGATCGACCGCCGCAGCGACAGGTCGAACATCAGATAGACCGAATGCGGATCGCCGGGAACCGGCTCGCCCACGGTCCCGGTGAACTGCATCGTGCCCAGCACCGAGAACTGCAGCACGTAGAAGACGACCGCCGCGTGATCGAGCGGCTCGCCGGTTGCCTCTTCGTAATAGCGCACAAGCTCGGGCAAAGGCGCGCCAAGCGGCTCGTAGCTGTTGCGCATGCCCATCGTGGCGATGTCGAACAAAGGATCGCCGATCATCGAGAATTCGAAGTCGTAGAGCTTGGTCATCGCCCCATCATCGACCAAGTACTGACCGGAATCGAACTGGATGAACCCGGCGCGCCCGCCGCGATGGCGCGGGACGTTCCGCCGCATCCAAACGATCACGAACTCGATCAGCGGCTCGGGCCGGCTCTTGGTGCGCACGTAGTGGTCCATGTAGGCATCCAGCCCGACCAGCGCGACGCCTTCGGCGCTTTCGGGCAAATGCACGCCCGCTTCGACGAACGGCTCCACCGGCAGACGGTGCATCCCGGCGACCGCCCGCATGTAGACCCGGCCGATCGCACTTTTCGTGGCGGCGTCCAATCCCGAAAAATCGCGCGTGCCCGCGATCGCTTCCATGAGGATGCAGGGCGGATCGGCCAGATAGGCGTGGACCTCCGGCACCGGCAGCCCTTGCCCGTGCAGCAGCGCGATGATGTCCGCCTCGCGCTTGAGATCGGGAAAGATGGAGACGTCGCCGCCGCGATCGCCGCGCAAGTGGAAGCGGCGCACCGCACCGGCGCTCTCCACGTCGACGAACCACGAAGGCCGCCACCGCACCAGACGCTCGAGCCCGACGACCTTGCCGCCGGTTTCGCGCTCGACGAAGGCGGTGATCCGCGCCACCGCCGCATCGTCGTAGACATTAAGGGCCGTGGGCGCGGTCATGCCGAGGCACCCGTGGCGGCCTGTTCGGGGATCTCGCTGCCACCCGCGGCGGCCTCGTCGATGCCCATCTTGCGGGTGAGATCGGCCATGTCGAGATACTCGCGCCAGCGCACGATCAGTCCGTCGTCGTCGAATTCGTAGATCGCGACCATCTGGTGAGGGCAAGGCCTGCCCATGATGATCGCGGTGTCGGAGCGCTCCTGCATCACCATTCGCTCGTTCGACACGATGTTGACTTCGTTGCACTTGTTGTTGGTCGCGAAGCCCATCTGGCGCTCGATTTCCGCGCGCAGCGCGGCCTGCCCCTTCACGATCGGGCCACCCGGCACCCACAATTGCCATTCGGCGTCCTGCGCCATCATCGCCAGGATCCTGTCGACGTCCGGCCGGCTTGTATCGCTGCCATCGCCCCACGCCGCGCAGAACTCGCGGACCTTGTCCTCGATCTCGATTCCCATGATCTGTCCTTTCGCGGTAACGGTTGCGCGTTCAGTTGCGCATCAGGGCCCGGGTGACGCCGATGAACGGCACGGTGCAGCTCTGCCCCCCGTCGACGGGGTAGAGCATCCCGTTGACGTAGCGAGATTCGTCCGAGGCCAGGAACAGCGCCATGGCGGCGATGTCCTCGGGCTCGCCGATGAAGGGAGTGTTGAGCACCTCGAGGAACAGGCGGTCCATTTCCGGCGTCGACCAGTCCAGCTTGGCGGGCGTCTGGGTGGGGCCCGGAAGGATCGCGTTGCTGCGGATCCCGCGCTTGCCATAAGTCGCGGCGATCGCCTGGACGAACCAGTTCAAGGCGGCCTTCGACGAACCATAGCTATAGGCGGTGATGTCCCCGCCCATCGAACTGCCGGACGAGGTGGAGATGATAGAGCCGCCGCCACGCTCCAGCATGTGAGGGATCGCCAGCTTGCTCGCAAGGACCGCGCCCAGCACGTTCACGCGCAAGTTCGCAAGGAAGATGTCCGGGTCGAACGACAGGAAATCCATGTCGCGCAGCGCGTGCTCCTTGTTCACGTAGAGCGCGTTGTTGAACAGCACGTCGATCCGTCCGAACTCCGCCACCGTCCGCGCGATCATCGTTTCCAGGTCTGGCTCCCGCGCGACGTCCACGGTCATCGCCAGCGCCGTGCCGCCTGCCTCGCAGACCGCGTGCGCGGTCGCTTCGGCGGTCTCGCCGCGAATGTCGGCGACGATCACCCTCGCCCCTTCGCGCGCGAACATCAGCGCGCTGGCCCGGCCGATACCGCTCCCGCTGCCGGTGATGATGCAGACCTTGTCCTCGAGCCGGGCCATGCCTTTTCCTTCCTTTACGCCGCCGTTCACGCAGCAGGGGCGATCGCGTTCAGTTTCCGAAATGATAGCGCAGCTCGATCCCGTACGTGCGCGGCGCGCCGTAGAAGCCGCTCATGATACCGAGCTGGGCGGAGCCGACATTGCTGGACGCAAGGTAGTTCTTGTCGAAGATGTTCCGCACGAAGACGCCGGCATCCAGCCCGGTCCCGCCCACCTGCCGGATGTCGAGGCGGGCATTGACGAGATCGTAGGCGGGCAGCACGTTGTCCGAGGAGCGCACCTTGCTGGAATGGTAGTAGTCGACCGCGAGGCTTCCTTGTCCCACGTGCGCCGGCAACGGCAGTTCCCAGCGCCCGCCGATCGTCACGGTGGTCTTGGCGACGAGGTTGAACGGCACCTCGGCGATCCGCAGGTACGGCAGCAGCGCCGCCGGCACCGTCAACGCGCGGGACTTGGGATCGAGCAGCGTCGCGCCAAGGTCCAGCGACAGCGTATGCGTCGGTGCGATCCGGCCCGAAAGGTCCACGCCGGCGACACGCGTCTTGCCCGCGTTGACCAGCAGGGTACCGCCCGCGGGATCGTTGCTGGTGGTGCAGTCGCCATCGGGCGAGCGCGGTGCGTCGGTACCACCCGGCGCGGTGAGGCTGCAGGTAGCCTGGGTATTCAGGCCGGAAATCGGCACCTGCACGCCGCTGTACCAACCGATGAACGGCGATGCGTTGAGCCGGATGGCGACGCCGCCGACGTCGAAATCCGAGCGGACGCCCAGTTCCACGTCCGTCACCTTTTCAGGCGCGAAGGACTGGAACTGCGTCAGCCGGCCCGCCAGCGTCGGACCGTTGATGCCGCCCGAGCGATAGCCGCGCCGGGTCACGGCGTAGAAGAACAGATCGCTGGTTGCCTGCCAGTCCAGCCCGATCGTCCAGGTCGGGGCCTTGGACGAGGTCTTGTTGTTGCTGGCGTTGCGGATCAGCGGCGAACCGTTGCGGCAGTCCGCCCGCGTCGCCTGCGGCTGGGAGGAGGTGCCGCTGCCGATGCACGCGGTGATGTCGTCCCAGGTGTAGCGGAAACCGGCATTGAAGCGCAGGCCTTCGACCGCCGAACCCAGATCGTAGCCGATGTTGGCGAACAGCGCCTTGCTGCGTTCCGAGTAGAAATTGTAGTTGAACGGCGCATCGGTCATGCCCGGCAGAATGAACGTCGGAATATAGGTGCCGCTCGGGCCGGACGGGTCGCTGGCGAGGTAGAACCCGCCCACGATCCAGTCGAGCTTCTGGTCGAACAGCTTGCCGCGAAGCTGCACTTCCTGGGTGTACTGCTCCACATCCGAGGTTTGCCGGCCACCCACGACCGTGACCGGCAGGCCCGCCGGAATGGCGCCGGTGCCGTCCGATATCAGCGTCGGCAAGCCATCCACGCTGGAGTAATAGTCGACCTTGGTATGACGATAGCCGAAGATGCTTACGAACTCGGTATCGTCGCCGAGGTGGATTTCCGTGCGGTTGGTGATGCCGAAGCGATTGACCCGCTCGAAGGCGTCGACGTCGGAATTGATGACTCGCGGGCCCCGCTGCCGCTGCAGGGCCAGTTGCGCCAGCGCCGCCGACAAGGTCCCGGTGGCCGAAAGCGCATTGGGCCCCGGCAATACGTTGATGAGGACCGAACCACCGCCGGTGGAGCGATTGCGATAGAAATCGACGATGGTGGTGTTGGAAATCCAGTCGGTCGGCTCGAACAGGAGCGAGCCCCGCAAGGCGCGGGAATTCAAATCGTCGGCATCCCTGCCGATACCGATGTTGCGGGTCCACCCGTCACGCTTCTGGTACTGGCCAGCGAGGCGCAGGGCCAGTTTTCCATCCACGATGGGCATGTTGAGCGCCCCTTCCAGCAGGCGACTGTCGTAGTTTCCGTAGGTACCCTGGAGGTAGCCGCCGACCGAATAGTCAGGCGCCGTCGGGTAATAGAGGATGGCGCCGCCCGTCGTATTGCGGCCGAACAGCGTTCCTTGCGGACCTTTCAGGACCTGGACCGAACCCAGGTCGTACGTGGGAATGCTCGATCCGGTGGTAGGAGACGGCACTTCGGCGAAATAGCTGATGACCGCGGCGGCGCTGTTGCCCGCCAGCGCCTTGGCCTGGCCGCGAATGGAGAAGTTCGTGTTTTCCCGCCCGCCCGAGCCGGCGAGGAACACGCCGGGCGTCTTGACGAGCAGGTCCTGGGTGTCATGGATCGTGGCCTGGCGCAGGGTATCGGCGCTGAACGCGGTGACCGATACCGGGGTCGACTGGATGTTCTCCGCGACGCGGCGCGCCGTCACCACGATGTCCTGCGATGCAGCAGCGGCCGTGTCCTGCCGAGGATTGGCGTCCTGCGCGGACGCGATCGCGGGCATGGCTGCCAGCGGCATCGTTGTCGAGGCGATCAGCGCCCGCAGGCAAGCAGTTCTACGCATATCCGGCTCTCCCCAGTTGCGACGTTGATCCGCCGCTTGGTGGCCCCATAAGTGCCGCGCGCCGGGGATCGGACCTGCCGAAAGGAAGGCACTTCATCTTGCCGCCCGGCCCGTCGGCTATTTTTCCAAGGCCCCGCATTCGGACAGGTGCGCGTCCATGTTCCGCGTGATCTTCATCGCCACGATCTCGCCAGGAACCGCAACGTGGAAAAAATGCCGGATGTGAACGCCCCCGATCGGCCCCGCACCGCACGATACGCGGTGCGCCGCCAGCACCTTCTGGACACCGCTCGCCGGATTTTCGTCGAGAAAGGGTTCCACCAGGCCGGCATGGCGCAGATCGCCCAGGCGTCGGGGATCGCAGTAGGCCAGATCTATCGGGACTTCGCGAACAAGGAGGAAATCGTCGCCGCCATCTGCGAAGCGAACCTGATCGCGTGGCTTGAAGAGGCCAAACTGCAGGCTGCCGTCGAGCGGCGCGATTTCACCGCCATCCGCGCCTGGATCACCCGGATCGCAACCGATACACCGTCGGCCGAGAACCGCCGGCTGATGTCGGAGCTTCTGGCCGAAGTCGGCCGCAATCCCAAGATCGCGGCGATCAACCTCGCCCAGGACGCACGGTTGCGCCGCAGCCTCGATTCAGCGCTCCATTGCCTCGCCCCGCTGGCGCTGCCGGAGCAGCGCTTCAGGCTGGCCGACTTCATCATTTCAACGGCCTGGGCCATGATGGCGCACTGCGAACTCCATCCCGGAACGGATCACGGCGCGCTGCGCCATTACGTTGCCGATCTGCTGGAACGAGAATTGACGAGTCTTGCCAGGAATACCCTCGCGGCACCGCGCGGAACCTACGGCATGGACCGCCGAAAGTGTCGCGATGCCGCGCAATCGTGTCGGCATCCGGCCAATCACGGATAACAGGATGACGCCCGCGAAGGCGGCGTGTCACGATCCGGCATTGCACAAAAACCATACCTACAGTGGAAAGGATCAAGAATGGGGAAAGCAGGCGTTATAGGGCTCGGCCAGATCGGAGCGGGTGTCGCCATCTGCCTCGCGCGGACCGGCCAACTGGCAGCGGTGTACGACATTCGCCCGGATGCAGCGGCGACGCTTGAAGGCGTTCCCGCCGTCGTGGCGACGCCGGCCGAACTGGCGCGGCAGGCCGATGTCGTCATCATCGCGGTCGTCAACGCGAAGCAGACGGTGGACGTGCTGACGGGGCCCGACGGCGTCCTGTCGCAGGCGCGTCCCGGCTTGAGCGTCGTGCTGGTCGCCACCGTCTCGATCGAGGACCTCGATGCGATCCGGGCGCTGACGGACGCGGCGGGCGTCGACCTGATCGACTGCGGCGTGACCGGCGGGCCCAAGTCCCGCGAAAACGGCCTGGTATGCCTTGTCGGCGGGACCGACGGCGCGGTCGCGAAAGTTCGCCCCGTGCTGGACGGCTTCGCCAAGCTTGTCGCGCATATGGGCGGTCCCGGCGCAGGGATGGCGGCGAAGATCGCGCGTAACGTCATCGTATTCGGCGGACTGCGTGCCGGATACGAGGCATCGATCCTGTGCCGCAACGCCGGCGTCGACATTCGCCAGTTGAGCGAAGTCATCGATGCCAGTTCGGACAGCGTCGGCGGCCCGCTGATGCTCGCCGTGCGCGACGATCCGGAGTCCAGCGCGCAGGAAGCCGCCATTCGCGAATATACCCGCGGGCTGATGGTCAAGGACCTGGATGCGGCGATCGACCTGGCCCGCAGCTACGGCATAACCGTGCCGCTGGTCGAACTGACCCGCAAGACGGATCACGCCGTCGTCGGCCTCGCCGACGTGATGGGAGAGAAAGCATGAGCATCGACGACGCACAGTGGAACAAGGGCCTCAAGACGTTCGACGCGGTCTACGGCCCCGGCTCGTCGGAAATGACGCTGCCTTACCGCGATTCCGCGTTCAATCAGGAAATCGTCGGCAACCAGTTCGCCAACCTGTGGGCGAGCGACGTCTTCTCGATGCGTGAAAAGCGCCTGCTCGTGCTGGGTGCGACCGCGATGCTCGGCCGGCCCGACCTCGTCGAGATCCAGATGAACGGCGCCCTCATCAACGGCGAGTTCACCGACGAGGAGCTGGATTTCATTCCCCACTTCGTCCTGTTCTACGCCGGAGCCGGGAACACCACCGCCGTGTTCCGCGGTATCGAGGCGGCCAAGGCACGCCGCAAGGAACGCGCCGCCGCGAAGTAAGCGCGTATAGACTTGAAGGTAAAAACGGCGGCCCGATCCGAAACGATCGGGCCGCTTTTTCGATCGCCTATCGCCCGCTGGCCCGCCGGATCGATCGCGATGCCAGCAGCAACAGCACGCCTCCCGCGAACGTGAAGAGCATCGCCGTGCCGATCCCCCAGGCCACACCCTCGGTGCCGCCGACGTAGTCGCTGATCGCGCCGATCAGATACGTGCCGGCCCCGACGCCGATGAGGTTCGCGCCCAACTGCACCAGCGAAACGGCAAGACCGCGCAGGCGCGGCCCGGCGATCGTCACGATCACCGCGTAGATCGGGCCATTGTACGAAGCGCTCAGAAAACCGCACACCATCAGCAGCGCCAGCATCGAATCGAGATCCCGGACGAGGACGGTCCCGATGCCGGTCGCCGCCGTCAGCAAAGGTATGGTGGCGCCGAACAGCGTGGTGCGCGCCGGCGCGAACCCACCTCGGCGACGGTTGACGATATCGATGACCCATCCTGCCAGGAACCCGCCCAGCGAACCGAGTCCGCCATAGGCGATCGCGATGAACATGCCTGCCCGCGCGATCGGGATGCCGTGGACGCGGATCAGGAACGTGGTGAGCCAGGTGCTCATCCCGTAGATTCCGGCGGCGATGAGCACGATCGCGCAAATGCACAGCAGCAACCCGGGCCGCCCCGCCAGCAGCCCGATGCGCTGCAAGAGGCCGAGCGGCTGGCCGGCCTCGGCCACCACCACGGCGTCGTGTGCGCCGCGTCGCGGCTCGCGGACGGTGAACAGGAGCAGCGGCGCCAGCACCAGCCCGGGAATGCCGGCCGCGACGAACGCCCATCGCCAGCCCGCCTCCTGCACGATCATGCCCCCCAGTATGAAGGCGATGGCCAGGCCGATCCCGGAACTCAGATACCATATGCCGATCGCGGTCGCGCGGCGGTCTTCCCCGAAGTAGTCGCTGAGCAGCGACATGCCCGTCGGCGATCCTCCGGCTTCCGCCACGCCCACGCAGGCCCTGCCGGCCAGCAGGGTCCAGAAGCCGGTGGCCAGGCCGCACAGCGCGGTCGCTCCGCTCCACAACGTCAGCGCCGCCGTCATCAGGTTGCGCCGATTGAACTTGTCCACCGCAATACCGAAGGGCAAGGCCGCCAGGGCGAAGAATATGCCGTAGGCAAATCCCGCCAGGATGCCGAGCTGAGTGTCGGAAAGAGCGAATTCACGGCCCAGCGGTGCCAGCACCAGACCGATGATCGCGCGATCGATCCCATGGCAGGTCTGGGCCAGCGTCAAGACGCCCAGAACATACCAGGGATACCTGCTCACCTGCGTCGCCGTGCTCATCGGGCGTGCCGCCGCGACGTCGGTTGTGTTTGCATGGTATGCCTCTCCGATTGTGCCCGATTGATCGCGCAACTTTTCTGGCGGTTTTCGTCGGTCCTGCGCTATGCTCACCGGCGGCCAGCGTTTGGCGAGAACAGATCGCCCGGCACCTATCGGCGGATAGAAGACCGGGAGACGACCTGCCTATCGAATGGCCGACGAGAAACGGGACAGGCGGAGAGGCAATGTTTCGACCGGAGAGCGATTGGACCGGACAGGGAAGGTTCGGCGTGAAGGACTTTTGTATCGAGGCGATGGCGACCGTGCAGGACGCTACCGTGGACGTGCGTCATTTCAACTGGGTCCTGCCGTCCCGCGGAATCTTCAGCCCGCAAAAGCACTACCTCGACTACTCGCTCGACAGCCAGCCACGGCGCAGCCTCATCAGGTTGGGGGCGCATAATCGGTGCATGCCGGCGGGCGATATTCTCTACATGCCCCCCCATCGCGAATATATCGGCGAGCCCGCATTGCAGGAACGCCATCTGGTTTGCGTGGCTTTGGGCGATCAGTTTCTCGACACGCTGTTCGATGGCGAACGCCCGCTGCTGGGCCTCGACCCCTGCGTGAATTTGCAGAATGCTGCGATGCGCCGCCTGTTCGAAGCGCTGGCGACGGAATTGCGCGCGCCCGGCTTCGCAAGCGCCACGATGATCCAGTCCATGCTCATGAGCATGGCCGTCGAACTGTACCGCCATCTTGGCGCGCGGGACACCGACCGATCGGGCACGCGCAATGCGCGGCAGGTGCGCCAGATCGTCGACTACGTCATGGAGAATCTCTCGGCGCCGCTGGGCATTGCCGACATCGCGCTCAACTGCAACATGAGCGTGCGCCACGTCGCGCGCGTGTTCAAGAACGACACCGGCGTAAGTCTGGGCGAATTCGTGGCGCGCAGCCGAATCGGCCTTGCGAAGGATTTGCTGCGCGGCAGTGACGTGCGCGTCAAGGAAGTGAGCTGGCGCTGCGGCTTTTCCAGCACCTCCGCATTTTCCGCCGCCTTTCGCGCCGCGACAGGGCAGACGCCCAAGGACTATCGCTGCCTGCCGCAACAGGTGCACTGAGGCCCTGTTTGAAAATGCCCGATGGGCATTGGGGATGCAGCACAGGCCCTTGCCGGGTGGAAGTATCGATCGACGGCCAAAACCTGTCGCTGTCGGGTCAATTCAGGTTCGATATCTTTGGCGGCCGCCATCCTTTGGATAGGTCCCCACGGCATCACCGCGCCGCACAACGACGGAGCGGAAATAAAAACCGTTGGGAGGCATAAATGAATAAAGCGGACATTCTCGGGAGAATCGCGATCGGCGCCATGGTTACTGCCCTTGGGCAGCCGGCGTGGGCACAGGACACTTCGACAAGAACGACCAACGAGATCCAGGACATCATCGTCACGGCACGCCGGACCGAGGAAAGCCTTCAGACGACGCCGATCGCGGTGACGGCGCTGAACTCGGAAGCGCTGACGACGGCGAAAGTCGAAAACGTCGTCGATCTTCAAGCGACGGCTCCGGGCCTGGTGATCGGACGCGGCTCGGCGGGCGGCGACGGCATCGTGTTCGTGGCCATTCGCGGCCAGGGCAACCTGCAACCGATCCTGGCGAACGACCCCGCCGTGGCGACTTATGTCGACGGCATCTATATTCCGCGCCCTTCGACCGGCATGACCGACATCCAGGACATCCAGCGCCTCGAAGTTCTGCGCGGTCCCCAGGGCACGCTGTTCGGACGCAACACCACCGGCGGCGCCATCAACATCATCACCAACGACCCCACCGACGAACTCAGCGGCAAGTTCAAGGTCGAATACGGCAACTATAACAATCTCGGTGTCCAGGCGAGCTTCAACATCCCGCTCGCGGAAGGGCTGGCGATGCGCGTCAGCGGGGCAATCAACGAGCGCGACGGCTACGGCAACAATCCCAATACCGACCGCGATTTCGCCGACAATTCAAGCAAGTTCCTGCGCGGCAAGATCAAGTACGAAGGCAACGGCTGGGACCTGACGCTGACCGGCGACTGGAACCGCCAGTCGAACCACGGCCAGCAGATCGCGCTCTGGGCGTTCAATCCGGCCATCGTGCCCGCGGCTTTCCAGCCGGGCCTCACCGCCGGTCTGCTCAGCAAGGATCACTGGTGGGAAAACACCGCCACCGGCACCGCGACCAACGCCGGCATCAGCGCGCTTCCGGCCGACGTTCAGGCGCTTTACGGCGTCCAGCCGTTCAACAAGCTGGAAGTCTACGGCTTTTCCGGAACTCTCAACGTGGAACTGGGCGGCCTCAACCTGAAGTCGATCACGGGCTATCGTCATTCGATGAACTACGGCCTGAGCGACACCGACGGCACCGCGGTCCCGTTGCTGGGCACCTATGCGGGTTCGGGTTCGTACTATATCTCGCAGGAACTGCAGATTTCGGGCGACATCACCGACAGCCTCAACTTCATCGCGGGCGCGTATGGCGGCAAGGAAAGCGGTTATGAATTCAGCCGCTCGCAGATCTTCGGCGGGCTGATCCGCGACAGTAACGCCGATGTCACCAACAAGACGCTCGGCCTGTTCGCGCAGGCCTATTACGAACTTACGTCCAACCTGCGCGCCGTGGGCGGTTTCCGCTACACCTGGGACACGCGCGACAGCGTCCTTCACAACGCGCAGGTGCTGGGCCTACCCTACAACGTAGCCGTGGCCGGCACCCCGACCGGGATCAACTGCACGGTAACGCCGACCGTCCCGGTGACGGCGACGACCTGCAACCAGGACCAGAACGCCAAGTTCAGCTATCCCTCGTGGAACTTCGGCGTCGACTGGCAGGCGAGCGACCATCTGTTCCTTTACGCCGCCACGCGTGGTGCGGCCAAGGCGGGTGGCTGGAACCTTCGTGCCGGCGGTCTGCCCGCCTTCGCGCCTGAGAAGGTCAAGGACGTCGAAGCGGGCCTCAAGGTCGACCTGTTCGATCGGCGCGTGCGCTTCAATACGGCGGTGTTCCACACCTGGAAGTCGGACAACCAGGCCATCGTCAACAGCTTCGTTCAAGGCATCGGCGTGACCCAGTACATCCAGAACAACGGCAAGGTCCGCCTCTGGGGTATCGAAGGCGAACTGACCGCAGTGCCTTGGGAAGGCATGACGGTCACCGCGAACGGGTCGCTGCAGGACGGCAAGTACGTCAAGGGCACCTTCAGCGAAATCCAGGTGGTGGCGGGCAGCGGCTGCACCAACAGTGCGGGCGTGACCAACGGATGCGTGGTCGATCTGAGCGGGCTGCCGCTGCTGCAGCTTCCCAAGAAGCAGCTCAATATCAGCGCGACGCAGAAAATCCCGGTCGGCTCGGCCACGCTCGCGGTCACCGGCGCTTACGCCTATGTCGGTGCGCAGCATTTCGATGCCGTGAAGGCCGCCGATCAGGCCTCGGCCGCGACCAAGGCGGCTTACGCAACCGAGAATGCCCTGGGCCGCGTGCCCGGTTACGGCATCTTCAACGGCCGCGTCGCCTTGCAGCTCGACGATTCCAACATCGAGATCGCCGCCTACGGCCGCAACATCTTCGACAAGAAGTACCTCCTGCGACGCTTCCCGGACCTCTACCGGACCCTGGGCATCGCCGCGGCCTACGTCGGACAGCCCGCCACGTACGGTGTCGAAGCAACGTTCAAGTTCTGAAGCACGTCCACGAATAGAGCGAAAATCCTCGGGAAAGGAAACGGGCCATCTTCCTTTCCCGAGGACCCTCATGGTCCACGAACGCCGAGGTCCCGGCGCGACAATACAACACAGTGATTTTTCGGAGATCGTCATGACCCAACTTGTGCAACAGCCATTGCCCGATCATGTCCCGCCAGAACTGGCGATGGCGCTGCCGCTGTTCTCTCGCCGGGTGGTCTATGAAAACCCGCAGGAAACGCTGATCCCGGCGATGCATGCCGACTTGCCGCCGATCACTTACGTCACCAACATCTTTCCGGGCGACCAGCCCGGCTGGCTGCTGAAGAACGCCGCCGACGTACAGGCGATGCTGCGCGATCCCGATAACTTCACCAAGAACGGCATGGGCAAGTGGGCGCAGAACATCGGCGAAAACTGGCTGGTGATTCCCACGGAAGCCGATCCGCCGGTCCACACCGCTTACCGCAAGGCGCTCAACGGGCATTTCTCGCCGCAGAAGATGTTCGCGATGAAGGAACAGGTGCGCGAACGCGCGGCCGTCCTGATCGACACCTTCAAGGATCGCGGACACTGCGATTTCATCGTCGAGTTCTCCGAGAAGTTCCCGATCTTCATCGTGCTCGATCTGCTGGGCCTGCCGCAGGAGCGGATGGCCCAGTTCCTCAAGTGGGAAAAGGAACTGCTGCACACCAACGACTGGCAGGTACGCGGCAACGCGGTGAAATGCGTCAAGGACTACCTGCTTGAGGAAATCGAGGCGCGCCGCAGGGAACCGCGCGACGATTACATCACCAAAGTGCTGGATTTCGACGTCGACGGCCGTCTCTGGACCGACGACGAAGTGCTCGGCCACTGCTTCAACCTCTACATCGGCGGTCTCGACACGGTCACCTCGCTGCTCGGCAACATCTTCAACTACCTGGCCTCGCATCCCGAGAAGCAGAACGAGCTTCGTGCCGACCCTTCGCAGATCGTGCTCGCGGTGGAGGAATTCCTGCGCGCCTTCGCGCCGGTCACGGCGTTCCGTATCGCCACCAAGGTCATCGAAATCCAGGGCCAGACGATCATGCCCGGCGAATACGTGGCGTTCTGCTCGCCGGTCGTCGGCCGCGATCCGGCGTTCTACGAAGATCCCCAGGACATCCGGTTCGACCGCAAGGCCCCGCACATGTCGCTGGGCAGCGGCATCCACAAGTGCCTCGGCATGCACCTCGCGCGGCTCGAACTGCAGATCGCGGTCGAAGAGTTCGTCAAGCGCGTCCCGGAGTTCCGGACCAAGGACGGTTTCCAGGTTCCCTATTTCGTGGGCAACATCCTGCACGTGCCCGACCTGCAACTGCAGTGGGACTGACGTAATTTTCCTGCCCCGAGCGGCTCGCGTCACCGCGACCGCTCGGGCAATTTGCGGTCAGGCCGTTTTTGCCTCGCTCGGCAGATGCTTCGCGGCAACGAGGTAGTTGAACACCGCGACGATCAGGACAAGCGCCGATATCAGCATGCTCTGCTGCAATCCCGTCGCCGACGCGGCCAGGCAACCGGGTGCCGGACTGGCGCCATGCACCGCAAGGCACTGCGCGGCATAGTCGCCCGCGAAATGGTAGTCCGCCAGCCGATCGCTCAGATAACCCAAGGCGACCGAACCGATCCCCAGCCCCGCCACCGTCTGCCCGAACGCATGCAACGCCGCCGCCGATGCGCGCATGCGCGGCTCGACCAGGGTTTGCGTCACCGTCATCACTGCAGGCGTGAAGGCGTAGAGCAGCGCCGTGGCGACGAACAGGAAACCGACCAGGACGCGCCAGTCGGACTGGTAGAGCGCCAGCAGATATAGCGGCAGCGCCATCCCGACGGTAATCGCCGGTGCCCATGCCCCCCATCGTATATCGCGTTCGATCAAGCGGCTGGCGATATTGCCGCCCGTGATCTGGCCGACCATCGTGGCGAGGCTGAACGACATCGCGAAAATCAGCCCGGCCTGCGACAGCGGCAATTCGAAACGCCGCACCAGCAGAGGGATCAGAAACAAGTTGGTCCCGAAGCCGACCAGCCCGACAAGGCCGCTGCCGCACGTCAAGTGAAGAAACGATGCCGATCGGCCAAGCCGCCGGAGAACTTCGGTGAAGCGTGGGGTCAGCGCCTTGTCGCCGGCGTCGTTGCGCTCGGGTTCGGGTATCGTCGTATAAAGCAGCAGGGCGAGCACCAGACCCGGCACACCGACCGCCGCCATCGTCCAGCGCCAGCCGAAATGCTGGGCAAAGGCGCTCCCCGCAACCGCGGCGAAGGCGCTGCCAAGCGGCGCGCCCAGCGCGATCAGCGAATATACCAGGGCGCGGCGCCCGACGGGAAACCGGTCGGAGATCATCGAAACCAGCGCCGGTGTGAAACCGGCTTCGCCCACGCCCACGCCCATGCGGCAGAGCAGCAGTTGCACGTATCCCCCGGCCGCGCCGCACAGAGCGGTCATGATCGACCACAGCACCGTAACCACAGCGATCAGGCGCACGCGATTGAAGCGCTCCGCCAGGCGGGCCAGGGGTATTCCCAACACCGCGTAGAACAGCGCGAAGGCCAGACCGCCCATCATTCCCAACTGCAGATCGCTCAATTGCAGATCGCGCCGGATCGCTTCGCCGACGACCGCGATGATCGTGCGATCGACGAAATTGATCATGAAAATCGCGCCCAGCAAGGTCAGGAACCATCGGTCCCTGGCGGCAAAGCCTGTAACTGCCATGTCTACGTTCTCTCCCAACACGGACAAGGTCTTGTCTCGCGCATTGAACATATTGAACAGATTTCTTCTCATTTGCACAATTTTTTCTTGAACTGGAAAGGGGCTTGGGCCAACAGCAAGGTCAAACTGCTATCGGGGATTCCGCCAATGAAATCGCTTTTGCTCGCTCTCACCGCCCTCACCCTATCAGCCCCCGCCTTTGCCGCCGACGCGCCTGTGATAGACCGCAACGAGGCGATCTTTTCGGCAGAAGGAACAAAGCTGGGCAAGATCGACCGCGTCCTGCCGGGGGCCGACGGCACTGCCAGCACGGTGCGCGTGATCTATCGCGGCAAGTTCATCACGATCCCGGTGCAGACGCTCAGCACCGGCGAAAAGGGCCTGACGACCAGCCTGACGAACGCCGAACTCAAGAAGCTCTGACGGTTCGCGTCAGCTCGGCAAGGTGTTGGACGGGACCCCCGGGTCCCGTCCCAACCGGCGGAGCCGCCATACACTTGAAGGTCAGGGCGACCCGCCCACCGCATCACCCGAATGCAGCGGGCATCGAACGAAGCCCTATTCCTTTACCGGCGTCAGGTTCTTCATGAAGGCCACGAAGTCCGGCCCGAACTCGGGCAGCGGCAGGCCCAGCTTTTCCGCCAGATACTGCGTCATGAAGTTGTCGTTGAGCGACTTGTTCGTCGCCGGGATGTTGCCGATCCCGACCTGACGGTCGAAGGCCCCGACCGCGACCAGCGCCATGCGTAGCGCGGCAACGATATCGTAATAGTCGAGGTGTCTGGCGGTCTGCCCGCTGGCCGCTTCCCACAGGGCAATGGTCTCATCCCGGCTCGGCAGGCCTTCGAGCCGGGGCACGCCGAAGCGGCGGCCGAACAGGTCGTCGAAATAAAGCCACCACGCCAGATCGAGTTCGGCGGGGCCCAGCGCGGCCAGTTCCCAATCGATCAGCGCGTTGACGCCGCCATCGGGCGCGAACATCACGTTCGACGGGGTCGGATCGCCCCACAGCACGTTGACGCCGGCATCGTCGGGCATATTGTCGCGGACATAGGCCATGGCGGCATCGACGATCGGCATCGCGCGCCCTTTGCCCGCCGCCTTGTGCCAGGCTTCCAGCGCGCCGACGTACTGGTCGAGTCCAGGCTTGCCGAGGTCCGGCAGGGCGAGGAACTCGAAGCCATCGTGCCAGTCGATACGCGCCATGCTGCCAAAGGCCGCGATGGCGTTGGCGAAGGTTTGGCCACGCTGGGCCGGCGTCATCTCGACGAGCCAGCCTTCCAGGTTGTAGTTGGGCTTCTGCTTGGCGCATTCGCCCTCGACCTTGCCCATCACCAGGAACGGCAGGCCCAGGATATCGGACTCCAGATGCATGCCGATCCAGGGCGGCACCGGCAGGTCGCCACGCGCATCGAGCGCGGCCATCATCTTGCCTTGAAGCGCCAGGCTGCTGCCGAACACGACCTCAAGATCGGTGGGCTGCCGGCGCACCACCAGGGTCTGGCCCCGCGCTTCGCCGGCTTCGACGTAATCGACGTCGACGAAGAATATGTCGGCCGAAAAACCGGCACCCAGCGTGACGTTCAAGGGCTTCACGACGATGTCGCGCCAGTCCGGCTTCTGCGTGGCCAGCCAGTCCTGCAACTGCACGGTGATGCGGTCGGGGGTCAGAACTTCCATGTCAGAGCCCCTTCGCGGCCAGAGCGTGCTTCAACTCGGCCGTCAGCGGCCCCATGTCCTTGGGCGAAGATCCATGGAGCAGGATCTCGTCGGCACCGGCGTCGAGGAAATCCATCAACTGGTCCGCGCAGCGCGCCGCGGTGCCTACGGCGGCCCCTTCGTCCAGCCACTGCTGCGGAAGCAGCTTGCTCACGTCGACCAGTTCCTGCCGGGTATAGGCCTGGTCGGCCGGCTTGCCGTTCAGCCCGGCGATCTTGGGATGGGCGCGAATGGCGTCCAGTACCGTCTTGTCCCAACCATTGATGTCGACGATCAGGTCGCCGAAGCCGGGCAGTTCGAAATAGGTGATAGCCCGGCCGCCCACGACGGCCTCTTCCTCCGCCTTGGGCAAGTCCGGCGCGACGATGATGTTGTGATAGATACGCACCGACATCGGATCACGCCCGGCCTTCTCGGCCGCATCGCGCACGATCTTGGTGCTGTTGCGCACGCCTTGTGCCGAGACGAAGGGGTGCAGCAGCACACCGTCGCAATGTGCGCCCGCGAATTCCAGGCTCTTGGGCCCGATGGCGGTGAAGATGATCGGCGGCGGGGTGCCGCCGTGCCGATCCGTCAGGCTGATCGCCGGGAATTTGCCGAGGATGCCATCGTAATCGACCTTCTCCCCCGCCCATAGACGGCGGCAGATCGAAATCAGATCGGCCAGCCGCTCCATGGTGATCGGCGGCGATCCCAGCATCTTCATGTAGGCAGGCACGGCCCGCGCGAACATCAGGCGGAACCGCTCGCCGCTCATCGCCTGCATCATGTCGGCGACGCTGGCCGTGACTAGCGGGTGCCGCATCGTCGCATACATGGTGCCGGTGATGCGGATCTTCGAGGTGGCCTGCGACACGGCGCCGGCCAGCACCGCCGGCTCCTTGAGCGAATAGCGTTCGGAAATCCAGACGCAGCCCAGGCCGATCCTTTCGGCCTCCTGCGCTTCCTCGATACCCCGGCGCGGATCGCTGACCCGGCCGGGCAGGATGTACGTGCCGAACTTGTCGAACAGGGCCCGCGCCCCCGGCTCCTGCGCCACGTGCCGCACTTGCGTCATCACATTCGTCCTCTCTTGTCGACGCGTCGGGATTGCCCTCGCCGTCCTTCACCGCAACCTATCAGGCGACAGGGGCGGGATGAACCTCGACATAGAGCCGGGTCAGCTTGAGCGCGGCGATCTTCCAGGTCCCGTCCTGCCGGACGTAGCGCTCGTGATAATGGCCGAACCCGGTGATCGAGGCCCCGCCGGGGATCGGGCACTTGCCCGGCGACCACACCACCCGGTCCTGCATGGCGGTGACGACATCCGCCTCGTCCTCGCGCAAGTCGATTTCCGAGGAATGGACCTGATGGGCGGAACGCGCATCGATCACGGCGAAGCGAACCTGGTCGAGGATCGCCGCATGGCCGGAGATCGGTGGATTGCCGGTGTCTTCGCGAACGTCCATCACCGCATCGGGCGTGAACAGACCGATGAAGCCGTCCCAGTCCTTGGTGTCGAGAAAGCGGCAGTAGCGGGCCTTAACCATGCGTATGGCTTCGTAGTCGAGCAGCCTTGCCAGATCGTCGGTCATGTCCGCACCCTCACCAGATCACGCGCATGTGCGCGCGCAAGGTGCGTTCGCGAATGGCCTCTGCGCGCTGCTCGGGCGTGACACGCACGGTATCGGCGGGAAGATGCGCGTTCACCTCGCTCAGCTTCACTTTCCTGATCGTCGGCGTCGGCCGCTCCTCGGTGTTGAACCAGCGCCCCTGCACCGCCCCGCGCGGATAGCCGGAGGTGTCCAGCCAGTTATGCACTCCCGGATCACGCGCGGAAATGACCGCGCGGAACACCCCATCGCCGTCTATCACCGCTTGTGCGGCGTTGAGGCTGGATTGGTTGTGGTACCAGTCGGTCGTCTCGTACAATTCGTTGGTGAGGATGAGCGACCAGTAATCGACCTCCTTGGGAATGCGCACTTCGGTGACGAGCGCTTCATCCTCGGCAAGATCGTAGGCGCCTTCGTAGTACGATTGCCGCGCCAGCCCGCTCATCTGCGAGAAGTCGACGACTTTCAACATGTTGATCAACCCTTCGTCGCGCAGTTTCTGGACCTTGTCGGGAAAGGCGAGCGCGCAGACCGCAGCCGTGCCGGGTATCTCGGCGAACCTGTGGGCGAGTTGCGCCAGCGTGGGGCGCCCTTTCGAAGCCTGCGCCGCATCAAGCCGGACGATGCCGAGGCGCGGCTCGCGCTCGATGCCCCAGTCGCATCCGACGATGCGCAGCATCAGCTTCTCGGTCTCGGGCTTGAGTTCCCACCAGTCGCCGGCATGACCTTCGGGCCGGCTGGGCGAAAGGATGACGTCGAAACCGCCGTCCGCCGCGATCTTCAGGTCGTCGAAGTCGTTGGCGTCCTGTGCGGGATGGTGCTGGCCGGTGCGCAAGGTGTCCGGCCCCAACTGCGCCAGGATCATCATGCGCGTAGTGCCGCGATCGCCGCGGATGCGGTACGTGCCGCCCTTTTCGATCAGCGCCGCCTTGTAGATTGTGTCGGCGTTGGGCTGGAAGATGTTCTGGCAGATGTTCAGTTCGGGCACGAAGATCGGGTGACTACGATCATGCATGATGGCGTCGTTGGTGGTGCGCAACACGCCCGAAAGCAGCAGTCGCAGCGATTCCTGCATGACCTGCGGGTCGTCGCGCAGACGTTCGGGAATACGCTCGCGCATCTTCTGGCCCAGCGGTCGCAACTGGTCGAGCAGGTCTTCCCATTGGTAGATGCCGGTATCGGTCATGTCCGTCTCCACTGTCTGTCTGATGCCGGGCGAGGCAAGAACGCGATCCACGGGAAGGACCGCGCCGACCAGCAAGGCCGAAGCGCCCGCGCAGATATCGCGCCTAGTGTGTGGCAAGCAGGTCCCTCAGTTCCTCGCGCCGGGCAGCGTCGATGCCGGCCGCCTCGAAATAACCCTCGATGCCGCCCCACTGGCGATCGAGCACGTCAAAGGCCCCCTGGAGGAAGCCATCGTCCACGCCGATCAGCACCGCGACCATGTCGTCCGGCGGCACGAAGCCGAAAGTCGCGTGAAGATCGTGCTTGAGGTTGCCCGACATCTTGAGATTGGCACCAAAGACATCGGACTTGCGATAATCGTCGAGGATGACCGGGCGCGGCACACCCACGAGGTCGAGGAACAGGGCCACAACGACACCCGTGCGGTCCTTGCCCGCCGTGCAATGCACCAGCATCGGCGTTTCCCCTTCCAGCAACGCGTCGGTCATCGCTGCAAGATGGCGCAGGAACGATTGCGGCATCAGGCCGTAGTTGTGAGTCATCACCTCGGTCGCCCGCCGAGCGGTCGGATCGCGGCCGAGCGATTGCCACATGTCCTCGCCCTGCGCGCGCAAGTCGGTGTTCATGTCGAGGTCGAGCAGGCGGCACTCAGGTCCGCACCACAAGTGCGGCGCCTTGTCGCGCTCCATCGACGAGCGAAGATCGGCGACCGTGCGAAAGCCGAATTCGGCAAGCTCCGCATTATGCTCGTCGAGGAAGCTGGCGGGCCCTTCCGAACGGAACAGGATGCCCGGTCGCACGGTCCGCCCGCCTGCGCATGGCAGGCCGCCCACGTCGCGGAAATTGAGACGGGAAAGCGCTGCAGTCATCAGCTAGGGTCCTTGGCGGGGGGATAAGAAGGCACGACCGCGGCCATCTGGCCAAGCAGTTCGTCCGACATCCAAACATGCTCGACGAAATGGCCCACCGTATGGCGCTCGTCGGTGTAGATGTAGCGCAGCATCTCGCCGACGCTGCCCTCGAACACGACGGGATGGCGTGCAAGGTCGAGCGAGGCGAGATGCGCCTCCCAGTTTTCGACAGGGCCAGTGATACGGGTCGCTACGTGGTGGAAACGGATCGCCAGGGCATCGCCACCGGGCAGGACGTCGCGAAACAGCGGCGCCGTATCGCCGACCGGCTCGATCAATTCGATCTCGACCCCGCCCACGACCGTCAGCGCGACCTTGAGCACCGGCCTTCCCGCCGGGTCTTCGCCGGGCTGGATATTGGTCAGTTCGAAAAAGCCGGGGGCATCGTATTCGGCCTTCATCAGGGCCATGGCCGCGACGAGATCGTTGGTCACGTAGGCGACCTGGCAGTGCTGGCTATTGGGCCGTGCAAACATGCTGAATTCCTCGATGCGCAGCGCACGCTATGGCCGGGACGGCCGCATGCACCCTGCCGGATGGTCAGTTGGCGAACATCTTGCCGCCATCCACGACCAGCGTATCGCCGGTGTGGTAGGAGGACATGTCGCTGGCGAGATAGACGACGGCGCCGGCGAGGTCCGAGGGTTTCCCGGCGCGACCAAGCGGCGCCTTGGCCGCGACCATGTCGGCCAGCATCCGGCCCACTGCCGGATCGGCGAAGGTCATCTCCGTCTCGATGAAGCCCGGCGCGATGACGTTGCAGCGTACCCCGATCGGTCCGAGTTCGGCCGCAAGCGCCTTCGCGAGCGAATTGAGCGCGCCCTTGGCGATGCCGTAGTGCGCCATGGTCGGCACGCCCTGGAAGATCGAGCCGCTGCCGCAGATAATCAGCGACCCGCCGGGATCGCCCGCCTCGCTGCGCTGTTTCATGTGCCTGGCGCCTTCGCGCAAGGTGAACACGGCGCCGTCCAGGTTGACGTCGATGAGCTTGCGGTAGGTGCCGACGTCCATGTCGGTGAAGGCGACCTGGCTGGCGATGCCGGCGTTGGCGACTACCGTATCGATCCGGCCCATCGCCTCCAGCGCCCGCGCGAAGCCGGCCACGATGTCTGGCTCGCTGGCCACGTCGACGCTGTCGGCAAAGACTTTGACGCCATAGGTGCGCAGCGCTGCGGCGGCCTCCTCGTTCTTGTCGGCGCGGCGCCCCCACAGGACCACGTCGCTGCCCGCGCGCGCCAGCCCTTGCGCGAAGCCGAAACCCAGCCCCGAATTGGCACCCGTGACGAGCGCCACCTTGCCGGTGAGGTCGAACAGATTTTCCGGCAATCGCTCTCTCCGCTCACGCCGGCCCGAAACGGCCGCGCTTTGGGGAAACCTGCAGTCGTCCCCGTCACTGCGCAAGCAGGCGGTGTTTCGTCATCGTGCCAATATCATCGTCAAACCGCCCTGGCGCGGCCACTGGCCGGTCACGACAACATTGCCTGCCGGAACTGCCGCGGCGTCAAGCCGCTCGCCTTGCGGAACGCGGCCGAGAACGCCGCCGCGCTGTCGAAGCCGCACTCCCACGCCACCACCTTGATCGCCGGGCCGCCGGGCGCCAGCAACCGGCGCGCCATCGCGATCTTGCGTTCGGCGACGTAAGTGGTGAGCGTCTGCCCGGTGGTGGCGCGGAACAGCCGGAAGAAGTGCCGTGTCGACAGGCCGCATTCCGCCGCGAGTTCGGCGACCTGGGGTAGCTTTCCGGGCTGCTCGACGCGTTCGTCTATCCGGGCGATCTGCATAGGCGACAGGCGGGCGGCATCGCCAGCCTCGCGGCTGGTCGCCTGGTGCAGATAGCGATGCAGCTCGATGGTCGCCTGCATCCACACAGCGTGCGCCAGCATGTCGCTGCAAAATCCGGGCCGGGCGATCTCCTCGGCGATGCGCCGCAGCGCCTGGTCCAGCGCGCGGCAGCGAATATCGAGCGTGGCGCGCAGCGTATCCTCGCAGATGCCGATCTCCTCGGCCGGGAGGCCAGATCCGTCGAAACCGCAGCAGATCGAGGTCTGCCGCCCTTCCCCCCACCAGGTGTGCAACCGGGCCCCGGCGGGGATGAAGATGACCGGCCCCAGCGCCGTGGTCGCGCCGTGATCGATCTCCGCATAGCCGCCGCGCGGCCTGCCCGGCCGGGGCGACAGCGCCAGGTCCAGAAAGCTGCGCGGCGACGAGAACACGCCGCCTTGCGGCCCGTCGAAGCGGTAGTCGTGCAGTTCCATCACCACGCCGGGCAACGTGATCCGCCCCCGGATCGCGCAGTCCATGCCCGACGTGGCCGGCAGATCGTAGACGTGGGAGGTGCTCTCCATCAGCCCGCTTCCTCAACCATGGCGTTCTCGCGCCGAATTTGGCGCGGCGGCGATAGCCGCGCACCTTGCGAAGGAAAGGGTCGGCCTTGTTAGATCGTGCTCTGGCGCGTCCTCGACGGACAGCGACCATGGACAAGGGAGAGCGACATGAGCAGCCTCGCGCAGGAACAGGCGGCAAGCCGCAACGTCATCGACATCACCGACTTGCACGAACCGATCCTCACCGACATACAAAAGCAGGTCCTGGCGGGCGCAGAGGCCGGCGCCGACCAGATCGTGTTCGATCCCGCCGTGATCCTTGCCAACGCGCAAGGCCAGACCGGCCTGACCGATTTCGGCCCCGCCGATTTCCGCGAGCGCCTCGCTGTCTGGTGCCAGGCGGTCGACGAAGACGCGAATGCTTCTGCCGTCGCCCGCGCCAACCTGTTCCAGATGATGATCCGCCTCGCCGCGACACGGCTGCGTATCGAGGACATTGTGAAGCGGCACCCCGAAATCCTGGAGATCGCGATCGAGCGGCCGATCATCGTCGCCGGTCTGCCGCGTTCCGGCACCACGCATCTGCTCGGGCTGCTCTCGGCGGACCGTCGTTTCCGCTCCCTGCCCTGGTGGGAGGCGATCGCCCCGGTCCCGGCCCCGGATGAGGAACCGACCTCGCAGGACGCTAACCCCCGCTGGACCAAGGCCGAACATGGATGGCGGGCGATGGAATCGATCCTGCCGTACATGGCCATCATGCACGAATTCTCGCCCGACCATATCAGCGAGGACATCGAGTTGCAGGCGGTGGACTTCTCGTCCTACCTGATCGAATGGCTGGCCCACGTACCGCGCTGGCGCGATTATTACCTCAGCCACGACCAGTCCGGCACTTACGCCTACCTCAGGAAATGCCTGCAGGTTCTGACGTTCCTCAACGGGCCCAACCGCTGGGTCATCAAGTGCCCGCAGCACATGGAGCAACTGCCGGCGCTATACCGGACGTTTCCGGATGCCACCTTCGTGCTGACTCACCGCGATCCGGTCGGCTCGATCCGCTCGCAGCTTACGATGTATACTTATGCCGCGCGGATGCTGCGCAAGTCCGTCGACATCCGCGAACCGCTCGGCTACTGGCCCGCCCGCTACGAGACCCTGCTGCGCGCCTGCGTGCGCGACCGTGACGTGCTGCCACCGGAGCAGACCATCGACGTCTATTTCCACGACTGGATCCGCAACCCCGACCCCATCGTCAAGGAAATCTACCGCATCGCCGACATCCCGCTGACCGACGACGTGCTGGCGGACCTTCACGCCTATCTTGCCGAGCATGGCGAGCAGAAGAAGGGCAAGATCGTCTACGATCTCGAACGCGATTTCCACGTCACCGGAGAAGACCTGCGGCGGCCGTTCGACTTCTACTTCGAGCGCTTTCCGGTCAAGGTCGAGGTCCGATAAGATCGGGCCCTTGCATTCCTACCGTCCGGCAGGACGGCGTCCCGGCGACGCTCCTTATGAGTGGGCATCACCCCGTCTCTCAAGAGGTATTCAATGCCCGAACTTAACGTCGTCACGCGCGATGGAACGCTCAGGACGATCGAGGCCGCAAGCGATGTCAGCGTCATGGAGGCGATCCGCGATGCCGGCTTCGACGAACTGCTGGCACTTTGCGGCGGATGCTGTTCGTGCGCGACCTGCCACATCTTCGTCGATCCGGCCTTTGCGCAGGCGCTGCCACCGATCTCCGAAGACGAAAGCGATCTACTGGACGGGTCCTCCCATCGCGGCGAATATTCGCGCTTGTCGTGCCAGGTGATGATGACTCCCGCGCTTGCCGGAATGCATGTCACCATCGCACCCGAAGATTGAAGTCCCTACCGATCCGCACCCGAACAGAACGAAACGGAGAGCAACACAGTGGCCTGGAAAGAACCCATTCGCGAGCAGTTGGACGTAACCGGCTCGACCCTGCTGACCGACCGGCAGAAAACGATGGTCAAGCACTGGACCGACCTTCAGGAAACGCTGAACGCTGGCGATTTCGACGGGATGGACCGCTTCTTCCATCCCGATTTCCGCTACGGCAACCCCAACCGGCCCGACCTTGGCACGTACGAGCAATGGAAAACCTCACCCGTCGCGCTCTACAAGACCTTCTTCCCGGCCGCCTACAAGACCATCGACGCGGTGGGCAAGGGCGAGGACGAGATCTGGATCTACGCCACCCATTACTGCAAGCACGTGGGCGGCCCTTACATGGGCGTGCAGCCGACCGGCAACGAATTCCAGGTCAACTGGTTCTCGATCGTCAAGTTCGCGGGCGACAAGATCATCAACATCTTCAGCATTTCCGATGTGCTGACCATGCTCAAGGACATCGGCGTGGTCGACGTGCCGCAGCCGGTCGATCCCTATAAGTAATCCGAGCGATCGGCATCACCGGCGGCGTGCGTGGGAACTCGATCTCCCGCGCACGCCGTGCGTCCTTACGGTTGAACCGGAGGGAGCAGGCCGGCGAGGAGGAAGGCGGCCATGCGCCCTGCCTGTTCCGTCGCGTGATCCTGGTCCACCTCGGAGCCCGCGCCCAGCCTTTGCTGCATCGGCACGGCGCTGAAATAGTACCCCACGCCCTGGACCAGCAACGCCATCAGCGCCGGGGTCGAGATATGGTTCACCGGGCGCGTGCGCCGCACCGCATCCAGCAGGTCGTCCAGGCGGTGCTGGAACGGCAGCACGAAGCGATCGACGATATGATCGAGCCGCCAGGTCGACCGGCACCCTTCCACGTTGGTCAAGGCCACGATATCGGCGTTGAGCGTCGCCCACAGGCAGAACCGCTCCACCAGATGGCGCAGGCGGCTTTCGGCATCGGCGCGTTCCTCGAACACGCTTTCGACGAAAGGCGAGGCCTGCGCCATGCGCCAGTCGACCGCACGCACCCACAGGTCCTCCTTCCGCCCGAAGCGGACGTTGAGCAGATTGTGGCTTACCCCCAGCCGCTTCGAGAGGTCCCGCAGCGTCGTCCCTTCGTAGCCGCGCTCGGCGAAAGTCGCGAAGGCCACCCCAAGCAATACGTCTTCATCCACCGAATGGTCGGCGTTCTGGGCGGGGCGTCCGCGGCTGCGTTGGGGCTGATCGAGCATTGCGTGTCCCTTAGCGAATGGGCGTTGACTTATAAATTGTCATCCGTCAATTTAAACGCAAGGAGAATGGATGCCGCTATGAGTCTGCAAAAGGATGTTTGGTGGGCCGTCGCACGGTCGGAGGAAGTCACTTCGGACAAGCCGTTGTCCGTCGATATCGGCGATCAGCCCATCGTTTTGTGGCGCGATAATCATGGCATCGCGCGCGCCCTGGAAGACCGCTGCCCACATCGCCGGGCCCCGCTCTCGCTGGGCTGCATCCGCGACAACGGCTTGATCCAGTGCGGCTATCACGGCTGGAGCTACGACGGCGAAACGGGGCGCCTGAAGGAAATCCCGAACATGAAGGACCAGCAGAAGTTTCCGCCGGTCTACAAGGCTACCGCCTTCGCCGTCAGCGAGCAGGCCGGATTCGTGCGCGTATGCCTCGATCCCAAGGCCGAGGCGCCGGCCAGTGCGTCGCCGCACTACAAGTACAGCGGCACCGCCAACGTGAGCTTGCGGCATCAGGAATACCTCGATGCCCTCTATGACGATCCCAGCCTGCTGATCGCCATCCGCGCGGTGCACTTCACCCCTTATCTGATGTCGGAACTGCACGAGCAGGGCGGCAGGCTGGTCATGGAACGCAGTTGCCAGTGGAAGACGCCGCATTGGCCGGCCCACTTCGTCGCCGAGTTTCCGCTCACCTTGCTGACCAGCACCGATCCGGTCAGCGGCGAAACCGAACTCACCTTGCGCGACGATCAGGCGAAGGAACTGCTCCACGCAGTGCTGGCGCCGGTACCGGCGGCACGCGGGGTCACGGCGGTACGCTGGCGGGCCGAACTGGGCGAGCGCCACGCCGGCATCCGGGGCGCGCTGCTGCGCGGCAGCAATCCGCTTTCGGTCCTCTCGTCGATCGACGGAACCAAGCTGCGAACCACCAAGCCGACGGTCTCTCTGCACGGCGAAGACCTGCGCGCGGAATTGCGCGGCGCCACTCATGACAGCTCCCAGCCTCCGGTTGATCGTACCGTGGCTGCCTGAAGGAGGATACCCCAATGCTCGAAGTAGCCGACCGTCCCTTGCAAACGGACGAAAGCCCGACCACCCGCGCGTCCACGCCGATTTCGCTGAACGCAATCAACCGCTGGGTTCCGCACGACATCGTGATGCGCGATAGCTGGTTTCCGGTAGCTCACAACTATTCCGTGACCGGAAAGCCAGTGCGGCGCGCGATCTATTCGCACCCGATCTTCCTGTGGCGCGAGGACGGCGTCGTCGTCGCCAGCGAGTTCCACCCCAACGAACGCATAGCCCGTGACAAGAGCGTCTATACCGACGTAAAGGGTCATTACCCGACCATGGAGCACTACGGTGTCGTCTGGGTGTGGTTCGGGAACCCCCAGGCCGCCGACCCGGTCCACCTGCCGAGCCTGCCGTTCCTGCCCCCAAAGGGCGGCCTGCCCAAACACATGACCGCCACCGTGCGGTTCGAATCCTCCGCGCCCATCAGCCTCGAAAACCTGATCGATCTGACGCATGCCGACTTTCTGCATGCCGACGTCGTGGGTGATGAACGTTCGGACAGCGAAACGGTCGAGACTTTCTACGACAGCGAGACCGTCACCATGGTTCGCACCTTGGTGAACAAGTCGGTGGCGCCGGTGATGAAGTTCTTCAGCGGCATCCGCCAGCCGACCCAGAACGTGCGCCAGGTGATCCGCATCTATCTGCGTTCGCACTGCGCGATCGCTTATGGCCAGTTCAACCCCGGCGACGACGTGCCGCTGTTCCACCCCTGCACGCCCGAAACGCGCGACCGCACGCGCATGGAAATGGTGATGAACACCTCCAATGCCGGGCTCATGTTCCGCCATGTCATGCCCAAGGCCGGCTACAAGGTCTCGCGCCAGGACAGCTACATGACCTCGCCGCAAAGCCCGCGCTACATGCGCCATACCGACCGCAAGGACCTGCACAGCAAGTTCGACCAGGCCGGACAGCGCTATCGCATGGCGATGATGGAACTCGCCGAGCGCCAGGAGAAGGGCGATTTCGCCTATCGGGACAACGTCAGCGCCGATTGCAGCGACATCATCGGCCTGCGCAAGGAACTGTTCCAGTTCTGACCTGATCTCTCCACTGGGCGGGCCGCGAGTCCGCCCTTTTTTTCCGATAACGGGAGGGTACATGCCCACTTTCACCAACGCCGTCGGCGGTGAACGCCGCTGGTGGGCCGTCATGCCTACCCTGCCCGCCCCGGCGATGGCCGGTATCGGCCAGCAGATGGAACAGGCGGGCTTCGAAGGCTGCTTCTCGCTCCAGATCTACGGCCCGCCGTTCGTGCCGATGGCCGCGACGGCGGCGCTGACCAGCACGCTCAAGGTGGGCACCGGGGTCGCCATTGCCGGCACCCGCAGCCCGGTCGAAACCGCTTACGCCGCGATGGACGTCGATCGCATCTCGGACGGCCGCTTCGTGCTGGGCCTGGGTTCGAGCATCAAGAGCTGCGTCACCGGCATGTACGGAGAGCCCGAGCGCAAGCTGCTCACACACTTGCGCGAAAGCGTGAAGGTCATCCGCTACGTGATCGCCAATGCCCACAAGGGCCTGGATCCGATCGCGGGCGAGTATTTCTCGGCCGATTTCGAGGAAATGATGCTCACCGCCCCGCCCGTGCGCGAGGAGATCCCGATCTGGATCGCCGCGCTGCAGGACAAGATGACCGCGCTGGCGCTGGAAATCGGCGACGGGCTGATGGTCCACGCGCTGTGGTCTGCCGCCTACACCAAAAGCAAGTTGCCTTTCCTCAACGAAACACTGGCACGCTTCGGCCGCACGCGCGCCGACATCGAGATCAACGCCTGGCCGTGGATCGCGGTCAACGACGACAAGCAGCAGGCCATCGACGACAGCCGCGCCACCGTCGCCGCCTATTCGGGCTACAAGGAGTACGAGCCGTTCTTCGAAGCGATCGGCTTCGGCGACCAGGCGCGCGCCTGCCAGCTCAGTCTGGGCGAACACGGCGACATCGCCAAGGTCATCGGCAACGTCTCGGACGAGATGGTCGAAGCCTTCGTGACCTGCGGCCCGATCGATGAGGTACTGGAGAAGATCGAGCCGTTCTGGGACGTGGTCGACTCGCTCTGCCCGATGACGCCCTATCGCGACCTGACGATGGACCAGTTGACGCAATACAACGCGGGCCTGTTCAAGCTGGTCGCCACCGCCAAGGCACGGGCCGGCGCGGCGCTGCAATCGGCTTAGGGCGGCAGTGACGAGGACGCAGGACCCGATACCCGCGCGCCAGGCCATCGCCGACCAGTTGAGCAACTATGCGCGCGCGGTGGACCGCATCGACCCTGAACTTGGCTACCGCGTCTGGCACGAAGACGGCACCGCCGATTATGGCACCATGTTCCGGGGCAGGGGCCGGGGCTTCGTCGACTGGGTTTGTGCGACGCATGCCCAGATGACCGCTCACGCCCATCATATAACCAACGTGCTCATCGACGTGCGCGGCGACCGGGCTTCGAGCGAGGCCTACGTCCACGCCACCCTGCGGTTCAGCCGCGAGGGCCGGAACATGGTCGGCAGTGTGTTCGGACGGTATCTCGATCGCTGGTCGCTGCGCGACGGGCACTGGGCCATCGACCACCGCATCTACGTGCAGGACATGGACGAGTTGCGCGACGCCGGCGCCCCGCTGGTCGGCGCCTTCGGCGGCACGCGCGACCGCAGCGACCCATCCTATGCGGTGCTTTCAGGCGAGCCCTAAGCCGCAGGGGCGCGACGCCGCGCCCCACCGCATCAGGCGGGCACCAGCTCCTCGACCATCGCCTTGCCGGCGATGAAGCCCGTCACCATCGCCGGGCCCACGTTGCAACCATGGGCCGGAGACTTGCCGCGCCAGATCGAATTGGCGTCGAGCCCGGCGGCATAGAGCCCCGACACGGCCCGTCCGTCGGCACCGATGACCCGGCACCGGGCATCGATCTTCAGGCCAACGGTGGTCGAGCCATCGCCGGGATAGATCTTGATCGCGTAGAACGGTGCCTTCTCCACCGGGCCGAGGCAGGGATTCGGCTTGTGCTTGGGATCGCCGATCTCGATGTCGATCTGCGTATCGCCTTTGCCGAACTCCGTATCCGTGCCGGTTTCGGCAAAGCGGTTCATCCTGGCGACGGTCTTTTCCAGCCCATCGGCATCGACGCCGATCTTGGCGGCGAGCGCGCGCAGCGTCGGCGCTTCGATCACGTAGCCCGCCGCCACCAGCTTCTTGAGGCCGCCACCGCCGGGATAGACCATGCCCATCCCGTATTTCTTGACGAAAGCCGCATCGCCGATGATGTGCGCGGGCACCGCACCGTCGGCGTGCATGGCTTCGACGAAGTGAACCGACGCCTCGTTGCCGAAGCGTTCGCCCCTGGCGTTCACCGCGATGCAGCCCGGCTTCGACATGTCGATGAGGTGGGCATAGCGTGCCACGTAACCGTCGGGACGAGTCAGCTTGGAAACCACCGCCCAGACCGCGTTGACGATGTTTTCACCGCCCAGCGCCGCGCCGGCGTCCAGTCCCATGTTCATGCCATCGCCGGTGTTCTCGTAAGGCAGGATCGAGACGTGCTGCTCGGCAAAGGGGATGTAGGCCTTGCGCAACTGCTCGCTCGCCGAAAAACCGCCCGAGGCCAGCAGCACCCCCATTCGCGCGCCGATCTGCTCCGCGCCGACGCGCACGCCCGTCACCCGGCCGTCCTTCACGACGAGCTGGTCGACGGCAGCGCCTTTCTCCATCACGACCCCCGCGTCGAGCGCCGAGCGCAGCAGCCGGGCCGCCAGCGCATTGCCCATCGTCAACCGGGTTCCACGCGGATAGCGACGCACCTTGTCGGCGCCGAACCGCGCGGCGAGCTTGCCGAAATGGATGATGGACCGCGCCGACGGCATCTGCGCCAGGTAAGGCAAGTCGAACAAGTCGATCATGAAACCGCCGGGCGCGTTGAACTCCTCGCGCGCGGGCTTCAGATCGGCGAAGTGCACGCCCAGCTTCTTGCCGTCGAACTCCTGCGGCGCCAGCAGTCGGCCGTGGTCGGCGGCTCCGGCGACTTGTGGGTACCAGTCGCTGCTGGGGAGGGAGAGCAGGAAGTGTACGGCGCTGTGCCGCTCCAGCCATTCGACCATTTCGGGGCCGGCATCGAGGTACGCGTCGATCAGGTCCGGCTCGGCGGTCGGCCCGATCACGTCGAGCACGTACTGGCGAGCAACCGCGCGGCTGTCCTTCACCCCCGCCGCGCGCGCCTGGGGGCTATCGGGGATCCAGATGCCCCCGCCGGATACCGAAGTGGTGCCCCCGAATTGCGGCGCCTTCTCCAGCACCAGCACCGATGCGCCTGTAGCAGCCGCGCGCAAGGCCGCTGTCATGCCTGCGGCGCCCGATCCCACTACTACCACGTCAAATTCGCGCATCGGGGTCTCCCGCTCCCTGTCCTGCTTCACTCTCGCCCGTTTCGGGGGCATTGCCCCCTCCGCCCGGTAGGTTCAGACCTTGGGCATGATCTCTTCGGCTACCCAGCGCAGCCGATCCAGGTATTCGTCGATCCCCGAAATGCCGGGCGGCAGCGGCACGATCGTCTCGTTGACGCCCAATTCCTTGAGCCATCCGATCTGGTCGATGATCTTTTGCGCATCGCGCGTACCCGGCGCGCGCGGATCGTCCATGATCTCGTGATGCGCGCCGACGTTGAGCATTTCGAGCGCGAAGAACAGGTCGATCGGGCGACCATCGTATTCCGGCTGCGCCCGGATGATGTCGATGCACTCGGGGAATTTCTCGGGCGGCGTGCGGAACGGCGACCAGCCATCGCCGAACTTCGCCACCCGTTTGAGCACGGGCTCGGCATCGCCGCCGAACCAGATCGGCAGGCGCGGCTGCTGCACCGGCTTGGGCGCAAAGCCGACGTCCTTGAACTTCACGAATTCGCCGTCGAACTCCGGATTGTCCGAGGTCCACAACTCGATGATCGCGGCGACGTATTCGTCGGCGATGCGTCCGCGCTGGTGGAAGTCGACGCCGAGCATGTCGAACTCGTCCTTGAGCCAGCCCACGCCGAACAGCGCCGTCGCCCGCCCACCGCTCAGCCAGTCGAGCGTGGACCAGGCCTTGGCCTGCACGATCGGGCTCTGCAGCGGCAGGATCGAAACCGAGGAACTGACGCGCATCCGTTTGGTGCGCCCGGCCAGGAACGCCAGCGCCACGGTGCCGTGCACGTAATGGTCGCCGGACAGCTCTATGTGCTCCTGGGGTATGATGAAATGCTCGCCCAGCATGCACTTGTTGAAGTCCAGATCGTCCGCGACCTGCAACGCGTGGCCGATGTCGTCACCCGTCAGCGCGTGTTCCCACGGCTGGGTCATCGCCGCGACGTGCATGCTGTTCGGCACGCCCACGTTCAGCTTCATACCCTCTTCCCCTCTTCGCCTTTGTGTCGGCCGCGATGATCGGCCCGCACCGGGCGATCGCACCTTCCAAACGGAAGGGCGCCGCTTCTTCGGCCTGAAACGAGCGCCGATGCGCAGTGCCGGGCTTCGGCGAAGTCGTCGGGCGTATCGAGATCAAACGCCAGGCCGCGCCGGCGCACGATCGCCGCCTGAGGCCAGAAACCGAGATGATGCCCCAGGCTGCCCGGCCCGAACGCAAAGCGGCGCGCGCCGCCCTTGGCCAGCGCCAGCGCGTTGGTGCCTTCGCCATGCCGATCGGGGGCGATGGCGACGCCCGTGTCGAATGCCTCGGCGAGGATTTCCTCCACGTCCTCGGGCGACAGGAACGGCAGGTCGGCATGGATCACCAGCAGCGGCCGATCCGGCAGCGCCGCGCAGGCACGCGCCAGTTCCTCGTTAAGCCCAGCACCACGATCGCGCATCCATGTCGTCATTCCGGTCAGGACGGGCGTGGGTGCCAGCAACCGCACGTCCTCGATGCCCTTGACCGCCCGCAGGCTTGTCACGACACGGCGCGCCATCGCCTGGGCCAAGCTGGTCCGCGCCGGGAGGTCGAGCAGGTTCGACAGGCGTGACTTGACCTGTGAACCCTGCTTCATCGCTACCAGCGCAGTCCATCGTTGCAAGCGAACGGTCCTTTGTCTGAGGGTTTAATCCTCGAGCGGAACAAGCTCTCCGGTGATGCGAATCCCCGCGCCGTCCACCTTGTACGTCTTGTTGAGGAAGATCAGCACCGAAGTCAGCGCCTCGGCAGCGGCGGAGTTGGCGAGCGCGCCGCCATGCAGGCCGCGCAGACCCATCGCGTCGGCCAGCGCCACGACGCGCCCGCGCGCTGCCTTGTCATCCCCGAAGACCAGCACGTCGCAACCGATGTCGATGTCCTGCGCCAGCTTGTGCGCCGCAACGTTGTGGAATGCCGAAACCAGCGTCACCCCCTCGCCCAGCGCCGCCTGCGCCTTGAGCGCTGCCGATCCTTCCGACGGCAGTTGCACTCGCATGACGCGCGGCGGCAGCAGCGGAACGGTGGTATCGACGACGAGTTTGCCGCTCACGTGCGGAGCGATGTCGGCAAGCGTCGCCTCCTGCGCGGCGAAGGGGACGGTGACGATGACGATATCGCTGTGGGCCGCTGCCTCGGCATTGGTCGCACCGCGCAGGCCATGACCGAGATCTGCCGCCGCCTTCTCGGCGCTTTCCGCGCCGCGCGACCCGATCACGACCGGATAGCCCGCCCGCGCGAGCCGCCAGGCGATCGCCGCGCCCAGATTCCCGGTGCCGCCCACGACGGCTATGGTTGGTAGGGTCATGCTGAGGTTTTCCTTCGTTTTTCAACCCACGCCGTGCGCCGGAACGCGCGCAGCGACATCGCGATAAAGCGTGGTGCGTTGGCGCACCGGCCGATCGACCGACGCCGCCAGCGCACGCATCTCCGCAGGACCGAATTCCTGTCCGTTGACGCCGCCCGCCGCGCGCGTGATGGATTCGTCCATCAGCGTCCCGCCCATGTCGTTCGCCCCCGCCTGAAGCGCCGCGGCGGCACCTTCCGGCCCCATCTTGACCCACGACACCTGGATATTGGTGACGACCGGGTGCAGCACGATGCGCGCGATGGCATGCATCAGGACCGCCTCGCGATAGCTTGGCCCGGACCGGGCGAGGCCCTTGCGCCAGATCGGCGATTCCATGTGGACGAAAGGCAGCGGCACGAATTCGGTGAAGCCGCCGGTCTCCTCCTGCAAGGCGCGGATGCGCAGCAGGTGGCGCGCCCAGTGGCGATACTGTTCGACGTGGCCGAACATGATCGTCGCCGTGCTGCGCAGCCCGACGCCGTGCGCCACGCGCATGACCTCGATCCATTCGTCGGCGCTGACCTTGTCGGGACAGATGACGGCCCGGATTTCCGGATCGAGAATCTCGGCGGCGGTGCCCGGAAGCGAGCCCAACCCGGCGGCCTTCAGACGCGCGAGGTAGTCTTCCAACGGCAGGCCCAGCGACTGCGCGCCGTGCGTGACTTCGAGCGGCGAAAACGCATGGATGTGAATGCCCGGCGTCGCCGCCTTCACCGTGCGCAACACCTCGAGGTAGGTATTGCCATCATAGTCCGGGTGGATGCCGCCCTGCAGGCACACTTCGGTGGCGCCGCGCTCCCACGCCTCGGCGGCGCGGCGGCCGACTTCGGCCATGTCCAGCCGGTAGGTGGGGCCGCGCATCGCCTTGGTGCTGCCCTTGGAGAAGGCGCAGAACCCGCATTTGTAGAGGCAGATGTTGGTGTAGTTGATGTTGCGGTTGACCGCATACGTCAGCGTTTCGCCCGAACTGTGCCGCCGCAGCCGGTCGGCGAGCGCCACGACGGCGGCAAAATCGTCGTCCTCGGCATCGAACAGCACCTCGATCTCGCGCTCGCTCGGCGGCTGCCCCGCCTCGGCCCGGTCCAAGATCGATGCGAGTTGCGGAGATACGGGCCGCGCCCCGATGCAGGCGACCTCGGGCACCGCGTCACCGCGCCCGGCCGCCCAGTCGTCGCGCTTGGGCAAGCCGCGCGCGTCGATCGCGCGCAGGACGCGCGTGGCCATCGCAGGATCCGCCCATTCCTTCGCGCCCAGCGCATGGCGCGGGCCGATCGCCAGCCGCTGCGCAAGCGTGCGACCGGCATCGCGGGTCGCGGTCTCCAGCACTTCGAGGTGCGGCCAGGGCGCTTCGGGGTTCACGTGATCCGGCGTGACCGGAGAAACCCCGCCCCAATCGTTGACCCCGGCGCGGATAAGCGGCGCCAGATCGACCCGTTCGTGCAGGTTCGGCGGCGCCTGGATGGTCATCTCCGGCCCCAAGATCAACCGCGCGGCGGCGATGGCCCACACATGATCCTCGAGCGAAGGTTCCGCGTGACCTTCCATCCGCGTGCCCGGCTTGGCGCGGAAGTTCTGGACGATGACTTCCTGGATATGCCCATGACGGCGATGCAGATCACGGATCGCCACCAGCGCCTCGACCTGTTCGCCGCGGGTCTCCCCGATCCCGATCAGCAGGCCGGTCGTGAACGGTACTTTCGCCCTTCCCGCGTCCTCGATCGCGGCGAGGCGGCGGGAAGGGGCCTTGTCCGGGGAGCCGAAATGCGGCCCTCCGCGGGCGCACAGACGCTCGGATACGCTTTCCAGCATGATCCCCATGGAGGCCGCATGCGGGCGGAGCATGGCGTAGTCGTGCGTATCCATGAGACCGGGATTGAGATGCGGCAGCAGCCCCGTTTCGCGCAGGACGAGCTGCGCCATCGCCCCAAGATAAGCCAGCGTCGATTCATAGCCCAGGTTGGCCAGCGCTTTGCGCGCGGCGGCATAGCGGGCCTCCGGCAGATCGCCCAAGGTGAACAGCGCTTCGCGGCACCCGGCCGCAACGCCCGCGCGCGCGATCGCCAGGACTTCCTCCGGATCCAGATAGGCCGTCCCCGACCGCGCGGGCGTGGTCGCGAAGGTGCAGTAATGGCAGACGTCGCGGCACAGCCTGGTGAGCGGGATGAACACCTTGCGCGAATACGTGACGCGGTGCCCGTGCCCGGCCAGCGTGGCGGCCTCCGCCGCCGCCATCATGGCGTCGGGCCGAACGCGCAGGAGCCGGCTGGCGATACCCTGCGCATTCCCGTCGCTTTGATAGAGCCTGTCCAACGTCACATCACACTCCACGCCTTGGCTCCACGCCTTGACCAGACCATTGCCGGCTGGGATGGCGACCCCAGCCCGGCACACTGATTAGAACGAGTATTTCGCCGATACCCCCCACGTCCTCGGCTCGCCCGCATAGACCGAGCTGGTCGGGAAAGAGGGCAGCAGCACGCTCGACGCGGAGTAGTACTTCACGTTGAACACGTTCTTCACGAAGACGCCAAGGTCCAATCTGGTCCCGGCGATACCGCGCAGATCGAGACGGGCATTGGCGAGTTCGTAGCCCGGCAGCTTCTCTCCGTTCTGGCCGCCGAAGTCGTCGGTCATGAACAGATCTGCGTTGAACGTCAGTTCCCCGTCCGCCGGACGGATAGGCATGATCCAGCTAAGGCTGGCCGTGCCGGAGAAGGTGGGGGAATACTTGTTGACCTGATCAGGACCCAGCACGATCGTCGACGGCAAGGTGCCCGGGATGGTAACGCGCTCGACCTGTACGTTGGTGTAAGCGGCATTGAAGCTGATCGTCATGCTCGGCACCGGGCTGATCGACGCTTCGAGTTCGACGCCCCAGATACGCAAATCCGCCGCGTTCACCGCCAGCGATCCGTTGCTCGGCGAATCGGGCGTGCCGTTCGGGACGGTCGTCTGGGAATTCAGGAACTGAAGGGCGTTCTTGTACTTGCTGTAATAGGCGGCGATATTCAGCAGGCCTCGCGCCGAACCGACGTGGTAGTTATATTTCGAGCCGACTTCGACGTCGGTGATCGTCTCTTCGCCGGTCTTCTGGAACGGCCGCAAGTCGGCGCAGACGCCGCCGGTCGATACGCAGGCCGGATCGACGCCGCCGGTGGTGAAGGGGGTTTCGAAAAGCGGCGTATTGACGTTGGCACCGCGATAGCCGCGCCGGGACACGATATAGAGCAGCCAGTCCGGATTCGGCTTGTAATCGAGGCCAATGGTCCAGCTCGGCTCCTGGCCCTTGTTGGATACGGTACCAACGCCGTCGATCGCGCCGGTCCCCGCGACGGCGAGGCAGGTCGCTTCGGTGGCGTAGGTGGTGCCGATCGCGCCGCCACAGGCGGAAACCTTGTCCCAGCTATAGCGTGCGCCCAGGTTGAGCTTGAGCTTGTCGGTGATCTCGTAGCCGATCTGGCCGTAGACCGCCCAGTTCTTGTTGCGCACATGGGCCGTAACCGCCGGCGCCGGAACCGAGCCGACCGAGAAGGCGGTGAACTGCGAACCGCTGGCACCCGCGGGCTTGTCGTTGTTGTAGAATACGCCTGCGATGAAGTTGAAACCGTTGAAATCGCCGAGCAACTGTGTTTCGTTCGTCATATACTGGCGGTCGAGCACCGACGAGGCCGTGAACAGCGTGAACGGCACCGACGCCGGGTTGGCGAGCCCCGTGGGGATCTCCAGGATCGGCAGGCCGCCGGTGTTGATGAGCTGGTAGCTGTAGTTCTTGCGATAGCCGAAGATGTTGCGCAGCGTCAGCGCCCCGAAGGTGAACGAGGTGTCGTTCGTGATCGAGGTGGTCTTGCGATAAGCCGCGCCGCCGTCGATCCCGCCGTCGAACGAACCGCGCCTGTTCGCCCGCTGCGTGGCAAGCGCTGCACCGACCTGCGGCTGGGCCGCGCCCAGGCCGAGCGCTGCGAACGGATAGTTCTCGCGCAGCAGATACAGCCCGCCTGCCAGTTCGTCGCCCTTGAAGTATTCGTAGATGGTCGAGCTCTTCAGTCCGTCGACGGGTTCGAGCAGCAACGACAGGCGGAAACCGTCCTGATGGATATTGTCGAAGCCGGGGCCGCCGTCGAAGGCGATCGTGCGCGGATCCTGGCGGCGGATCTGGCCCGCCGCACGAAACGCCACCTTGTCCTCGACGATGGGAATGTTCACCGCGCCCTGGATCTCGCGGTAATCGAAGCGGCCATACGTGCCTTCGACGTAGCCTTCGAATTCGTAGGACGGCTTTTCACTGCCGATCACGACCGCGCCGCCCAATGTATTGCGCCCGAACAGCGTGCCTTGCGGGCCCTTGAGCACCTGGATGCTGCCGATGTCGTAGGTCGGCACGTTCGAACCGACGGACGGAAGCGGAATGTCGTTCAGGTAGATGACCACGCCGGGCGTCACTTCGCCCAGCGGCAACTGTCCGATACCGCGCAGTGTAAGCGCCACGTTGTCCTTGCCGCCCTCTGACGAGAACGTGAAACCGGGCGCGATGGTCTTGACATCGCTGACGGTCTGGACCGTGCTGCGCTCGAGCGCATCGGCCGAAAACGCGGTGATCGAGACCGAAACGTCCTGCAACCGCTCGGCGCGCCTGCGGGCCGTCACGACGATGTCGGATGGACTCGCCGCTTCGGCTTGCCGTGCCGGCGCGGCGCTCTCCTGCGCGGCGGCCGGGATGGCGAACAGGGCGGCAGTCGAGAAAAGCGCGCCTTTCAGGATTTTCGTATGCATTTTTATCCCGTCCAAATACTGTTATCGTTGCCGGCCGCGATCGTTGGGTCGGGGCCAGTGGTGGCGCTAGTTGCGCGCCTTGCCGGGTTCTCTCCACCTATCTCGCGATAGGCCGCGTAAACCTTGATCCTGTTTCTTGCGTGATTGCCTTCCAGGGCGGACGCCCCGACGCGACCCTACGATCAGGACCAGTCCCGTATCGCCTGCGCGATGTCGACCACGCGTGGTTCGCCGATTTGGCCAGGCGTGCCCGACAGGCGCGGCGCGGGTGCCGGATGCGCAAACCCGCCGCGCTCGACGAACGTGCCGCGCGCCCGGTTGTGGGGGTGGTGCGGCGCTTCCGCCATCGACAGGATCGGCGTCACGCAGGCATCGGTCGGCTCGAACACCGCCGCCCATTCGTCGCGCGGGCGGGTGGCGAACACTGCCGCGAAGTCCGCCTCCATGGCGGGCCACGCGGTGCGGTCGTTCTGGTCGTAATCGTGGTCCGACAGGCCCAACCCGATCAGCATCTGCGCGAAGAACTTGGGCTCCAGGCAGCCGACGGCGACATGGCGCCCGTCCGCGCAGGCGTAGCTGCGATAGAACGGGGCGGCCCCGTCGAGCAAGTTGGACGCCGGCGCATCCTGCCACAGGCCCTTGGGCTGCCAGGCGTAGAAAAGGCTCATGAGAGAGGCCACGCCATCGCCGATGCACGCGTCGACCACCTGCCCCCGTCCGGTGCGCTGCGCTGCCAGCAAGGCACTGAGCATGCCCATGACGAGGAACATCGTGCCGCCGCCGTAATCGCCCACGAGGTTGAGCGGGACCGGCGGCGGCGCGCCCTTTTCGCCCATCGCATGGAGCGCGCCGGTGATCGCCAGGTAATTGATGTCGTGCCCGGCGCGCAGCGCCAGCGGCCCGGACTGGCCCCACCCGGTCATGCGCCCGAAGACGAGGCGGGGATTGCGTTCGAGGCAGGCATCGGGCCCCACCCCGAGGCGCTCCATCACCCCCGGCCGGTACCCCTCGATCAGCCCGTCGGCATGGGCGATCAGGTCGAGCAGCCGGGCCCGGTCGGCGTCCTGCTTGAGATCGAGATGCGTCACCGCCCGGCTGCGGTGGAGGATATCGCCGCCGACGTCCTCCCACGCACCTGCCCCCGCGCTGGCCGGGCGGGCGACCCGCACGACGTCGGCGCCGAGGTCCGCCAGCAGCATCGCGGCGAGCGGAACCGGACCGATCGCGTCGATCTCGACGATGCGGATGCCGGCGAGCGGCCCCCTCGCTTCCTCCATCAGATGTTGGTCCGGTCCGCGCCCTTGAGATCGAGCATCGCGCGCGCCTCGGCGGGCGTGGCGATTTCCAGGCCCATCCCTTCGATGATCTGCCGCGCGGTGCGGACCTGCTCGGCGTTCGTCTCGGCCAGCCGCCCCCGGCCGCCCCACAGCGAATCCTCCAGACCGACGCGGACGTTCCCGCCCATCGAGGCGGCCATCGCGACGATCCCCATCTGGCGCGCGCCCGCGCCCAGCACCGACCACTCGTACTGGTCGCCGAACAGGCGATCGGCGGTGCGCTTCATGTGCATGACATCGTCGGGATGGCCGCCGATGCCGCCCAGGATGCCGAAGCAGGTCTGGATGAACAGCGGCGCCTTAACCAGCCCGCGATCGAGGAAATACTTGAGATTGTAGAGGTGGCTGGTGTCGTAGCACTCGAATTCGAAACGCGTGCCCAGGGGCGACAGCGTGGTCAGCAGGTGCTCGATGTCGGCATAGGTGTTCTTGAACACAAGATCGCGCGACGCCTCGAGCGCGGCGGGTTCCCACGCGTGCTTGAAGTCCTTGTAGCGGTCGAGCATCGGGAACAGGCCGAAGCCCATGGTGCCCATGTTGAGGCTGGCGACTTCGGGCGCAAACGTCTTTGCCGGGCGGATGCGCTCCTCCACCGTCATCGACGGGTGGCCGCCGGTGGTCAGGTTGATGACCGCGTCGCTGCGCTGGCGGATGACCTTCAGGAAAGGCTCGAACAAGTCGGGGTTTTGATCGGGGCGGCCATCGACGGGATTGCGCGCGTGGAGGTGGATGATCGCCGCGCCCGCTTCGGCGGCGCCGATCGCCGATTCCGCAATCTCCTCGGCGGTGACGGGCAAGTGGGGCGACATCGACGGGGTATGAATGGCGCCGGTGACGGCGCAGCTGATGATGACTTTACGTTTGGCCATGACAATTCCTTTCGCGCCGGGTGGCCTTGGCAGGCCCCCCGTTCGCGGCAATCTATCCTTCGATAGGATGACGGGCGCGACCGCGGCCGATCGCGCCCGAGGCCGTTACGGCAGGATGCCGAGCTGGCGGGCGCGAAGGACCGCCTGGGGACGGCGGCGCACCCCGAGCTTGTCGTAGATCTGCTGCATGTACCACTTGACCGTGCCCTCGGTCAGGCCCAGCCGGTCGCCGATCTCGCGGTTGCGCAGGCCGCCGCCCACCATGGTGAGGATATCGACCTCGCGGTTGGCAAGGCGTCCGGTGAGGCCGAAGTCGTCTTCCTCGTCTTCCTCGTCCTCTTCGTCGGTGCGCACTTTCGGCCCTGCCCGCATCAGCGAGACCAGGCTCACCGCGAAACGGTCCGCCGGGGTGTCGAGGTCCGGTCCGGTCGAATAGGCTTCGACCAGCAGCGATGCGATCACTTCGCCTTCATCGAGGAACATGCGTACCCATCCCGCCGGCTCCGCCATTTCCACGGCAGCGCGGACCGCCCGGCGCGCTTCCGAACGGTTGCCCTGCAGCACCGCGATCTCGGCAAGCAAGAATTCGAAGGTGACGGCCGACCGCGTCGCGCCGCTGCGCTTGACGAATTCGAGCCAGCGATAGGCGACCTTGCGCGCGCGTCCCAGCCGGTGGCGCTGCATTTCGATGCGCAGCCAGGCGATGGCGATGCTCTCGTTGCGGCGGGTGGGGCGCAGTGTCGGGATCGGCTCGCCATCGATCTGGGGGTCGCCGGCGAGGAAATGGCGCTCCGCCTCCTCGACTTGCCCCGCCTTGACCAGCAGCCGCACTTCCTCCGCCACCACGATGGCGCGCAGGCGCTCCAGCCCGCACTCGATCGCCACGAGGTGCGCATCGTTGAGGGTGGACAGCGCGCCGGGAAGGTCCCCGCGCGCGGCACGAAGACGCGCGTTCACCAGATAGCCCGAGGCCATCTGGTCCGCGAACGCCCATTCGCGCACCACCGGCAGATAAGTGTCCACCAGCGCTGCGGCGCCGTCGACGTCGTTGGCGTCGTAGAGCAGTTCGGCCAGCGGCAGCGCCGGCAGCGCCGCCAGCCCCGATCCTTCGCCGTGGATCTGGTGGGCCAGGTTCAGGGCTTCTTCGAGGAAACGCCGGGCGAACTGCGTCTTGCCCTGCGCCATCAGCGTCGGCGCAACGGACGCCTTGAGCGCGATCGAGGCGAAACCCGAACCCGGGCGCGCCAGGGCGACCCGCGTTTCGGCCTCCAGCTTGAGCATGTCGCTGAAATGATAGAGTTCGCGGCGCGCCGACATCAGTTGCGCCAGCAGCGTGCAGTTCAGATAGGCATGGCCTTCGTCGAGTTCGCGCAGCAGCACTTCGGCATCCGCCTCGACACTGACCATGTCGTCGCGGGCGGCGTGGAGCATGACCAGGCGGTGGCGGATGATGAGCTGGAGCCGATCGGCATCGTGGTCGGAAATGCTCCCCGCCGCGTGCTGATCGTCACGGGCCTTTTGGGCCGCGGCGATGAAACGGTCGGCCGAAGCGAACGCAAGCTGCCGGATGCGCCGCCAGGCCAGCGCGAGCAGCAGGCTGGGGCGCCGTTCGAGCAGCGGCCAGGGCAGCTCCGCGCCAAGTTCGTCGATACGGTACAGATATCCCGAATAGATCAGCGGATCAGCAAGGCGATCGAGCTGATCGGCGAGGAATTCAGCGTCGCCGCTGAGGCGGGCATGCTCGATGGCGATCTGCAGTTCGCCCTGTTTCGCAAAGTGCAGGCTCGCGCGGCGGTGCATCACCGCGGCCCGCGACGGCGCCCGGTCCATCAAGCGGCCAAGCACCATCTCGCGAAACAGCCGATGGTAGCAATAGCGGCCGCGCTCCTCGTCCACGGCGTTGAGGAACAGGCCCTGGCGGAACACCTGGTCGAGCATCGTCCGGGCGTTCTCGTCCCCGGTCACGGCGGCGCAGGCAGACGGCGTCAGTTCGTCCAGGATCGAGGTGTCGACGAGGAAGCGGCGCACGTCGTCCTGCTGCTGCGTCAGCACTTCCTCATGGAAATATTCGGCAAACTCCGGGCGCAGGCCGGTGATCTGCAAGGTGCTCGAACCCAGGCCTTGTCGCCGATACAGTTCGCAGGCGATGACGATGCCCGAGACCCAGCCTTGCGTGTCGCGCACGATCTCGCCCAGCGCCTGCGTGTCGACCGGAACGCCGACGGTGCGGGTGATCAGCTCGGTCGCCTCGCCCAGCGTGAACGACAGGTCCGCGTTGCCCACTTCGACGAGGAAGCCCAGCGCGCGGATCCTGGCGAGCGGCAGGCCGATCGCCCCGCGCGCGGCGACCACGATCGTCATGGCATCGCGCGCGCTGGCGGAAAGCTGGGCGATGAATTCGAGCGTCGGCGTGTCGAGCAGTTGGGCATCGTCGATCATGACCGCCAGCCTGGGGCCTTGCGCGGCCGCCAGGGTGCGCAGCCACGCCTCGTCCGGAGCCGAGACCGGAAGCCCTTCCCAGTCCAGACCGGCTGCCGTGCCCGCCGCTTTCAGCGCCTGGAGGAACGAAGCCTTGCCACCGATCCCGGCGCGCGCCGCCAGCCACAGCACCGGGCGACGCTGATCGCGCAGCCGTTCGGCCCAATAGAGCATCGCGGTGGTCTTGCCGCTGCCCGCCGGGGCGGAAACCGCCGTCAGCCGGGATTGCGATACCTTGTCCGTCAGATCTTCGATCGCGCGGCGGCTCACTACCGTACGCGCCGCCTGCGGCGGCAGAATCGTTGTTGGCACAACATTCATCTCGTCTCTCCCGAGAACTCGCGAATCTTTCCGATTCGTTTTTTATTCGGAATATATTTCACGCACCAAAATCTTAAATGCAAGCGCTTTCCCTATCCGCAGATAGGACATCAGGCACGGCGAACAGTGTCCATGCCGATAATCGAGGATGCCCCCCCAAATCGGGGCCCAAATCAGGAAAGGTCGACCATGAAGGCTCTCTATCTCGACAAGGCGGACGGTCCCGAGGCTGCCGTCGTCACCGATGTCGAGACGCCGGTGCCCGGTCCCGGCGAAGTGCGCGTCGCGATCCACGCCGCCTCGGTCAATCACCGCGAACTGTTCGTTACGCATGGCCAATACCCCGGCATGACCCTGCCCGCGACGCTGGGCTGCGACGGCGCGGGCGTGGTCGACATGATCGGCGAAGGCGTTTCGGGCGTGGCGGAAGGCGACGAAGTGGTGCTGTACCCGGCGCGCAACTGGGGGCCGGATCGCCATGCGCCGGCTGCAGACTTCGGCCTGCTAGGGATGCCGTTCGCCGGCACGATCGCGCAGTACATCTGCGTTCCTGCGGAGAACCTTGCGCCCAAGCCCGCCTTCATGAGCTTCGAGGAAGCCGGGGCGATGCCGCTGACGGCGCTCACCTCGTGGCGCGCGCTCATGTTCAAGGGCCGGCTCCAGGCCGGCGAGACGCTGCTGATAAGCGGGGTGGGCGGCGGCGTCGCCACGTTCGGCCTCGCCTTCGCGGTGGCCAAGGGCGCCAACGTCTACGTCACCGGCGAAAGCCAGGAGGTGATCGACCGCGCCATCGCGATGGGCGCCAAGGGCGGCCTGCTCTACACCAACCCCGACTGGCGCAAGCAGGTGGGCAAGCTGACCGGCGGCATCGACGTGGTCCTCGACGGCGCGCCCTCGCCCAGCTTCGCGAACTACGTGCGTGCGATCAAGCCGGGCGCGCGGATCGTGATCTATGGCTCCACCGCCGGTAACGAGATCAAGTTCAACGCCACCGACATCTTCCTCAAGAGCGCCAGCATCGTCGGCAGCCAGGTGGGCGATCCGCAGGACTTCAGGGACATGCTGGCTTTCGCGCAGGAACACGCGATCAAGCCGGTGATCGAGGCGACGTACCCGCTGGCACAGGCCAGGGAGGCACTGCTCCACCTGCGCGATGCGCACAAGTTCGGCAAGATCGTGGTGACGATGTGAGCGACCTGTTCAGTCTTGCCGGCCGCAAGGCGCTCGTCACCGGCGGCGCCCAGGGGCTGGGGCGGATGATCGCGGAGGGCCTGCTCAATGCCGGCGCCACGGTCGCGATCACCTCGCGCAAGGCTGAGATCTGCGAAGCCGCCGCGCAGGAGATGAGCGCGCTGGGCGCCTGCGTCGCGCTGCCGGCGGACTTGTCGACCCCGGAAGCGGCAGTCGATCTCGTCGCGCGGTACCGCGAAGCGCTGGGCGGGTGCCATATCCTGGTGAACAACGCCGGCAAGACCTGGGGCGGGGACATCGATACCTTCCCCGACAAGGCCTGGCCCGGCGTCATGGCGGTCAACGTCCAGACCCCTTTCACCATGATCCGCGAACTGCTTCCCGAACTGGGCGCTTCGGGCACGCCGCTCGATCCGGCGCGGATCGTCAACATCGGCTCGGTGGCCGGTATGAAGACCGAGCGGCTGAGCGCCTACAGCTACGCCGCCAGCAAAGCCGCCGTCCATATGATGAGCCGCGATCTGGCGGGCGACCTGGCGAGCCGCAACATCACCGTCAACGCGGTGATCCCGGGCTTCTTCCCGACCAAGATGACCGCGCACATGCGCGACGAAGACGTCGTCGACCCCGCGCTGCTGGCGCATATTCCGATGAAGCGCCTGGGCACGCCCGAGGACATCGCCGGGATCGTCGTGTTCCTGTGCTCGCGCGCGGGCGCTTACGTCACCGGAGCGCAGATTCCGGTCGACGGCGGGGTCGTCGGCTGCGGCTGAAATGGAGCGACCCTGACTCGGCGAGTCAGGGCTTAGCGCGCGCCGCGTAGAGCGCGATGGCGTGGATGGCGACCATGCACAGCGCCATCGTCGCACCACCCGCCGCCCACAGCAGGGCCGCGGGCCATCCCGAATTGAGCGCCAGCGCGATCGGCGCCGTCACCGCCCCAAGCGTCCCACCGTACGTGAACGTCGGCAGGAGCAGGAGCCAGGCCTGGCGTCCGCCGGTGAGATGCCTGTCGAACGCTCTCAATGCGGCGGCCAGGACAAAAGCGCCCGTGGCGTCGCAGAACGAGAACCACAGCGGCGAGCCGAACATATGGAACGGCTGCCGCCCGTAGAACGCGCTCAGGTCGCACCACTCGCATATCGACACGGCCAGCCAGTCGACCACGACGGTACCCGCGAACAGCCGCCACACGCGGGCGTAGCTGGTCCCTGCGGCAAACACGCGCGCGAGCAGGTAGGCGGTTCCGCCGAAGAACCACGCGTAGCCTAACGGTACGTAATACGGGATAGTCCGGTCGTAGCCGCGGAAGAACGCCAGATCGTTCACCGGCGGATACCAGTAGAGCAAGGTGTTGTCGAAGATGGGCTCGATCAGCACCGCCGACAACGCCGTGCCGGCAAAGACCAGCGGCAGTCGATAGCCCTGCCGCGCCCGTTCGCCGGACAGTAGCCACCACAACAAAATGCCGGCGAGTATGATGGTCGTGCCGACGAGAAACGCCAGCCCCGGCCCGGCCGGAGCCGGGTGGGAAGGCGCGGCCACGATGGTGCTGGGGATCACGGCAATCCGAACGTCGCCACGCCGCTGTCGGCGACGACGACGCCGCGTTCGGGCACCGAGGCGCGGAACCGGGCGGAGCCATCGCCTTCGTCCCAGATTTCGACGCGGATCGTGTCGCCGGGGATCACCGGCGCGGTGAAGCGCTGGCGCATCGAGCGCATCTGGTCGGGATTGCCGTCGGCGCACTTGTGAAGCAGCGCCCTGCCGATCACGCCCATCGTGGAAAGGCCGTGGAGGATCGGTTCGTCGAACCCGACGCTGCGCGCCAGCGCGAGATCGGCGTGCAGCGGGTTGCGATCGCCCGACAGGCGATAGACCAGCGCCTGGTTGCGCGACGTCGGCAGGTCGATCACGCAGTCGGCGGACCTCTCGGGCACGGCGGGCAGCGGGTCGCCGCCAAGATCTCGCGTGCCACCGAACCCGCCCGCACCGCGCAGCACCCAAACGCCGGTGGTCTGCGCCACGGGAACGCCCGAGAGCGTCGTCAGGTCGCGGCGGCTGCGGATCATCACCGGCTTGCCGGGCCCCTTGTCCGCGATGTCGAGGATACGCGTGGTGCCGATCAGTTCTCCGGTCGCTTCGATCGCGCGATGGATGACCAGCGATTCCTCGCCGTGGAGGATGTTTTTCCAGTCGAGCCCCGCCTTGGGGTCCATCGCCCAGAAGCCGGGCGTGCCCAGCACCAAGGCCATCGTCGGCAGCGCCTTGAGGTCGCGTTCGAACACGAAGTCGAGTTCGTCGACCGTATGGGATTGCCCCGCCCCCACGCCCAGTGCGTAGAGGATGGTATCGCGCATGTCGTAGCTCTCGCGATATTCCGGCAACCGGTAGGCCAGCAGCTTTTCGATATCGAGCACCGCCATCAGCTCAACTTCCGTTCGTCGAGGCCGAGCCCCCGGCCAATGATTTCTCGCATGATCTCGCTAGTTCCCGCGAAGATTCGGCTAATGCGCGCGTCGGTGTACATGCGGCTGATGCGGTATTCTTCCATATAGCCCGCGCCGCCGTGCAACTGGACGCACTCGTCCATCACCCTGCCCTCCAGTTCGCTGGTGAGCAACTTGGCGGACGAAGCGTCCTCGGCCGTCAATTCGCCCGCGTTGAGCAACAGGACGCTCTGGTCGACGTACGTCTGCAGCGCATCGAGTTCGGCCCGCATCGTCGCCATCTTGAAGCGGGTGTTCTGGAAAGCGCCGATCGGCTTGCCGAAGGCGCGGCGTTCCTTGACGTAGTCCAGCGTCAGGTCGAACGCAGTCTGCGCCGTCGCCAGAAAGCCGATCGCGGCGACCAGCCGTTCCTGCGCCAGGAACCGCGCGAGATAGCGGAAGCCCTGCGTCGGTTCGCCGAGCACGTTATCCTTGGGCACCTTCACGTCGCTGAAGAACAGCTCGGCGGTATCCTGCGCCTTGAGGCCCATCTTGTCGAGCTTGCGGCCCCGTTCGAACCCTTCCATGCCGCGTTCGACCACGAACAGGCCCAGGCCATGCCGGCTTTCCGGATCGGTGCGCGCCGCCACAATCACGAGATCGCCCAGGATGCCGTTGGAGATATAAGTCTTCGCGCCGTTGAGCAGCCAGTGGTCGCCCTTGTCGACCGCGGTGGTGCGCATGCCGGCCAGGTCGCTTCCGGTCGAGGGCTCGGTCATCGCGACGGCGAGGATCGTCTCGCCGCTGACGATGCCGGGCATCCAGCGATCCTTCTGCGCCTCGGTCCCCAGCTTGGCGATATAGGGGGCGACGAGGTCGTTGTGCAGGTTGATGTAGAAACCCACATCACCGTGGCGCATGTTCTCTTCGATGATGATCTGCTCGAAGCGGAAATCGTCGATCCCCGCACCGCCGTATTTCTCGTCCGCCCAGGTGCACAGCAGGCCCTGCGCACCGGCCTCGAGGTACAGTTCGCGATCGACGATGCCCTGCGCCCGGAACCGTTCGGCGTGAGCGCCGACTTCCGCCTTCATGAACTTGACGACGCTGTCGCGGAACTGCTCGTGCTCCGCCTCGAAGGTGAGCCTTCTCATGCCGGCACCGCTTCCTTGGTCTCGCTGGCCTGCGCGGGCGTGTAGAACGCCTCGCCCTTAGCGGCCTTTTCGCGCAGCCAGGCTGAGGGCAGGAAGCGCGGGCCGTAAAGTTGCGCCAGGCGATCGGCTTCCTGGACGAACCGGGCGACGCCGATGGTATCGATGTAGCTGACGGTGCCGCCGGTCCACGACGGGAAGCCCCAGCCATAGATCGCGCCGAGGTCCGCATCCTGCGGTGTCTCCAGCACGTTTTCCTCGAGGCACCGGGCGGTTTCCATGGCCTGCGCGTAAAGGTAGCGGGTCTTCAGTTCCTCGACGTCCCAGCCGTCCTCGACCGGGAAGTGCTCGCCCAGCCCGCTCCACAAGCGCTTCTTGCCGCCTTCGGGATACTCGTAGAACGCGCCGCCGGTCTTGCGACCCGATCGGCCGATCTCGTCGCGCATCCGGCGCATCACCGCGACCCCGGCGGGCGGCGTATAGGCATCGCCTTCCTCGGCGATCGCCTGGTCGACGATCTTGAGCGGCAGGTCGAGCGTCAGTTCGTCGAGCAGCGCCAGCGGACCGACCGGCATGCCCACGGCCTTGGCGGCATTCTCGATCACTGCGGGCGGAACGCCTTGCGCCAGCATCGCCGCGCCTTCGTGGATCAGCATCTGGAAGACGCGGCTGGTGTAGAAGCCGCGGCTGTCGTTGACGACGATCGGGGTCTTGCGCAACTGGGCGATGAAATCGAGCCCCTTGGCCAGCGTCTCCTTGCTGGTCTGCTTGCCCATGATGACTTCGACCAGAGCCATGCGGTCGACCGGCGAGAAGAAGTGCAGGCCGATGAACTGGTCGGGCCGCTTCGACGCCTGCGCCAGCTGCGAGATCGGCAGCGTCGAGGTGTTCGACGCATAGACCGCATGTTCCGGCAGCACAGCTTCGGCCTTGCGCGTGGTCTCGGCCTTGATCGCGGTATCCTCGAACACCGCCTCGACGATCAGGTCGCACCCATCGAGCAGCGCGAAATCGTCCGCCGGAGTGATGCGGGCGAGGACGGCATCGGCCTTGTCCTGCGTCAGCTTGCCCTTCTCGACCAGCTTGCCCAGGACTTTCGCGGAATAGTCCTTGCCCTTCTGCGCGGTCGCGGTGTCGCGGTCGATCAGAACCACCTCGATCCCGGCGTTGGCCGAGACATAGGCGATGCCTGCGCCCATCATCCCGGCGCCCAGCACGCCGACCTTCTTCACCTCATACTTCGGGAAACCTTCGGGACGGCGCGCGCCCTTTTCCGCAGCCAGCTTGGAAATGAACGTGGTGCGGACGATGTTGCGCGAAACCGGGTTGGTCAGCAGCTTGGCGAAATACTTGCCCTCGACCGCGAGCGCCTTGTCGAAGGGCATCTGCAGGCCGTGGAACACTGCATTGAGGATCGCCAGCGGCGCGGGCTGGTTGTAGCCCGACTTGGCGATGCCGCCGGCCGCCATCATGTAGGCAGCGGAATCCTCGGGCACGGTCATGCCCTTTTTCTGCGGCGGCACCCAGCCCTTGACGTCCCAGGGCTTGACCGGATCGGGACCGGTCGCGAGCCACGCCTTCGCCGCGTCGATCAGCGTGTCGGCGGGCACGACCTCGTCGACGATCTTGAGCTTGAGGGCCTCGGCCGGGGCGACCGAGCGGCCCGAGAGCAGCAGGTCGAGCGCCGTCTTCATACCGGCGATGATGCCCAGCCGCACGGTGCCGCCCGAACCGGGCAGCAGGCCGACGTTGACTTCAGGCAGGCCGACCACCGCCTTGGGATCGTCAACCAGGATACGGCGATGGCACGCGAGCGCGAGTTCGAACCCGCCGCCCAGCGCCAGGCCGTTGATCGCGGCGACCCAGGGCTTGCCCGAGCGCTCGATCGCGCGGTGCATGTCGGTGGCGCGCTTGGCGAAAGCGTAGGCCTCGTCGACGCTCAGCGTCTCGAAACCGTTGACCAGCTGCTTGAGGTCGGCGCCGGCCATGAAGGTCTTCTTGGCCGACGTGACCACCACGCCCTTGATCGCGTCATCCTCGGCGACTTGCTGCGTCACCGCTTCCATGTCGGCGATGAAGGCATCGTTGACGACGTTCATCGCGCCTTCGGCGTCGAGGGTCAGGATCGCAAAGCCGTCGGCGGCCTTGTCCAGTCGCATAGTTTCCATGGGTGTTCCCGATCTGGTTGTCAGTTGGCGCTCAGACGCGCTCGATGATGGCGGCGGTGCCGAGGCCGTTGGCGGCGCACAGCGTGATGAGGCCGGTGTTGAGGTCGCGCCGTTCCAGCTCGTCGAGCACGGTGCCCAGGATCATCGCGCCGGTCGCGCCGAGCGGATGGCCCATCGCGATCGCGCCGCCGTTGACGTTGATCCGCTCGTCGGGGATGTCCATGTCGCGCTGGTAACGCAGGACGACGCTGGCGAACGCCTCGTTCAGTTCCCACAGGTCGACGTCGCCCGCCTCCATCCCGCCGGCCTTGAGCGCCTTGCGCGACACCGCGGCAGGGGCGGTCAGCATGATCGTCGGTTCCGAACCGATGTTGGCGTAAGAGCGGATGCGGCCGCGCGGCTTGAGCCCCGCCTTCTCGCCGAATTCCAGCGAACCGACCAGCACCAGCCCCGAACCATCGACGATGCCCGAGCTGTTGCCGCCATGGTGGACGTAGCCGATGTCCTCGATCTCGGGATAACGCGCCTTGGCGACCGCTTCGAAGCCGGCCTTGCCGAAGCCTTCGAAGGCGGGCTTGAGCTTGGCCAGGCTTTCCAGCGTGGTGCCGGGGCGCATGTGCTCGTCATGGTCAAGCAGCACGTTGCCGAGGATGTCCTTCACCGGGACGATCGACTTCTTGAAATAGCCGTTCTGCCAGGCATGCGCCGCCTTACGCTGGCTTTCGACCGCGAAGGCATCGACATCCTCGCGGGTGTAGCCGTCCAGCGTCGCGATGATGTCGGCGCCGATGCCCTGCGGCGCGTAGTAGTTGCCGTAGGCCACCGCCGGGTCCGAGGTCCAGGCGCCGGAATCGTAACCCATGGTGGTGCGGCTCATCGATTCGACGCCGCCACCAATGCCCGCCTGGATCATGCCCGAATGGACCTGCGCCGCGATCAGGCTCACCGCGTCCAGCCCGGTCGCGCAGAAACGGTGGATCTGCTGGCCCGCCACGGTCTGCGCATAGCCGGCCTGCAGCACCGCCGCGCGCGCCAGCACACCGCCCTGCTCGCCCACTGGCTGCGCCATGCCGATGATCACGTCGTCGAGCAGCGCCGTATCGAGGTCGTTGCGTTCCTGCAGCGCCTTGAGCAATTGCGTCGCCATTTCGACCGAAGTGACTTCGTGCAGCGCGCCGTCCGAGCGACCTTTGCCGCGCGGGGTGCGCACGTGATCGTAGATATAGGCTTCCATCGTAAATTCCCGACAAGTGATCCCACGAAGTATCGTGGTCCTGCTGTTGGATCGCACGGGCCCGTCCGCACCTATCCGACGAAAGGCGCACCTGACGCGGGTCGCTGCAATCTCGAGCGACATTCAGACACTCGAGCATTGTGGAGCGGACACTGGTGGGCACTACGGGCGAAGATTACGCCGCCATCCGAATTTCGGCGACGACCCTGGGCGACCTGCTGCTGCGCGGCAGGGACCTGGGGGGGGACAAGGAGGCGCTGGTCTTTCCGGGCGAGCGCAAGAGCTACGACGCGGTCATCACCAGCGTGTTGCGCCGCGCGCGCGGGCTCAAGGCGCTCGGGGTGAAGCGCGGAGATCATGTCGGCATCCTGCTGCCGTCCAGCATTGAATTCGTCGAAACACTGTTCGCCAATGCGATGCTCGGCGCGGTGTCGGTGCTGATGAACGCCCGCTACAAGGCGCCCGAAGTCGCCTACGTCGCGCACAACGCCGACCTGACGACGATCGTCACCAACGATCTGGTCAGCGAGCATGTCGATTTCGGGACGCGCCTGAACGAAGCCCTGCCCGGCCTGGCATCCGCCGCCGACCCTTGCGAACTGCACCTGCCCGAAGCGCCGCGCCTGAAGCGGATCGTCATGCTCGGTGGCAACAGCCTGCCCGGCTTCGTCGACGAAGCCCGGTTCGACGCCGCCGTCGAGACCGTGAGCGAGGCGGACATTCATGCCACCCGCCTGACGGTGCGGGTGCGCGATACCGCGATGATCCTCTACACTTCGGGCACCTCGGCCAATCCCAAGGGTTGCCTGCTCAGCCACGAGGCGGTGACGCGCGAAGCCGGCAACCTTGCTCGCTATCGCTGGGAATTTCGCAGCGACGAGCGCGCGTGGTCGCCGTTGCCGCTGTTCCACATCGCCGCGATGCTGTGCATGCTGGGCGCGATGGACGTGGGCGGCACCTTCATCGGCCAGCCTCACTTCGACGCCGGCGAAAGCCTCCGGCAGATCGGCGAGGAGCGCGTCACGATGATGTTCCTGCCCTTCGTCACCTTCCACCAGGCGATGATCGCCCATCCCGACTGGGCGAGCGCCGACTTGTCCTCGGTCCGCCTGCAGAACAGCTGCTTCGCCTTCATGCCCGACCGGGTCGGCCAGGCCTATCGCGACAAGGCCCCGAACATGGTCCAGGTCGGCACGATGGGCATGACCGAGGCGACCGGCATCGTCACCACCGGCGGCTACGCGATGCCCCCCGAAATGGGCTTTAGCAAACTGGGCTATCCGCTCGCCGGGATCGAAATGAAGATCGTCGATCCCGAGACCGGCGAGGAGAAAGGCACCGACGAGCGCGGCGAAATCCTTATCCGCGGCTACAATCTGTTCGACGGCTATTACAAGGATCCGGAAAAGACCGCCCAGGCCTTCGACGCCGACGGGTGGTATCACAGCGCCGACATCGGTTCGATCGACGCCCATGGCCACGTCATGTTCCACGGCCGCTTCAAGGACATGCTCAAGGTCGGCGGCGAGAACGTGGCCGCCGCCGAAGTGGAGGCGGTGCTGGCCGCCCATCCCGCCGTGCGCCTCGCGCAAGTGGTGGGGTTGCCTGACGAGCGGCTGGCCGAAATCCCAGCCGCCTACGTCGAGCGCGATGGCGACGTCGCGGTCGCACCCGAAGAACTGATCGCCTACGTCAAGGAGAGGCTCGCATCGTTCAAGGTCCCCCGGCATATCCGGTTCATCGACGAATGGCCGATGTCGGCGTCGAAGATACAGAAGTTCAAGCTGCGCGCGGCGCTGATGGACGAACTGGGGCTGGCGGACTGATGCGAAAACCGCACGCAAGGCGGATGCACGGGAGAGAAGAATGCGCGTAATCATCACCGGTGCGGCAAGCGGTATCGGCCGCGCCTGCGCCGAACTGCTGGCCGCGGGCGCGGTCGTGCCGGGCGAGCACCAGGTGCTGCTGGCCGACCGCGACGCGGGCAATCTCGGCACGGTGGTCGAGGCGATCGGTCCGGCAGCGGCGGGCTGCGTCGTCGATCTCGCCGAAGCGGACTGCGGGGATCGCATCGTCGCGGCGGGTCTGGCGCACATGGGCGGGATCGACGCGGTCGTCAGCAATGCCGGGATCATCATGGGCGGCGCGCTGATCGACCAGCCCGCCGACGACTTCGACCGCATCTTTGCGATCAACACCCGCTCGACCTGGCTGCTGGCCAAGGCGGCGCATCCCCACCTCAAGGAGAGCCGCGGCTCGTTTGTCGCCACGGCGTCGATGTCGGGCACGCAGCCGACGCCGGGGTTGGGCTTCTATTCGTCGAGCAAGGCCGCGCTCATCATGCTGATGCGCCAGTTCTGCATCGAATGGGGCCCCGACGGAATTCGCTGCAACACCGTCTCGCCAGGGCCGACCTACACCCCGATGACCGCCGCCGGTTATGAGGACCGATCGCGCCGCGACCAGCGCGAGGCCAACATCGCGCTGCGCAAGCTGGGCATGGCCGAAGACGTCGCCAACGCGATCCTGTTCCTGATCGGTCCGCACTCGGGCCACATCAGCGGCATCGACGTGCTGGTCGACGGCGGCATGAGCAATATGCTGATGCCCGCCAGCGGCGGCGGCACCGGGCAGCAGCGGCAGCGCTGAGATGTGCTCAGGCCACCTTGTCCCGCGGCAAATGCAGCGCGAACGCCGGCAACGGCAGGTCCTGTCCGTCGATCAGGATATGCGCCGTCGCGGCAAGGTGGTCGTTGTGCAGTTGGACGGCGCGATCGGCGTCGCGCGCCAGCACCGCATCGACGATGGCAGCGTGCTCGTGAACGAGATCGCGCTCGCCCCGCGCCAGTGGCACGGTGAGATAGCGATAGCGTTCGGACTGGGCATAGAGCCAGTCGCGCATGCGCAGCAGCCAGGGGCTGTCGCACGCCGCTACGAGCGCGTGATGGAACGCGGCATGCGCGTCGGCATAATCCTCGTTGAGACGGGCGGCATCGTCGAGGTCGCGCGTGGGCGTCCGGCTCAGACGATGCGCGGCGCTGACGATTGCCGACTCCCATTCCAGCCCGCCCGCCGCGATCGCGCGCCGCAGGCACTGTCCTTCGATGTCGCTACGCACATGTACGAGGTCCACCAGATCGGCGATCGAGATCGGCGTCGCGCGAAACCCGCGCGCGTCGTCCTGCGTGACGAAACCTTCGGAGGTGAGCCGCGCCAGCGCTTCGCGCACAGCGCCGAGGCTGAAGCCGCGAACCTCGGCCAGATCCTTAATGTTGATCCGTTCGCCCGGCACCAGCCGGCACGTCAGCAGATCGTCGCGCAACTGGCGATAGGCCCGCTCGGTCAGGCTGATCTTCTTCGTCATCGCGAAAGACATAGCAGTTTTGAACTAGGACGCAACTCATCATAGTCTATTTCGGCATTTAGAATATATTTCGTGTTGACCGATGCGCAATCGATCAGCACGATGGGAGAGGCTTCAGAAGGATTGAAACATGCGTTTGGCCAAAGTTTCCAAGAATGGAATTACGGGACTGGCAGTCTCCAACGGCGATGGAATCAAGGCGGTGTTCGGTGACGAATCACTAAGCGACATCGATGCGCTGATCGCAAAAGGCGGCGACTCGCTGCAGCAGGCGGGCGCAAGAGTAGCGGCCGAGGGGGAGCCGGTGGCAGAAGCGGAGCTGACTTTCCTGCCGCCACTGGTGAAGGCGCCGAAGATCATTTGCCTGGGCCTCAACTACAAGGACCACGCGGCTGAAGGCGGCTTCCAAGTGCCGGAATTTCCGACCGTCTTCGGTCGCTTCAATTCCAGCCTGATCGGCCATGGTGCGCCGATCATCAAGCCGCCGACCTCCGACCAGCTCGACTACGAAGGCGAAATGGTCGCGATCGTCGGCACCGCGGGCAAAGACATCGCCAAGCAGGACGCGCTCTCGCACATCGTCGCCTATTCGGTGTTCAACGACGGTTCGGTGCGCGACTATCAGCTCAAGACGCCGCAGTGGACGGTGGGCAAGAACTTCGACGACACCGGCGCGTTCGGCCCCTGGCTGGTCACCGTCGACGAACTGCCCGCCGGCGGCGCCGGTCTCAAGATCGAGACGCGGCTCAACGGCCAGGTGGTGCAGAGCGCGAATACCTCGGACATGGTGTTCGACGTGGTCGATACCGTCGCGCTGCTGTCGACCTGCTTCACGCTCGAAGCGGGCGACGTGCTGGTGATGGGCACGCCCTCGGGCATCGGCCTGGCGCGCACGCCGCCGCTGTTCATGAAGGACGGCGACGTGTGCGAGGTGGAGATCGAGAAGATCGGCCTGCTGGTCAATCCGATCAAGGCGGGCTGACGGGATGATCGTGGCGGCGGGCAGCGGAACGGCGCTGCCCGCCCCGGCTGTGGAGGACGGGATGAGTGAACTGAGCAAGGGCGGGCGGCGGGAAGGTGCGCTGGGCGTCCATTCGATCGACCACTTCGCGATCGAGGTCCCCGACCTCGAAGAAGCGCGCACATTCTACACGCTGTTCGGGCTCGACGTGTGCGACCGGGACGGCGGCCTCGATCTGTACGCCAAGGGCGATCCGCATCGCTGGGCGGTCGTGACCGCGGGCACCGGCGGGCGCAAGCTGCGCTACCTCAGCTTCGGCGTCTACGAGGACGAGATCGACGCCTTCCGCGCGCGTCTCGAAGGGTGCGACGTGACTTTCATCGATGCCCCCGCGGGCGCCGATGCCGACGGCATCTGGTTCGAGAGCTTCGACGGACTGCCGGTGAACGTGCGCGTGGCCGACAAGACGACACCGGACGAAAAGAGCCGCTTCTCGTTCGTCAGCTCGGAACCGGGCAAGTCGGGCGCGATCCCCAACAGCAAGGCCCCGCCGGTGTACCCGCGCCGCCTGTCGCACTTCGCGATCTTCACCACCGACGTGAACGCCGCGATCGACTACTACGAAAGGACGCTCGGCCTGCGCCTGTCCGACAAGAGCGAGCCCGCGGTCGCCTTCCTGCACGGCGCCCATGGCAGCGACCACCATCTGCTCGCGCTCGTCCTGTCCGACCGGCGCGGGATGCACCACAACAGCTGGGACGTCGGCTCGGTGCAGGAAGTGGGCCTGGGCGGCGCGACGATGGCGCGCGCGGGCTATGGCCCCAACTGGGGCGTGGGCCAGCACGTGCTCGGCGCCAATTACTTTTTCTACGTCCGCGATCCCTGGGGCAGCTTCAGCGAATATTCGGCCGACATCGACTTCATCCCCCATGACGTCGACTGGCCGGCCGCGAACCACGCGCCCGAAGACAGCATGTTCCTGTGGGGGCCAGACCCGTTCCCCGAATTCATCCAGAACACCGAACAACCAGCGGAGGCCTGAGCGCCATGACCACATTCGTACTTCTCCACGGCGGCGGCATGGGCGGCTGGACCTGGAAATTCGTCCGCGAACTGCTGGAGGCCAAGGGCCATCGCGTGCTGACCCCCACGTTCACCGGCTTCGGCGAACGCGAGCACCTGATCGCGCGCGACGTCGGCAACGCCACCCACGTCCAGGACGTCGTCAACGTCTTCCGGTTCGAGGACCTGCACGATGTCGTCCTCGTCGCGCATAGCTATGCCGGCACCGTGGCGCCGGGCGTGCTGGCGCAAGTGGGCGACCGGGTGGCGAAAGTCATCTACCTCGACGCCATAGTGCCGCATTCGGGCGAGCGGATCGCCTCGCTGATGGGCTACGTGCCTGAGGAGCAGCTAGCCGGACTGGATGCCATGCTCGACGCCGGCGAAGGCCCGATCGGTTCGGGCGTGCACGAAATGCAGCGCGCCGCCGCCAAGGAGCATCCGCACCTTATGGTGCCCGAGCGCGAGAAATGGCTGCTCGACAACCTCTCCGACCAGCCGATGAAGGCGACCTCGTGCCTGATCCCGGTCGGCGCCGAGACGATCGCCAAGCCGGTCGACTACATCGCCGCTGCGGTGACGGTAATGACTGCCATGCACGATCGCGCACGCGCGCTCGGCTGGACGATCCACGACCATCCGGGCGACCACGCGCTGCTCGTCGGCGATCCCGAAGGCACGGTCGACCTGATTCTCGCGATCGCCGAAGGCAAGGTGGCGGCATGAACGTCGCCGAGCTGTTTTCGGTCGAGGGCCGCATCGCCCTTGTCACCGGCGGATCGACAGGTATCGGCCGGCACATCGCCACCGGCCTCGCCGCCGCGGGCGCCAAGGTCTATATCTGCGCACGCACCGAAGCCAATATTCTCGCCGCCGCCGCAGACATCGGCGCGGCCACCGGCGGCACCTGCATCGGTCTCGCCGCCGACTTGGCGACCCTGCCCGGCATCGACGCGCTGGTGGCGACGATCGGCGCGCAGGAAAGCGCGCTGCACATCCTGGTCAACAACGCCGGCACGATGGCCGAAGCGCCGATCGACGAGACGGGCGAGGACGCCTGGGACACGGTCATCGACCTCAACCTGAAGGCGCCGTTCTTCGTGCTCCAGAAGTTCCTGCCGCTGCTGCGCGCAGGCGGCACAGCGCAGCGCCCCGCGACGGTCATCAACATCGGTTCGGTCGGCGCGCTCAAGGTCGGACCCAAGGAAAACTACGCCTACCAGGCGTCCAAGGGCGCGATCCACTGGCTCGCCAAGGGCCTCGCCAAGCGGCTGGGGCGCGAACACATCACCGCCAACGTCATTGCGCCGGGCTTCTTCGAATCCGAGATGACGGTCATCACCTCGGACGAGATGCGCACGATGGTCGAGGGCATGGTGCCGCGCGGCCGGGTCGGCACGCCCGAGGATCTGGCCGGCACCGCGATCTACCTCGCCTCGCGCGCGGGCGCCTACGTGACCGGCTCGGTCATCCCCGTGGAAGGCGGGCTGTCAATATGAGCCGCCCCCTCACCCTATAGGACGATAGGTTCGGAACGACCCGCCAGCGGCCACGATACCTTCGAGACAGGAAGGAACGACAATGGATTTTTCGCTGACCGAGGAACAGCAGGCGTTTCGCGACGTCGTGCGCCGCTGGGTCGATGCCGAAGCCCCCAAGGACTGGATGCGCGCGCTGGAAGCGGATGAAGAGAACTATCCCTTCGCGCTGTGGGACAAGCTGGCGGAACAGAGCTTCTTCGGCGTCGGCATTCCCGAGGAATACGATGGGCTGGGCGGCGATGTCGTTACGCAGATGATCTTCGCGCGCGAACTGGCGCGCACCGCCGGCGGCCTGCTGTGGGTCTGGGGCCTGACCTCGTTCGGCGGCGCCAAGACGATCGGCGCAGTGGGCACCGACGAGCAGAAGGAACGCTGGCTGCGACCGATGGCGCAAGGCAAACTGCGCGTATCTATCTCGATGACCGAGCCCGATGGCGGCACCGACGTGCTGGGCGCGATGAAGACGCACGCCGAGAAGGTCGACGGCGGCTGGCTGCTCAACGGCGCCAAGATGTGGACGACGGCGGCCAAGGTCGCCGACCGCCTGCTGGTGCTGGCGCGGACCAACAGGAAAGTCGAGAAGAAGCACCACGGCCTGACCATGTTCTTCGTCGACGCCAAGTCGCCAGGCATCACCGCCTCGCTGCTGCCCAAGCTGGGCATGCGCGCGATGGGCTCGTGCGAGGTGCATTACGAAGACGTGTTCGTTCCCGACGAGGACGTGCTGGGAACGCCCGGCCAGGCCTGGTACGCGATGCTGCCCACGCTCAACAACGAGCGTATCATGGTCGGCGCGCAGTGCCTGGGCGCGATCGACGGCGTGCTCGAAGACGCGCTCGCCTACATGAAGACGCGCAAGGCCTTCGGCGGAATCATCGGCCGCTTCCAGGTGCTGCAACACTACGTCGCCGACATCGCCACCTGGCAGAAGACCACCGAACTGCTGCTCTACAACGTCGCCTGGATGCAGGCACAGGGCATGCCCTGCGGCACCGAGGCCAACATGCTCAAGATGGTCGCCACCGAGAACGCGGTGAAGGCGGCGGACCTGGGCATCCAGATCCTGGGCGGCATGGGCTATTCGGCCGAAACCGACATGCAGCGCTATTGGCGCGACCACCGCATCCTGCGGATGACCCCGATCAGCAACGAGATGGTCCGCAACACGATCGCCGAAAGCCTCGGCCTGCCGCGCTCCTTCTGAAGGGACGATCCATGAGCGATCTCGACGACCTTCCCCCCGCTCCCCTCGCCGCCGGCACCTCGCTGGACGGCACCGCGGTGTTCACCATTTCGGCAGAGGAAAACACGGCGCTGTGCCGCTCGACCGGGATCGAACCGGCGGCGGACGGCACCGCGCATCCGATCTACTATTACATCGCCACCCAGGTCGCGATGGGCAAGACCGTGGCCGGCGTGTGCGAAGCCTGCGAATTCGACGTCGACGATGGCCCGATGATGGGCAGCAGCGGCGTGCGCTTCGACGCGCCGCTGCAGGTCGGCGAAAGCTACAAGGTCACGGGCGAGATCCTCAGCCTGATCCGCAAGCGCAGCCGCAAGCTGGGGGTGATGGACGTGCTGACCTACCGCCTGCGCCTCCACCTGCTGGACGGCACGCAAGTGCTGGAAACCGACAACGTATGGGTCCTGCCCCGCAAGGAGTTCGCCGCATGATCTACGCTGTGGGAGATACCCTGCCGCCGTTCACGATCGCAAGCGTCAGCCCCGAGGCGATGAAGCAGTGGGCGGTGTTCCTGGCGGACCCCAATCCGATCCACCTCGACGCCGAAGTGGTGAAGGCCAAGGGACTGGGCGACCGCGTCATCAACCAGGGGCCGATCAACGTCGCCTACATGATCAACATGCTGACGCGCGCCTTCCCCGGCGGCCGGATCACGGCGATGGATTCGCGCTTTCTCGACAACGTCTACGGCGGCGACCGCGCGACCGTGACCGGCAAGGTCGCCGCCATCGAAGACGGCGCGGTCACCTGCGAGTTCGTGCTGGAGATAGAAGGCCGGGGCATCGTCAATTCCGGCACCGCAACGATAGAAACCTGATTTCGAGAGGAGTGAATTTATGCCAAGCGGACCCTTCGCCCATGTTTGCATGGTCGTGCGCGACCTCGACACCGCGATCGAGGACTGGACCAAGATCCTGCGCGTCCTCGATCCCGCCTCGCTCGAGGACCGGATCGTCAAGTACGACGAGTTTTCCAGCGGCGATGACGCCGGCATGAAGTGGGCGACCTTCGTAAATCCCACCGGCACCGAAATCCAGTTCATCCAGCCCGCCCCCGGCACGCCGATGGGCGAACGGCTCGACAAGGTGGGCGAGCACGTCCACCACTTCTGCTTCGCGACCGACGACGTGCCGGGCGCGATGGAGAAGCTCGCCGCCGAAGGCCTGCACGTGATGGGCGGCGGCAAGACCTACAACGATCCCGACATGACCTGGCAGAAGTGGAGCTGGGTCGGCCCGAAGAGCACCCACGGCTGCCTGATCGAAGTCGCCTCGCCTTACGAAAGCCGCAACGACGGCAAGTGGCACCACGCGCCCGGCAAGTTCGCGTACAAGGGCCCGGGCGAGCACCCCTCGTTCGCCGAGATCGCCCCGATCGCCGCCGAATGACGCGTTGAGCCCGGCATGACGATGGCCCATCGCATTCGCCTACCGGGCGCGGGGCTCACCTTGGTCGCCGATGCCTATGGCGACCCGTCGGGCCCGCCGGTGTGCTTTTTCCACGGCGGGGGACAAAGCCGCCGGTCGTGGCGCGGCTCCGCCCGCCAGGTCGCGCGCCATGGCTATTACGGCCTCAGCTTCGACTTGCGCGGCCACGGCGAAAGCGATTGGGCGCGCGATGGTGACTACCTGCTCGAAGCCTTCGGCCGCGACGTCGAAGCGATACTGGCCGCGCTTGGCCGCACCGCCGCACTGGTCGGCGCCTCGCGCGGCGGCCAGGCGGCGCTGGTAGGGGGCTCGCGCCATCCCGATCGGGTAGGGCTCATCATGCTGGCCGACGTCTCGCCCTACATGGACGATACCGGGGTCGACGGGGTGCGCGCGTTCTTTCGCGCCAGCGAGGACGGCTTCGTCTCCACCGACGAGGCAGCGGCAGCGCTGCATGTGCACCTCGGCCGCCCGCTTCTTGCCGATTCGTCGGGTCTTGCCAGCGCCTTGCGCGAGGACCGTGGCAGGCTGTTCTGGCAGTGGGATCCACGCACCGCTTCGCCCGAATTCCTCAACCCGCCGTCGGAAGGCGAGACCCTGATCGCGGCAGCCCGGCAGGTCGCAGCCCCGGTCGTGCTGATCCGCGCGGAGCTGAGCGACATCGTCTCGCCCGACAGCGTACGGCGCTTTCGCGAATTGACCCCGCACCTCGAAGTCGAACAGGCCGACGGCGTCGGCCACATGTTCACAGGCGACCGCAACGATTCCTTCGCCGAGCGCCTGCTGCACCATCTGGCCCGGTACATGCCGGCATGAACGACGGCGCAGCCTTCGTCGTCGGCGGGACAGGCGGGCTGGGCAGTGCGATCTGCCGCCGCCTCGCCCCGGAGTGGGACGGCGTCGCGGTGGGCTACCGCTCCAGCACCGACAAGGCGCGCGCGGTGATCGACACGCTGGGCGAGCGCGCCGGCGATGCGCGCGCGGTGCACTGCGACTTGGCCGACCGCGCTTCGATCGCAGCGGCCTTCGACACGGCCGAGCGCGCGTACGGCATGATCGGCACGGTGATATTCGCCGGCGGCGTCGCCATCCCGCAACCCTTCGTCAGCCGCATCGAAGAGGACCAATGGCGCGAGGTGATCGAGGTCGAACTGATCGGCTTTTCCCGCATCGTCGCGGCCGCGCTGCCTTATTTCCGCAAGGCGGGGCGCGGCAACTTCGTGTCGGTCGTGTCGGTCGCCAACTACTGCTTCCCGCCGGGCGATGCGTTGTCGTCGGTCCCCAAGGCGGGTATCGAGGCGCTCGGCCGCGCGGTCGCCAAGGAAGAGGGCCGCTACGGCATCCGCGCCAACATGGTCGCGCCGGGGATCATCGATGCCGGGCTTGGTGCCGATTTCCTGGAAACGCTCTACACGCCCGAAATCTGGGAAACGCAGCGCAAACGCATCGCCCTGCAACGCTTCGGCAGCGGCGAGGAGATCGCCGAGGCGGTCGGCTTCCTGGCCTCCGATCGCGCGCGGTATATCACCGGCCAGACGCTGATCGTCGACGGCGGGTTCAGCTTGTAGGAGAGGCCTTAGTTAGGTGAGCCCTTAGTCCTCCCCCCTCCCCATCGCTGCGCGAAGGGGACGATTATATCCACACGCCCCCGGCCGGCTTCGCGCCGACCGGGTAGCGCAAGTAATCACTTGTAGGGATCGACCGGCTGCGGAACCTGAATGACTTCGAGGTCCTTGAGCATCGTCAGCACGTCCGAGATCGAATAGATGTGGTCGATCTTGTCGCCACGGAAGCGCAGCCACGAGAACCACAGCACGTTCAGCTCGTTGCCGGTCGGCTGGACGCCCATGTAGGGACCGCCGGTGTGCTTGCCGTGGTGGTGGCACAGCACGCAGATCTCGTCCTCACCGCGGCCCCAGGCCTTCAGCGTGCGGTAGATGCTGGGCGGGAACGTCGTGTAGAGGCCCTGGGGCGAGGTCTTCCAGACGTGATAGGTGCCGAGATCCGGGCGGTTCGGATTGTCGTAGGTCATCGTTTCGGTGTTGAAGAAGGCGTCCATGCCGTCCCAGTCGCCGCGGTTGATGACTTCGTGCAGGTCCATCCAGTGGTTGACCATGAACGCCTGGCGATCGGTCAGCCCATCGGTAATTTCCGCCCGCTTCTCCGGGGACAGAACGAAATCGGCTTCGGTGAATGGGGCGAGGCCCATAAATATCTCTCCTTTATCGTAAAATTGTCCGCAGCAGCGCCGTGGTACCGCTTTCTTCATTCGCCGTGCATCTACCGGCACCTACCCGACGGAAGGCCGCGAGACACTGTGCGCATGCGAGCCCCCGCTTCAGGAAACGGGAGAGAAGCCATGCCGCTCAGTCTGCAGGAAATGTCCGATCGGTTCGAGATTCAGGACCTGATCGTCAGCTATTGCTATGCGGTCGATTCGCGCGACTGGGACGCGCTGGACGCGGTGTTCACCGATGACGCGGTGATCGACTATTCCGAAATGGTCGGCGTCAAGGGCGGGCTGCCGGAGATCAAGCGGTTCCTGTCGGAAAGTCTGGCCCCGATCCAGGCCTTCCAGCACGCGGTGTCGACCACCCGCTACGAGATCGACGGCGATCGCGCGAAGACCCGCACCGCCTGCTACAATCCGATGACGGTGAACGATGGCACCACCATTGATACGCTGGTGTTCGGCCTGTGGTACCTGCACGATTTCGTGCGCACCGCCCAAGGGTGGCGGATCGCCCGCCTCTACGAGCAGAAATGCTACAGCCTGAACGTGCCCGACTGGCTCGCCGCGCAACTGCCCGGCTGATCGCCCGTCGGTGGACGAAAACGCTGCGATCGGCGCCGCCCCCTATCGTTCGGCGGGCCAGCCACTACACGGTACACGTATGGTGTCGGTCGAGGCAAACAGGAGCGACACCATGCGAGGACACTGCAGCCTGGCGCGGCGACGACCGATTTGCGCGGAGGACGAGCGGGAAATATCCAGGCTGCTGTTCCGCTACGCGACCAGCATCGACAATCGCGACTGGCCGCTGTTCAGGACCTGCTTCTCGCCCGATTGCGAAGCCGATTACGGCGCGTTCGGGCACTGGCGCGGCCTGCGCGAGATCGCCGAGTTCATGGAGGCGACGCACCGGCGGCTGGGGCCGACTCTGTTTCGCATCACCAACATCACCATCGAAAACCAGAACAACGAAGTTCTGGCGCGAAGCTATGTCGACGCGATCCTGACGCCGGTCCACTCGGGCGTCACGCACCGCGCAGAGGGGTACTACGATGATGCGCTGGTGCGAACGTCCGATGGCTGGAAGATCGCGCGCCGCCGCTTCACCCTCGTCAAGGCGAGCCTCGACGAATGACGGCGGGCCGTGTCGCCCGGCGGGGGACCGGCGCGGCCGCGCTTGGTGAATAGGCGCAGGACACGTTCGAGACAGGACATTCGATGACACAGGCGCCGCTTTCGCTCGACACGTATCGGTTGCTCGGCCGCTCCGGCCTGCGCGTATCGCCGCTGTCGCTGGGGACCATGACATTCGGCGAGGAGTGGGGCGCGCCCGAGGACGAGTCGCGCCGCATGTTCGACGCCTACGTCGATCGCGGCGGCAACTTCATCGATACCGCAGGCTATTACGCCGACGGCCGCTCCGAAGACCTGACCGGCGCTTTCGCCCATGCCAAGCGCGAACGCCTGGTCCTCGCCACCAAGTATTCGCTCACGCGTGGCGAGGGCGATCCCAACGCCGCGGGCAACAGCCGCCGCACGATGATGCAGACGGTGGAGACCAGCCTCAAGCGCCTGCGCACCGACCGGATCGACCTGTTTTTCCTCCACGTCTGGGACGGGACCACGCCCGGCGACGAAATCCTGCGCGCGTTCGACGATCTGGTGCGGCAGGGCAAGGTTTTGTACCTGGGCATTTCGGACACCCCCGCATGGCAGATCGCCCGGCTGCAGACCGTGGCGGAGTTGCGCGGGTGGACGCAGTTCGCGGGGCTGCAGGTCGAATACAACCTCATCGAGCGCACCGCCGAGCGCGACCTAATCCCCGCAGCGCAGGCGCTGGGCATCGGCGTGCTGCCGTGGTCTCCGCTGGCGAGCGGGCGGCTCGCCGGAAAATATGCGACCGGCGCGACGGCCGGGGAAACGGCCGAGGAACCGGGAGGGCGAGCGCCGCTGCTCGCGGCGACGGGCCGGGTGAACGCGCGCGCCGTCGCGATCGCCGATGCGGTGAAGGCGGTCGCGGACGAGATCGGCGTCACCTCCGCGCAAGTCGCCATCGCCTGGACGCTGCGCAACCCCGCCGTGGTTTCGCCGCTGATCGGCGCGCGCACCATGCGGCAGTTGGACGACAATCTGGGCGCGCTGGGCGTCGCCCTCGAAGCGGACCACGTCGCGCGGCTGGAGGAGGCGAGCCGGTTCGAACCGGGCTTCCCGCACGATTTCCTCGCCGCGCCCATGATCCGCCGCGGACTGACCGGGGGGACCACGATCCTGCCGCGCGGCGCGGGCCATGCCGCGCAACTTTGAACGATCGCAAGGACGATGGATTTCTCATGAACCTGGACGGAAAAGTGGCGATCGTGACCGGAGCATCCTCGGGCATTGGCCAGGCGACGGCGCGCGCGTTGGCCCGCGAAGGCGCTACCATCGTCCCCGTCGCACGCCGGGCGGAAAAGCTTGAGGCCCTGGCTCGCGCGCTAGGGCCCGACAGCCAGCCCTTCGCCATCGACATGGCCGAACCTAACGCGGCGCAGGCGGTGCACGATTTCGTCCTCGACCGTTTCGGACGGACCGACATTCTGGTGAACAACGCCGGCATCCTCCACGCCGCGCCGCTCGACCTGTTCGATCTCGACCAGTTGCGCCCGATGATCGCGCTGAACTACGAAGCGGTGGTGCGGACCAGCACGCTGTTCGGGCGCACGATGAAGGCGGCGGGGCGCGGCCAGATCATCAACATCTCCAGCATCGGCGCCCAGATCGTCGCTCCTGGCGTCGGCGTCTACGGCGGCCTCAAGCGCGCGCTGGAGGCGTTCACCGACTGCCTGCGCGTCGAACTGGCGGGCAGCGGGGTGAAGGTCGGCATCGTCGCGCCCGGCACGACCAGCACCGAAATCTTCGACGACATGAAGAGCCGCGGCGAACCGGGCTGGGACAGCTTCATTCCGCCAATGCAGCCCGAGGACGTGGCCGGCGCCATCGTCCATATGGCGCTGCAGCCGGAGCGGACCAACCTTGCGCGCATCCAGGTCTACGCTGCGGCGGATAGCCATTGAGCGGGGGGCGTCGTCCCGGATCAAGTCCGGGACGACGGATTGCTCGCGGGTCAGTCCAGCGAGCCGTAGGCTTCCAGCCGGAATGGATTCACCGCCTGCCCTTCGCGCGTGCGGCGGACCCATTGGGCGTCCATCAGCAGCGCCCGGCCGACGCCGACGAGATCGAACTCCCCTTTCGCAACGCGCTCGGCGACGAGGGCGAGGTTGTCGGTCATGACGGTGGGCTGCGCGAAGGAGGATTGCAGGTCCTTGTCGAGGCCCACTCCGCCCACCGCCATGGTGGGTTTGCCGGTGAGCTTCTTCGCCCAGCCCGCCAGCCCAAGGTCCGACCCTTCGAACGCGGGCCGGGTGAAGATGCGGGTGCTGGCGTCCAGCACGTCGACCCCGGCATCGACGAGCGGGGCGAGCAAGGCTTCCAGCTCGGCCGGGGTTGCGGCGATCCTGGCGTCGTAGTCCTGCAGCTTCCATTGCGAGAATCGGAAGACGATCGGGAAGTCCGGCGCGGTGGCCGCACGCACCGCGCGGATCACTTCGGCTGCGAAGCGCGCGCGCGCCGGCAGGTCGCCGCCCCAGCCATCGGCGCGGCGATTGGTCTGCTGCCAGATGAAGCTGTCGATCAGGTAGCCGTGCGCCCCGTGCAGCGCGACACCGTCGAAGCCGACCGCGCGGGCGTTGGCGGCGCTGCGCGCGAAGCCGGCGATGATGTCGCCGATCTCGCTCTCGGTCAGCGGGGCGGTATCCTGGCGGACCAGTTCGAGGTAGTCTGGCGGCACCATCGCCCCCTCGGTCGGCCCCCAGGTTCCCGAAGGGCGGGCAGATGGCGCTTCGGGGTGATAGCCGGTGCCGGGAGCGCGGATCACGCCCTGGTGCCACAGTTGCGGGACGATCTTGCCCCCCTCCTCGTGCGCCGCAGCGACGACCTCGCGCCAGCGCGCCAGTGCCGTCTCGCCGTGCAGCACGGGCGAGGCGCCGCCGCCCACCGATTCGCGGCCCAGCGCCGCGGGATGATCGACCCCGACCCCCTCCGTCACGATCAGGCCGACGTCCGCCGCTGCCCGCCGCCGGTAATAGTCGGCCACGCCTGGGGACGGGATGCCGCCAGGCGAGAAATTGCGCGTCATGGGCGCCATCACGAACCGGTTGCGCAGCGTCAGCCCGCCCGCATCGAACGGCGTGAACAGAATGTCGGTATCGGCGCCCACCAGTATCTCTCCCTTGTCGCGCATGGATCCTGTCCAGCGCGACAGGTCATAGGACCTATCCGAGGGCAGGTTTTTCCAGCGGCGATCGCGCGCAGCCAAGGGCGCGCGGCCGAGGGAGAGAAACGTCACGCATCGACCACCGCGAGCGCGGACTGAGGACAGGCTTCGGCGCCTTCGCGGGCCAGGTCCTCCATCCCCTCGGGGACGGTTTCGTCATCGACGTAGACGATGCCGTTGGCGTCCAGCTTGTACACGTCCGGGCATATTTCCGCGCAGACCCCGTACCCGCAGCACGCCGCCTTATCGATCACAACCTTCAGCGTCATCGCTTTCTCTCCTCTCCCACTGATATTACAGCTTGAACAGTTTTAGTTCAATATGTATCATGCGAACAACGATATTTTCCAAGGAGAGGAAAATGCTTCACAACTCGGGGCTTACGCTGACCGATGGCACGACCATCGACGACCTCATCGACCGCGACATGAACGAAGTCTCGCTGCGGGTGATGAACGACAAGGAACTCTACGAAGTCGAAATGGAGCGCATCTTCGCGCGCACCTGGCTGCTGCTGGGCCACGAGACCGAGATCCCCAAGGCCGGCGACTACGTCATGCGCGACATGGCCGAGGACAACGTCATCCTCTCGCGCGATCGCAGCGGCGAAATCCACGTCATGCTTAATGTGTGCCCGCATCGCGGGATGAAGGTGTGCACGGCGGAAGCGGGCAACGCCCACGCGCACCGCTGCATCTACCACGGCTGGGCGTTCCGCGCCGACGGCAGCTTCATCGGCGCGCCAATCGAAAAGGAGCAGATGCACGGCAACAAGCGGGGGAAGGACGAACTCGGGCTCAAGAAGGCCAAGGTCCACCTCTACGGCGGCCTGATCTTCGCCACCTGGAACGAGGACCTGCCTTTCGAGGAGTACCTGGGCGACGCCAAGTTCTACCTCGACCAGTTGTTCTGCCGCACTGACAGCGGGCTGGAGATGCTTGGCCCCCCGCAGCGTTTCGTGCTGCCGTGCAACTGGAAGATTCCTGGCGAGCAGTCCGGTTCCGACGGCTTCCACACGCTGACACTGCACCGCTCGCTGATGGAAGGCGGGATCATGGGCGGCACCGCCGAATCGATCTACGACACCGCGCCGGGCATGTACGGCGTCGACTTGTCGGTGCCGCAGGGCCACACGCTGCGCTGCCTCGAGGCGGCGCAGACCTTCAAGATGTTCGCCGACGTCAGCTTCGAGGGTAAGTCGGTCGAGGAATGCCTCCACCTGCTGCCGCCGCCGGGCATCACCAAGGACCTGATCCCGCAGCTATTCAAGAACCTGTCGGAAGACCAGGTGAAGCAATTGGCCACCATCCCGCCGCAGGTCGGCGGCATGTTCCCGAACATCCTGATCGCCTTCATCTTCGCCCCGCGCGCGGACGGCGGTGCTTCGGGGGCGCTGTCCTTGCACACTTACGTGCCCAAGGGGCCGGACCGGGTGGAGTTCGTGAACTTCATCTTCGCCGAGAAGGACGCACCCGAGGACGTCAAGCGCGACATGCTGCAGAACGCGATCTGGAGCACCGGCACCTCGGGCACGATCGAGCAGGACGATGCCGACACCTGGCCGCAGATCATGCGCAATTCGCGCGGCCACATGAGCAAGACCATCACGCTCAAGTACCAGGCGCTCCACGGCCACGAACGTCCCGAAGGCTGGGTCGGCGGCGGCGATCTCTACCCCGGCTTCACCAAGGACGACACGCAGTGGGCCTGGTGGATGGCCTACTACGACCTAATGACCCGCGCCTGAGCCGCCCGAACAAGAGAGAGGATACCATCATGGTGAACTACGCCACTGCCGCGGTCGAAAAGACCGGCGTCATGCGCGGCCTGGTCTCGACCAAGCGCGTTCCGCTCGGCTCGGAAGTCTACAACCGCCTGCTCGAAACGCTGTACGACGAAGCGGCCGCGCTGGACGAGCGCCGGTTCGACGACTGGGTCGCCTATCTCGAAAAAGACCTCAGCTACACCGCGCCGCTGCGCCTCACCCGCAACGGTCCCAACAAGGACCGCGACGTGGTGCGCACGATGAAGCACTTCGACGAGAACTACGATTCGATGCTGATGCGCACCGGACGCCTGTCAAAAAGCGCCTGGGCGGAAGACCCGCCCTCGCGCACCCGCCGCTTCGTCACCAACGTGCGCGCCGCCGAATGCGACACACCCGGCGAATACGAGGTGGTCAGCTACCTCTACGTCGAGCGCAGCCGTTTCGACAATCCGGACAACGAGACGATCACCGCCGAGCGCCGCGACGTCTGGCGGCTCGTCGACGGCGCATACAAGCTGGCCCGGCGCGAGATCATCGTCGACCAGTCGACGCTGGGCATGTCCAACTTCGCCATTTTCCTCTGACCGGGAGCACGGTGGTGACGGCATCCCCGCATATCGTGGTGATCGGCAGTGGCCTGGCCGGCTACGGCGTCGTGCGCGAGCTTCGCAAACTTGCGCCGGACGCGCGGTTGACGCTGGTGACGCGCGACGATGGGCACTTCTACTCCAAGCCGGCGCTGTCCACCGCGCTGGCCAAGGGCAAGGTCGCCGACACGCTCGTCACCACGCCTGCCGAAAAGATGGCCGCGCAGCTTCGCCTCGACTTGCGCGCCGGGCGCGAGGTCGAGGCGATCGACCGCGAGGACAAGGCGGTGCTGACCACCGGCGGGCCGATCTTCTACGACAAGCTAGTGCTGGCGCTGGGCGCCGATCCGGTGCGACCACCGATCGACGGCGACGCCGCCCATCGCGCGCTGGCGGTCAACAACCTCGACAACTACCGCGAATTCCGCGCGATCCTGCCAGAGGGCGCACGCGTTCTGGTGATGGGCGGCGGGCTGGTCGGCACCGAGTTCGCCAACGACCTTTCCGCCACCGGCTACTGCCCGGTGGTGGTGGACATGCTCTCGCATCCGCTGGCACAACTGGTCCCGGCGGGCGTCGGATCGGCTATCCGCGAGGCGCTCGCCGCAAAGGGCGTCGAATGGCACCTCGGCCGCAAGGTCCTCGCGATCCACAAGTCCGGCACCGGCATCCGTGCCGAACTGGACGGCGGCGAGACGATCGAAGCCGCGGCGGTGCTTTCGGCCGTGGGCCTGCGCCCGCATCTGCAACTGGCGGCAGACGCGGGGCTCGATGTCGCGCGCGGCATCGTGGTGGACCAGACCGGCCGCACCAGCGACCCGCACATCTTCGCGATCGGCGACTGCGCGCAGTATCCGCAAGGGCTGGCCGCCTACGTCACTCCGATTATGGCGGCGGCGCGGGCGATCGCGCCCAGCGTGCTCGGCACGCCGATGGAAATCCGCTTCCCGCCGCTTTCGGTGCAGGTCAAGACCACCGCGTGCCCCGTCGTCCTGCTGCCCGCCCCGCAAGGGGTCGAGGGTGCCTGGGAGGAGACGGCGAACGACGAAAAGGGCCTGAAGTACTTATTCCGCGATCGGCGCGGTTCCGTGCGCGGCTACGTTTTCACACAAGACTACTGCCAGGAGCGCATGAACATGGACCGCGCTCTGAGCGAGCAAACGACGGGACTTGCAGCATGACGGGTTTGGTAAAAGGCAAAGTTGCGATCGTCACCGGCGGCGCCAAGGGTCTGGGCTACGGCATCTCGCGCTGCCTCGCCCGCGACGGGGCGCACGTGCTCGTCACCGGCCGCGACGGGGCCGCCGCAGAAGCGGTCGCGGCGCAACTCACCGAAGAGTTCGGCGTGCGCGCGGCGGGCCTATCCGCGGACATGGGCGTGAAGGACCACGTCGAGGCGATGGTCGAACGCGCCGTCGCCGAGTTCGGCGGTCTCGACATCCTCGTCAACAACGCCTCGCTGCTCTCGGACAACATCCTGCTCGAACAGAAGACCGACGAAATGCTCCAGCGCACGCTGGAGATCGGCACCTGGGGCACCTGGTGGGCGATGCGCGCGGCCTTCCCGCACATGAAGGCGCGCGGCGGCGGCTCGGTGGTGAACTTCTATTCGATCGACGCGCAGACCGGCGCGTGGCTCCACGCCGACTACAACATGAACAAGGGCGCGATCCTGGGTCTCACCCGCAGCGCGGCGGTCGAATGGGGGCGTTTCAACATTCGCACCAACGCGATCGCGCCAACCGGCATGGGCCAGGTCTTCGCCGAATTGGTCGACACCGTTCCCGGCTTCCTCGACATGGCGACCGCCAGCAATCCCCTGAAACGCGCGGGCGACCCGGAAAAGGACATCGGACCGGTCGTGCTGTTCCTAGCCTCGGAAATGTCCCGCTTCGTCAATGGCGAGCTTATCAATGTGGATGGCGGCCAGCATCTACCGGGCTATGTGAGCGTTCCCCACAATCTCGCCGAGATGGAAGCGCAAACATGAAACTGATGCCACCTCCGAACTGGAGCAATCTGGTCGAGACCGACCAGACCGGCAGCGTCCTCAAGATTCTCGACGGGACGCTGCGGGCGATCGGCAGCATGGGCGCGCGCCGGCTCTCGATGAGCGACATCAGCGAAAGCAGCGGCGTTTCGCGCGGTACGCTCTATCGCTACTTCGCTTCCAAGGACGAGGTGCTGGCCGCCGTCAGCGAATACGTGTGCATCAATTTCGAACGGGGCATCGTCGAAGCGGGCGAGTCCATTGCCGAGCCGATCGAGCGCTTCCGTTCGGTCATGCGCTTCTACGCCCGGTTCACCGTCGAGCGTTCGCCGGATGGCATCTTCGAGGTCGAGCCGGCCTTCCACCTCAATTTCCTGCGCACCCACTTCGCCCGGCACAAGGCCGCGGTGCGCCGCGCGCTCGATCCCGTGCTCGACCATTTCGAAACCGTCGTCGGCTGCCCGCTCGACCGCGACACGTTCTGCGACACCATGGTGCGCCTGCAACTGAGCACGCTCATCATCCCCGCCACCGACGACTGGCTGAACATCTGGAACGACGCTCCCGACCGACTGTACGAATGGGCGCTCAAGATCGCAAGAAATCAGACAAAATCAGAGAAAGGATGACCGATGGCGACTATGGCTGAAATCGAGGTCGGGGTAGACGGCGACTTCGCCGACAAGGCCACGGCCGACGCGTTCGTCGAAAAGGCCCGCAGCCTGCGCAGCTTCCTGCAGGGCGAGGCCCCGGCGGGCGAAAAGCGCCGCAGCCCGACCCCGGCGGTGCACCAGATGCTGACCGACGAAGGCTTCCTGCGGCTGCTGCTGCCCAAGCGGGTCGGCGGTTTCGGCCTGTCGCCCACCGACTTCTGCCGCGTCCAGATCGAGATCGCCAAGGGCGATCCGGCGGTGAGCTGGGTGATGCAGATCGTCAACGGCACGAGCTGGATCACCAGCCTCGCGCCCGATGGCGTGCAGGATGCGATCTTCGGCGAAGGCCCGCAGCCGGTCTGCGGCGCGTACAACCCGCCCGGCAAGGCCCGCAAGGTCGACGGCGGCTGGATCATCAACGGCCGCTGGCCCTACATGTCCGGCTCGCGCCAGTCGAAGTGGGCGCAGCAGGGCGTGGTGCTGGAAGGCTATGACGGTCCGGTCGTGCCCGGCATCAGCATGTGCTACCTGCCGATGGACGCGATGACGATCGAGGACACCTGGTTCGTCAGCGGCATGCAGGGCACCGGCTCGGACACCGCGATCGCCAAGGACGTCTTCATTCCCGACGCGCAGATGGTGCTGATGGACGAGCGCGCCGGCCAGATCGACCGCACCAAGCGCCACTTCGGCGCGCCCTCGGACCTGCTCCCTGCCGTCCCCGTGGTGCGCGTCACCGGCGTCGCCCAGTTGATCGGCGCGGTCGAGGCGATGCTCGAGATCGTCACCGCCGAATCGCCCGGCAAACCGGTGCTGACGACCTTCATCACCCCGCGCACCAATTCGGGCGCCTACATGCGCGACCTCGGCGAAGCCGCAGCGATGATCGACACCGCGCGGCTGATCCTGTTCGACGTGACCGCCAAGCTCGACCGCGTGGGCCTCGGCGAAGAGTACACGCTGCCCGAAAAGGCCCGCCACCGCGCGGCGACCGCGCAGATCATCGAACTGGTCCACGGCGCCAGCGAATCGCTGATGTTCCAGGCGGGCTCGTCCGGCTTCGCCACTGACAAGCCGATCAACCGCTATTGGCGCGACGTGTCGATGGCGACGCGGCACATCCAGAACATCCCGACCATCGGCTACGAGATCTACGGCCGCAACAAGGCCGGGGCCGACCCGATCTCGCCGCCCGGATCGTACTGATCGCCTCTACGCGCCGCCCGCCTTGCCGGTGGGCGGCGCGCCATCCTGCGGCAAAGGTGAACCGCCATGACCGTGACCGCCGACCCGCTCGACGCCGCCCCGCTCGATGCCGCCACGATGGACCGCCTGTTCCTGCAGGCACGCAGCCACAACGCCTGGACCGACCGCCGCGTCGACGATCGCACCGTGCGGGCGCTGTACGATCTGGCGCGGTGGGGGCCGACGGCGGCAAACGGCAATCCGGGCCGCTTCGTGTTCGTGCGCTCCGCCGCCGCGAAGCAGCGGCTGCTGCCGCACGTCAATCCCGGCAACGTCGACAAGGTGGCCACGGCGCCCTGCACCGTCATCATCGCTGGCGACACCCGGTTCCACGAACTGTTCCCCAAGCTGTTCCCCGCGCGCGACATGCGCGCCGCGTTCGAAGGCAAACCGGCACTGATCGAGGAGACGGTCGCCCGTTCCTCGACGCTGCAGGGCGCGTACCTGATGATCGCGGCCAGGCTGCTGGGCCTGGACTGCGGCCCGATGTCCGGGTTCGACAAGGCGGGGCTCGACGCCGAGTTCTTCCCCGACGGGCGCTGGCGCAGCAACTTCCTGTGCAACATCGGCTACGGGGACGCGCAGGGCCTGTTCCCGCGCAATCCCCGCCTCGATTTCGAAGAAGCCTGCCTCGACCTTTAAGTATCCCACACCAGCGGCAGTGCGACTGGCTGGATCATGCCCAGGTGGCAACGGACCTGGTGCCCCGGCGCGATGCGGAACTCGGGAATGCGGGCGAGGAACTCCTCCATCGCGATCCGCAGTTCGCGGCGGGCGAGGTGCATGCCGACGCAAGTGTGAATGCCGAAGCCGAAGCCCACGTGGCGCGGTTTGCGATCGAGGCGCACGGCGGTCGGATCGTCGAACTCCGCCGGATCACGCCCCGCCAGCGTGGTCGACATCGCCACCTTGTCGCCAGGCATGAAACGCACGCCGGCCAGCTCGGTCTCCTTCCGGCAGGAGCGGAACGTCGTCACCGCGCCATAGGCCCGCATCAATTCGTCGATGGCATGGGGAATGTCCGAAGGGTTGGCGCGCAGGAGCGCCTGGTCCTCCATATTGCGCCCCAGGTGCCGGAAATGCAGGCCCATGTTGGTGGACACGGTATCGAGGCCGCCGATGAACAGGTTGAACATGAAGCCCAGCAACTCGTCCTGAGTCAAGCTACGCCCCACTATCTGGCCCTGGACGCCGTACGTGATGAGATCGTCGCGTGGATTGGCGCGGCGGTGTTCGATCTCGGCGCTCAGGTAGTCGATGACGTTGCGCGTCGCCTCGGCGATCTTCGCCAGATCGTGGTTGTGGAGCAGGTTCATCTCCCACTCCATGAACTCGCCCACGCGGTCATGCGGCAGGCCCATCAGGTCCATGAAGACCTTGATCGGGAACTCGAATGCGAATTCGCCCATGAATTCGCATTCGCCGCGCGCGGCAAAAGCGTCGATGTATTCCACCGCGTACTGGCGGATCCGCGTCTCCAGCGCCGCCATCGCCCGCGGGGTGAAGGCGGGATTGACCATCTGGCGAAAAGGGCCATGCCGAGGCGGATCGAGTTCCGCCGGAGAGCTGATCCATTCGCCGCCGATCAGCTTGGAAAACGGCGAGAAATCGGTCGACGAGAAATGCTCGGTATCGAGGTAGATGGCGCGCAAGTGCGCCATCCGGCGCGGCACCCATGCCGCCGTACCGCCCGGATAAGCGTGCGGCGCATAGACGATGTCCGGGCCCTCGTGGACGTGCATCGCCAGGTCGTCGAAGGGGTCCTGCTCGGTCGTCAGCCCGAAAATGAACGGAAAGTCAGGCGCGACCAGTTCGGCCGGCACGTGGCCCGGAATGGGCTGCTGCGCGAACATCATCTCTCGTATCCTCCTGCTTGGCGGTCGCTTAAAAGGAGCGGGGCAGGCCGAGGCTTTCGGCGATCCCATTGCGCACCATCTCGTTGGTGATCGGCCCGATCCGCCACAGCCGGCTGTCGCGCCAGTAGCGCTGCATGTCGGTTTCCGCCGAATAGCCCATGCCGCCCAGGATCTGGATGCCCAGGTCCGCCGCGGCATTGGCGTTCTCGGACGCCATCAGCTTCAGCATGTTGGCCTCGACGCCCACGTTCTCTCCGCGCGCCTGCTTGTGCGCGCAGTAGTGCAGCATCAGTTCGGTGGTCTTCTGCATCGTGGCGATGTCGGCGATGTAGTGCTGCAACGCCTGGAAACGGCCGATGATGCCGCCGAACGCCTTGCGCTGCTTCGCGTAGTCGAGCGCGTCTTCCAGCACCCCATCGATCACGCCCAAGCAGAACGCGCCGACCATGACGCGCTCGTTGTTAAGCGTGGGTAGCAGCATGTACCAGGCCTTATCCGGCTCTCCCAGGACCTGTTCGTCGGCCACGAACGCATCCTCAAAATGGACCGAACAGCTGCCCATCGAGCGCATGCCGAGCTTGGCGAGCGGGGTGATCGTCACGCCAGCGGTCTTCGTCGGCACCCAGAACAGCGTCAGGCCCAGATGCTTCTTCTCGGCATTCCTGTCGCTCCGCGCGATGACGAGCAGGTAATCGGCGACGTGCGCGGACGACGACCAGATCTTCTCGCCGTTCAGCTTCCAGCCGCCGTCGACCGTTTCCGCCGTGGTCGCCATCGCGCCCAGCAGGTCGGTGCCGCCGCCCGGTTCGGTGAAGGCGATCGCCGCCTTGAGTTGCCCGGTGGCGATCAGCGGCAGGTACTTCGCCTTCTGTTCGGGCGACCCGTAAAGCCCGATGGACTTGGAGCCGGCAAAGCTGGTGATGCCCCAGATCCACGCGAGCCCTCCCAGCGACCGTGCAAGCTCGCGTGCCAGCAGCATCTGCATGACGACGTCGCCGCCCTGCCCGTCGAACTCCTCCGCGATGCCGACGCCGTGGAAGCCGGCCTCGGTGAACTTGTCCCACAAGGCGAAGGGATAGGCGTGCTCGTCGCGTTCGAGTTCTCGCGCCCAGGCCTTGGGCACTTCCTTGTCGACCCAGCGGCGGACGGTGTCGCGGAACGCGCGATATTCCTCGGGGAGTTCGAAATCCATGGTCGTCCTTACTGGTGGGAAAAGGTGTCGCCGACGTCGTCGCACAGCGCCACGAGGCGCGCGGCCATCCGGTCAAGGCAGGCCAGAACCGCCGTGTGGTCGCCCGACCGGAAGGCGCTCAGGATGCTTACGTGCTGGGAAAGGCCGACCGAGGTGAGCGTCTGAATGCCGTGCAGGAAGATGTAGCGGGCGATCAAGCCGCGCCGGTCGAGCGTGGAACGCAACAGTTCGCGGTTCTGCGAAGCCATGATGAACACGGTGTGAAAATCGAGCCCCGCCCGGATCGCGGCCATGTATTCGCCGCTATCTAGCGCGGCGCGGTAGCGGGCGACCGCTTGGTCGAGGAGGGCGACTTGCGCCGCGCCAAGGTTGGGCATGCCCCAGCGGTATCCCAGCCGCCACAACTCCGCCTGCACCCGCATCAGGTCGCACGTCGCGGTCCGGTCGATCGGGGTCACGCGCTTGAGCCGGTGCGCCTCGATTTCGACGAGGCCTTCGGACGCCAGCGTGCCCAGCGCTTCGCGGACGGGCGTGGCGCTTACGCCCATGCGCTGCGCCAGGTCGTTTTCGCGCAGCAGCAGGCCGGGCGCCAGGGTGCCATCGACGATCCGGTCGCGCAGCCTATGGATCACCGCCTGCCGCAGCGTGACGGACGCGCCCTGCAGCGCGATGGGATCGGCGGTGAGGGCTTTTGCGCGTTCCATATTCTATAGAATGCGATTCTCGCGCCGGTGCGGGGCCTACCGGGAGATAGGATCCGCCGGGCATTTCAGACCTCCTTCCCCTAGATAGGCGGGACTTGGCGCGCCGTCTTCTAGTCTCCCTCGCGAACAGCGGTCGCCGGTCACGGCCGAGCCACCGCGAGCGAGAGGAAGAAGCCGATGCGCAAGATCGACGTGCCAAAACTGGACAAAGCCGCCTTCGTCGAACGCTATGGCCCCTGGGCCATCATCGCCGGTGCGTCCGAGGGAACCGGCGCTTGCTATGCCGAGCAGCTTGCGGCGATGGGCATCAATCTCGTGCTGGTGTCGCGGCGCGCCGCCGCGCTCGATGCGCTGGGGCAAAGCCTCGAAGACCGCTACGGCATCGCCTTCCGCAGCCTGACCGCCGACCTCACCGAACCCGGCGCGGGCGCACGGCTGGTCGAGGCGACGGCCGACCTCGACATCGGCCTCTACATTTCGAACGCGGGCGCGGACGGCGCCGGCAACAGCTTCTTCGGCGAGCCGGTCGACCGTTCGCTGCGGCTGCTGAGGATGAACGCCGCCAACGTGCTCGAAGCCACACACGGCTTCGGCAACCGCTTCCTGGCGCGCGGCAAGGGCGGGATCATCGTCATGTCCTCGGGCGCGGGGCTGGGCGGGCAGCCGTGGCTGGTGATGTATTCGGCGACCAAGGCGTTCGAGCTGAACTTCGTCGAGTCGCTATGGGCCGAGCTTGAGGGCCGCAACGTCGACATCGTCGGAATCGCCGCGCCGATCATGGACACGCCCACGCTGCGCCGCGCCACCGAGGGGCTGGGCATGGATTATTCGATCGCCTACGATCCGGCCGACGTCTGCGCGCTGGCGCTCGCCAGCTTGGGCAAAGAGCCGCTGGTGCTGGTGCCCGATGGCCCGGACGAGGCAAAGATCCCGCAGATCGAGGCCGACCGCAAGGCCCGCCTGATCGCCCTGGCCGAGTGGGGCAAGGCCTACACCGCTGCCGCGGACGCCTGAAATGGCCGCGCAAGCAAGCGTCATCGGCGAGGCGGTGGACGTAGTCGTCATCGGCGCCGGCCATAACGGCATGGCCGCCGCCGGTTATCTCGCGCGCGAGGGCAAGAAGGTCGTGGTCGTCGAGCGGCTCGACAAAGTGGGCGGCATGACCAGTTCGGGGTACATGATCCCCGAAGCGCCCGAGCACCTCGTCACACCGTGCGCGGTGGAACTGCTGTTCGCGCGCAAGTCCGGGATCATCGAGGACTTCGAGCTGGCTAAGTACGGCCTGCGCACAGTCGATCCCGATCCGACCTACGCCTACCTCCATCCCGACGGCAGTTCGATCGCGCTGTTCTACGACTACGAGCGCACCGCCGACGACATCGCGCGGATCAACCGCAACGACGGCAAGGCCTACCTCGCGTTCATGAAGACGCTGAACGTGATGATGGACATCGGCTTTCCGATGATGATGTCCGAACCCGGCCGGCCGGACTTGCGCAACGCGTCGAAGATGATCGGCGCCGCGGTGCGCAACGTGCGCCTGAAGGACGAACTGGTCGCCATGTCCAAGGCGACGGCGGACCAGATCGCCTGCGAACGCTTCGAGCATCCCGCCACGATAGCGCTGCTGTTAGGCATCGCCGCCGGCGCGGGGCCGGTGGACGACGACGGCAACGCCGCCGCCTACATGATCTTCGCGGTGACTCACAAATACGGCACCGGCAAGCCGATCGGCAGTCTGCAGTCGTTCTCGAACGCGCTCGCGCGCAGCATCAAGGCGTCGGGCGCGCGCATCGAGCTGAACGCGCCGGTCGCCGAAATCATCGTCGACGGCGGCGCGGCGCGCGGCGTGCGGCTGGCCGACGGCCGGGTAATCCGCGCGAAGATGGTGATCGCCACCTGCGATCCGCGCACCGCGATGCGCCTGACGACGCCCGGCGGCGTCCCGCGCGAACTGGTGCAGCGCATCGAACACGCCCCGGCCAACCGCTCCAACTCGGCCCCGTTCCTCGCCAACATCGCGATGTCGGGCCCGCTGACGCTCAAGCGCCACCAGGACTTGCGCCACGACGGCGCCGATCTCAACAAGGCGGTCGGCCTCATCGGCACGCCCGAGGAAGTGCGCGAATCCTTCGCCACCGCGCGGCGCGGCGACATTCCGCAGCGCCACGCGATGTCGCTGAGCCCGCTGTCCAACTCCGACCCGACGCAGGCCCCGCCCGGCGGCTCGCTCGCTTACGTCTACCTGCCCGGCGTCGCGGTCGACGCGCGCGAGGGCTGGTCGCCCGCGCTCAAGGACAGCACCATGGCCTCGATCAAGGCGCACCTGGGCGAGTTCTACGAAGGCCTCGACACCGAGGTCGGCCGCTTCGTCGAAACCGCGCGCGAGCGCGAGAAGCGGCTGAACGTCACCAACGGCTGCGTCACCCACATCGACTTCGGCGCCTTGCGATCGGGCGTGCATCGCCCTGCCACCGGCTTCGGCGGACCGAAGCCACCCTTCCCCGGCTTCCTGATCGGCGGCGCGGGGGCGCATCCGGGCGGCGGCGTATCGGGCATCGCCGGGCGCATCGCCGCCAACCGCGCGCTGCGCGAACTCAAGAAAACGAAATAGGAGAGCGGGCGATGACGGTATTGGCGAATCCGGTTGGCATCCCTGCCCGCCTTGAAGACGTGACCCCGCAGTGGTTGACCGCAATCATGCAGCCGCGCTATCCCGGCATCGTCGTGGAAGCGATGGAAAAGGTCTTCCTGCGCAACAGCCACACCACCAAGTACCAGGTCAAGCTGACGCTCAACGACGTCGGCAAGGCGGCGGGCATCCCGCAGAACGTGTGCCTTAAGGCCAACTGGGCGCAGTTCGAAAGCCAGGGCATCTGCCGCCTGGAAGCGCGTTTCTACGAGGACTTCCGCGGCCACGTCGCCTTCCCCGCACCGCGCTCCTACTTCGAAGCCTGGGACCCGCGCGCCGACAGCGGCCAAGGGCTGGTGATGATGGAGGACCTGTCGATCGAGGGCGGCCACTTCGGTATCAGCACCGATCACATGGGTGTCGAGGAAGCAGCGCGCGCGGTGGCCAGTCTGGCACGCATCCACGGCGCCTTCTGGGACAGCCCGGTGCTGCACGCGGCGGATTGGGTGCCGGTCTCGATGGCCACCCCGGTCGACACGCAGCAGTTGCACATGATGTACAGCTTCGCCGAGCGCAATCACGTCAAGGCGGAATACCAGGCCTTCCTGCCGGCATGGATCAAGGGCAACCTCTCGCGCCTGCACACCGTGTTCGACGCGCTGATCGATTTCGCGCAGACCAAGGAGCAGGGCCCCTGGTGCCTGGTCCACGGCGACAGCCACCAGGGCAACAGCTACGTCCGCCCGGATGGCGAACGCGTGTGGCTGGACTGGCAACTGGTGCGCAAGGGACGCCCGATCCGCGATTTCACGTATTTCATCCTCGGCGCGCTGACCATCGACGAGCGCCGCGCCAACGACCGCGACCTGCTGCGCCACTATCGCCAGTGCCTGGTCGAGACCGGGGCGCAAGGCGTGCCGGATGACGACACGCTTTGGGAATACTACCGCCGCTGGCCGCCTTACGCGATGCAGGCGTGGATCGCGAACATGGACGAATGGGGCCAGAAGGGCCTGCACATCGTCGAGCGCATCTTCGTCGCGGGCGAGGACCTGGGCACCGTAGACGCCCTCGGTGTCACGTTCTGAACGCCATGTCGGACGCGATCACCCCATTCACCGTCGCCATCCCGCAAGCCGCGATCGAGGACCTCCACCGCCGCCTCGACGCCGCGCGCTGGCCCGAGCCGCAGACGGTCGAGGACTGGAGCCAGGGCGTGCCCATCGCCCGGCTGCGGGCCTTGTGCGACTACTGGCGCCACGGCTACGACTGGCGCGCCTGCGAGGCCGCGCTGAACGCGCTGCCGCAGTTCACCACGCAGATCGACGGGCTGGCGATCCACTTCATCCACGTGTGCAGCCCCCGGCCCGGCGCCACGCCGCTGCTGCTGACGCACGGCTGGCCCGGCTCGGTGCTTGAATTCCTGAACGTGATCGTCCCGCTCACCGCGCCGGACGCGCCCGATGCGCCGGCGTTCGACGTCGTGATCCCCTCGCTGCCCGGCTACGGCTTTTCCGAAAGGCCCAGCGGCACCGGCTGGGGGGTCGAGAAGATCGCCGATGCCTGGATCCGGCTGATGCGGCGGCTGGGATATGCCCGCTTCTTCGCGCAAGGCGGCGACTGGGGCGCGGCGGTGACGACCGCGATCGCCATGGCCCGCCCGCCGGAATGCACCGGCGTCCACCTCAACATGCCGCTGGTGTTCCCCGAGGAGAGCGATTTCGCCGACCTTACCGAAGCCGAGGCGAAGACGGTCGCGCGGATGCAGCATTACCAGGACCATGATTCCGGGTATGCCAAGCTGCAGAGCACCCGCCCGCAGACGATCGGCTATGCGCTCGCCGATTCCCCCGTCGGCCAGGCGGCGTGGATCTACGAGAAGTTCCAGGCCTGGACCGACAACCGCGGCGATCCCGAAGACGCGCTGTCGCGCGACGCCATGCTCGACAATATCAGCCTCTATTGGCTGAACAACACCGCCGTGTCCTCGGGACGGCTTTATTGGGAAAGCGCCAACGCGTTCCGGGCGCAGACGCTGGAACTGCCGGTGGGGGTGAGCATCTTCGCGCAGGAGATCTTCCGTCCCAGCCGCCGCTGGGCCGAGCGCAGCTACCCCCACCTCGTCCACTGGAACGAGCTGCCGGCAGGCGGCCACTTCGCCGCGTTCGAACAGCCGGACCTATTCGTACAGGAACTGCGCACCTGCTTCGCCGCGATGGGGGCGTAACCGGAGGAAAGGGGCGCCCCGAACGGCGCGCCCCTTCACAGCCCGTCAGGCGCTGCGCGGTGCCATGAACGCACTGATGCGCGGTTCGACGCGCAACTCCGCCGGGATATGCTCCGGCCCGATCCGGCGGTCGATCTCCTCCTCGAACCAGTAGAGCGCGCGCTCCTGGTAGCCGGTGACGACCGCGGGCAGCGCGCCGTTGCGCAGCGACTGCTGGATATTGGCGAACAGGCACATGTCTTCGGACAGGATGTGCTCGGTCGCGGTCCGCATGCCCGACCAGAACGTCTTGTCCGCCTCGCTGTCCGAGGCCCAGCCGAGCTGGCGCACTTCCATGATCGAACGGTCGGGCCCGGCCGGCCAGAAGCACTGCAGGTTGAAGCCGACCGGATCGAGCGAGAAGAACGTGTTCGGGAAAGTCGGCAGCGCGATCGTGTTTTCGAGGAACACCTCGGCGATGTCGCCGGGCTGGACGGGCGGCGTCTCGAACAGCGAGTCTCCGCCCTTCTTGCGCGTCCCGAACCGCATGTGCCCGCCTTCGTAGAGCGCGATCACGAAGCTGCTGGAATCCAGGTGCGGCGCCAGCGTGCGCGGGTGGACGGTGTTGACGTGGTAGATTTCGAGGAAGTTGTGGTAGGCGATCTTCCAGTTGCAATCCATCTCGATCAGGAAGCGGTCCTTCACGACCAGCCGCTCCAGCGGATAGCCCTCGGTCAGCGCGACGAATTCGCCCAGGAAATCCGCGAGCGGGGCCGCATCGGCGTCGAAGTTGACGAACACGAACCCGCGATGGCTTTCGCAGCGCACTTCGACCAGGCCGTTCTCCGCCTTGTCGAGGCAGGGAAAGTCGCTCTGCCCCGGCACCGAGCGCAGCGTGCCTTCCAGGTCATAGCCCCAGGAATGATAGGGGCAGATGAAGCGCATCGCGCGGCCCTGCGGTTCCAGCAGCAGCGGTGATCCGCGATGGCGGCAAGTATTGTGGAAAGCCCGGATCCGTCCGTCCTTGCCGCGCGACACGATCACCGAACGGTCGAGATTCTCGAACAGGCGATAAGCGCCCGGCTGCGGCAGTTCGCTTTCGATCGCGGCGAGCAGCCAGCTTCCGGTCCACAGCCTGTCGTTTTCCAGCGCGGCGAAGCGCGGGTCGGTATAGCGCCCGGCGGGGATCGGCGGCAGAGCCGGAAACTCCGCCGGATGATCCGACCGCCCGAGCTGTTCGTCCATCGTCCGCTTGAGCAGTTCCAGTGCCGCTTCGCGCATCGTCCTCTCCCGTCCTGTGCCGGCCCCCGTGTCCGCGGGGGTCCGAGACGCGAAAGATAGGGCCGATCGCCGCCCGGCAACCTGCAGAAAGATAGGGTCGGCAACGCGCGCCTGGGCGGTGCTTAGAAGGGCTTACAACTGGTTGCTTCCGGCCGCCGCGAACAGCTTCTGGAAATCGACCATCGTCGGCTGGTGCGCGGTGAACCCGCCGTCGACGGGGATCAGCGCGCCGTTGACGAAGCGGGATTCGTCCGAAGCGAGGAAGGCGACGACGTTGGCGATGTCGCGCGGGCTGCCGAGTTCGGGGTTGAGGTGGTGATCGAGCAGCACGTCCTTGACGACCTGCGGCGTCGATTCCACCGCCGTTTCGCTGAGCACGAAGCCGATCGCGATCACGTTCGAGCGGATGCCCTGCTTGCCGTACTGCGTCGCCAAGAAGCGGCTCAGGTTGATGAGCGCGGCCTTCGACGCGCCATAGGCGGTCAGCGTCATCTCGCCCAGCAGGCCGAAGCCCGAGGCCGAATGGATCAGCACGCCGCCGCCGGCGGCGATCATCGTCGGCAGGGCGTGCTTGCACAGCAGCATCGGCCCGCGCGCGTTGACCGTGAACGCCTTGTCCCAGGCCCCCGTATCGAGGTGGATCACGTCGAGGTCGCCGGCGCGCTGCTCGTTCGTCTGGTAGGCGGCGTTGTTGTGGACGATGTCGATCCGGCCATGCCGGCCCACGATCCGCACCACGGCATCGGCCACCGCCGCCTCGTCGCCCAGATCGAAGGCGATCGCGTCGGCCTTCAGGCCCCGCTCGCCCAGCGCCAGCGCGGCGGCGTCCACCTTGTCGCCGAGAATGTCGGCCAGAACCACCGTCGCGCCGCGCTCCGCCAGGACCGTCGCCACTTCGTGGCCGATGCCCTGCCCCGCCCCGGTCACGATCGCGACTCGTCCTGCGAGGTCTTCATTCCTGCTGCTCAAACACCGTCTCCTGTCCGGGCGCTGACCGCCGCTGCTTTCGCCTCTCCCCCGCGCGGACACGGAAGGACCTGCTCAGGCGGGGAATGCCTCAGCCGCCGCCCGGGTGTCCATATATTCCCGGCCCGAAACGATCTGGCCGTCACGGACGATCAGCAGGTTGTGGTATTCGTTGCGATAAACCCGGTCGGGGAACACCATTTCGCCGCGCACTTCCACCGCCACCCGGTCTCCCTCGGCGGTGAGGCCCACCACTTCGGCCTTGCGATGCCTGGCGCTGAGCAGCCCGCCGGTGACGCTGGCGATGAAATCCGCGCGGCTCATGTCGCCATAGCCCAGTATCCACCACGTGCAGTCGGGGTGCTGCAGGGCCTCGATCGTAGCCAGGTCGCCGTCCTCGACCGCCTGCATGTAACGACGGGCCACCGCCTTGTTCGCCTCGGTATCGGTCATCGTCACTGCTCCTTTGTCCGCGCGCTCTTATCGGCTCGCCGAGCCTGCCCGGAACCCTATCCGAAGGCGGGTGGTGTGCGCCCCGCGACCCGCCAGCATGCCGCGATCGCCGGGCAGGGCACCGGATCGGGGGAGGGAACATGGACACCAAGAGCACGACCATGAAGCTGTGCACGTACATGGGGGCGCTGGCCGGGACGCTGATGTTCGTCGGCATCTGGCCGCTCGCACGCATGTTTCCGCCGCTCGACCCCGCGCTGCCGGTGGCGCAGGTGGCCGACTACTACCGCGCACACCAGACCGGGATCCTCGTCGGGGGGATCCTCATCACCTCTGCGTCGGTGCTGTTCTTCCCCTTCCTCGCCGCCGTCGCAACGTTCCTCAAGAAGATCGAAGGCGCGATCTCGCCGCTCACCTGGGCCTTCGTGATGATCTTCGCCTACGGCTTCGTCACCCTGTTCTTCGCGGGCCTGTTCTTCACCGTCGCCGCCTATCGCACCGACCGGCCCGACGCCGAGATCGCGATGCTGAGCGACATCGCCTTCTTCCTGTTCGTCATGCCCGCGGTGCCGGCCTTCGTGCAGAATGTCGTCACCGGGGTGGCGATCCTGCAGGACAAGCGCGCCCGGCCCATTCTCCCGCGCTGGCTGGGCTACATGAACTTGTGGACCGGCCTGCTGCTGCTGCCCGGCTTCGCCGTCGGCCTGTTCAAGACCGGCCCCTTCGCATGGAACGGGGTGCTCGCCTTCTGGGTGCCGGCGGTGGTGTTCGGCATCTGGTTCAACCTGATGATCGTGGCGATGCTGGCGGCGATCAAGCGCGACGCGCTGGCCGAGGCATGACCACCGCCGAACGCCGATCCGGCGGGCATGTGCCGGGCGAGGAAGGCCTGTGGGTGTTCATCGGCGGCGACCTGGTGGTGTTCGCCGTCTTCTTCATCACTTACGCCGTGGCGCACCGGCAGGAATATGCGCTGTTCGAAGCCTCGCGGCGACTGCTCGACCGGCAGCTCGGCCTGCTCAACACGCTGTTGCTGCTGACCAGCAGCTTGTGCATGGCGCAGGCCGTCGCCGCCGTGCGCCGCGACGACCGGCGGGCCCGGCCGCTGCTGCTGGCCACGATCGCGCTGGGATCGGGCTTCGTGGTGGTCAAGACGTTCGAATACGCGGCCAAGATCAGCCACGGCTTCACGCTCAACACCAACAGCTTCTCGATCTACTATTACATGTTCACGGCCATCCACCTCGTCCACGTGCTGATCGGCCTGGGCGTGCTGTGCTTCGCCGCCTCGCGCTTCGACAAGGCCGGTAGGATGCCCGGAGGTGCGGCGCTGATCGAGGGCAGCGGGGCGTTCTGGCACCTGGTCGACCTGCTGTGGATCGTCCTCTTCGCGCTGCTTTATCTCTTGTAAGGAAACGATTCCAAGATGCCTTCGATCCTGGCCAATCGCGCCGTCCTGGTCTGGGCGGTGCTGGTGGCGGCGACGCTGCTGTCGTTCGAGACGACCGTGCTGGGCAACTCCGGCGCGGTGATCCTCGTCGTGGCCTTCGCCAAAGTCCTGCTCGTCGGGCGCGAGTTCATGGAACTGCGCGATGCGCCGGCGCCGATGCTATGGGCCTTCCAGTCATGGGTCGTCGCGGTGTGCGGCGTCCTGCTGGCGCTGTTCTTCGCCTGAAACTCAGCCGCGCTTGCGGATCGACACCAGCACGTTCCACGAAACGCTGCGCTGCGGATCGGCGGCGACCCGCCACGCCAGTTCCTGCGTGAGCGCATCGAGCAGCGCGTCGCGGTCGCGGGCGGGGTCCAGCCCAGAGTCCAGCGCCGCGGCGAAGTTGGGACCGTTGGCGGCGCGCATCATCGCCGCCCATCGCGCCCCCAGCCGCGCGGCGTCGCCGGTCTCGCGGTATTCGTCCCAGAACGGATCGGGCGAGACGAAGCGCGACACGTGATCGAGCGCCAGTTCGGGCACCAGCCCCGCCGCGAACGGCGCCGCGATCTGCTCGGGCGAGCGGCCCGCCGAGGGCGCGGTCATCCGCCGCGTCTCCGCTTCGGTAAGCTGTCCCGCCGCGCGCAGGGCCAGGATCGCCTGCCAGAAATGGTCGGCCATCCATTCGAAGCCCTGCTGCTCCTCGCCGCGCCCCATGAACTGGCAGACCACGCGCCCGCCCGGCCGCAGCTCGCGGCTGCGCGCGCGCAGGAACCGCAGCCAGTCGTCCGCCAGCACCGCGTCCACCGCCGAGCGTGCCTGTGCGCAGGCGCTGAAGGTCGCCCAGGCATGATCGTCGACCTCGACCGGGCTGTGGCTCATCCAGTGCAGCGCGTTCGACGACCAGCCGAGGTCGACGCTCCCCGCCGGCAGCACCGCGTCGAAATACGAGCGTCCGACCGCGAGCGGATGGACCTCGCCCCGCCCGCGAAGGTAGCTCGCCGGATCGTCGGCAAGCAGCGTGAACAGCGAGGCGAAATCATTGGACGGCAAGTCGGTGTGGACGACCTGCACCGGCCGGTCGGCGTCCCGCTCGCGCACCAGGTCGATCGCGCGGCCCATCGGCCCCATCGAGTTGCGCCCTTGCGAGGCCCCGTAGTCGGCGATGGTCACGAGGCCGGCGCTGTCCTGCCCCACGGCCGCCGCCGCGTGCTCCCACAAGGGCAGCGCCGATTGCAGGTTGGCCAGTTGCAGGCGCGAATGGCGGTTGTACTGCCCACCGCCCGCCATCGCGGCGATGGTGGCGCTATTCATAGAAGGTGTCCGCGATGCGCTGGGTGTAAGCGGCGCTCTTGTCCGCCGAGAGGCCGTAGTGCGGGATGACCGGCGTGATCGCATCGGCATGCTCGGCGCGCCTGGCCACCCGCGCGCGCACTTCATCGACGGTGCCGACGACGGCGATGCTTTCCACCATGGCGTCGGGGCAGGCGGCCGCCATCGCCGCGTGATCGCCCTTCGCGAACGCATCCTGTATCGCCGCCGCCTCGCGGCCGAAGCCGATCTCCTGGAAATAGCGCAAGTATTGGGGCGACTGGCTGTAATAGGCCACCGTCGCGCGGCAATCCTCGATCGCCTCGCGCCGGTCAGACGCGATCGCGGTGAAGATCGACAGGTTGAGCGTGAAGTCGCCGCGCGCGCGGCCGCCGCGATCGAGCCCGGCCTTCACGTTCGCGATCACCTCGCGCGCGATCCAGGCATCGTTCCACAGCGGATGGCCCAGCAACCCGTCGGCGATCTCCGCCGCCTGCGCACAGGCCTTCTGAAACACCGCGGGCAATACGATCGGAATGGCGAACCGCACCGGCGGATGCAGCAGCCGGAAATGCGACAGGTCTAGCGTGTGATACTCGCCCTCCAACCGTTCCAGCTCGCCGGTGTGGCCGCGCGCCACGATCGCGCGGATCATGCCGAGGATCTCGCGCATGTGGCTGAGCGGCTTGCCGTAGGGGCTGCCGAACGAACCCTCGATCTGGCTCTGCGCGCTCGATCCCAGCCCCAGCACCACGCGGCCCTGGCTGATGAGATCGAGGTCGATCGCGCTGCACGCGGTCTCCAGCGGACTGCGCACGAAGGCTAGCGCGATGCCCGTGCCCAGCTTGATGCTGCGCGTGGCCGGCGCGACGGCGGCGAGCGTGGAGAACGGCGCGCCGAACATTTGCGGCGCCCACACCCCGTCGACCCCCGCCGCCTCGTAGGACTGCGCCAGCGCGACCAGCGCGTCCCCCGGCATCGGCACTAGTTGCGCCCACACGGCCTTGGTCCTGCTCATTGGCTGTTCCTTTCCTGTCGCGCCCGGGGCGACATTTCTGCAGTCAGATCGTGCCGCCAGCGATCACGGGCCGAAGCGGTACCGCAAAGACACTGCGTACTGGCGAAGCGCACCATAGATGGCCGCATCGAACCCCAGCGCCGCAGCTGACACCGAACCGATCGCGGCATAGGCCTTGTCGAACAAGTTCGTGGCGTAGACGGACAGGTCGAACGGACGCCCCGCCAACCCGCGCCATTCGATCCTGGGGTTGACGATGCCATAGGCGGGCAGCGCGGTGTTGACGTACTTCAGCGAACTGGAATGGTAATAGTCCGCATTGGCGGCAAGATCGCCTAGGTCCCCCAGCGGCAGACCGTACTGCATGCCCAATGTGTAGGTGGTCTTGGCAACCAGATCGAACGGGATCTCCCGTGCGCTGAGATAGGGCTGTAGCGCTGCGGGTGCATCGAGCGACCGGGTCTTGGTGTTCGCCAGCGCAAAACTGGTCCAAAAGCCCACGTCGTTGCCGGTGCCGGTGGTGCCGTAGAGCTTGCTCTTCAGGTAGAACCCTCCCAGCAGCCAGTCGACCTTGTCGTCCAGCAGGCTGCCCCTTGAGCTGCACTTCCTCGGTATATTGCTCTACATGGCTGATCGCGCCGGCATTCAGCAGCGGGAAGCTCAGTCCAGGCGCCAGGGTGCTGTCCAGTCGGGGAACGCCATCTGTATTGAAGTTGTATTCCACGTAAGTCTTGCGGTACCCGAAGATAGCGACCAGTTCGATGTCACCCAAGGTTATGTCGGTGCGGTTGGTCAGCCCCCAGCGCCGCGTCCGGTTCATGGTTGGCTCGACGTCGCTGTCCACCACGCGGGGACCACCCGCCTTCTGGGCGGCCAAGGCTGCCTGCGCGGATTCCTTTATGCCCAGCAGGTCGAGCAAGCTCGGCGCATCGTTGACGTTGAGTAGGATCGCACCATCGCCAGTATAATAGTTGCGATACCAGTCGAAGATGGTGAGATTGCGGATCGAATCCGTCGGTTCGGCCAGCACCGAGACGCGGAAGGCGGGGGAATTGACGTCATCCAGATCGCCGCCCAGTCCGATGTTGCGCGTATACCCGTCGCGCTTGTCGTGGCGGCCCGCGAAGCGAACGGAAAGGCGATCCGTGACCATCGGCAGCGTGAAGGCGCCTTCGAGCTGCTTGTGGTCGAAGTTGCCGTAGTCGGCCTGGAGATAGCCTTCCCATTCGTATCCGGGCGCCGCCGGATAGTAGAGTACCGCACCGCCCGTCGTGTTGCGGCCGAACAGCGTCCCCTGCGGCCCTTTCAGCACTTGGACGGAGGCCATGTCGTAAGTCCACACCCCGCTGCCGAATGTGGACTGCGGCACATCGGCGAGATAGCTGACGACGGCGAGCGCGTTCGAGCCGCCCAGCGCTTTGGTCTGGACCCGGATCTGGAACACCGAGTTTTCCCTGCCTCCCGATCCGGACAAGTAGACGCCCGGCGTCTTGAACATGAGGTCCGACGTACTCTGGATATTGGCCAAACGCAGCACCTCTTCGTTGAACGCGGCGACCGACACCGGCGTCGCCTGGATATTCTCCCATGCGCGCCGGGCGGTCACGACGATATCGTCGTTTCGCACTTCCCTGGCGGCGGCGTTGGTGGTCTCGTTCGCCCGCGTCAGGGCATTGGGCGATACTCCCGCCATCAACATGGCCAGACAAAGCAGAAGCGCGCGATCACGCAAGGCGCAGATATGACGGGCTCTTTGGCTCATGAAGCTGTTCCTCCTCCAGAACTGCGGTGGCAGGCGCTGGCGGTCCCGTCCTTACCTGCTGTACGCCTTGAGGATGGCACGATAGGGACTGCAATGCCCTCTCTCCAGACAGGGTCACCCTCGCTACGAGGGGGGCACGCCCTGCCGTTGGACGGGTGCCCGAGCCCGGGCAACCAGCCACGCAGCGATACACTGGCACGATGGTGTTGAACCGGGTGCCAGCCGTGAACGAAACCAATTGCGGGAGAACGAAGGATGAAGCGTCTGGACGGCAAGGTTGCGATAGTGACGGGTGGTGGCGGCGGCATCGGATCGGCGGTGGCGCGCCGGATGGTTTCGGAAGGCGCCCGTGTCGTCATTGCCGACTTGTTCGAGGATTCGGCGCTGCGGGCCGCAGAACCGCTCGGGGAGGCGGCGCTGGCCGTGCAGTTCGACGCGGCCAATCCGCAATCGGTCAGTGCCCTCGTCGATCGCGTGGTCGACCATTTCGGCCGCCTCGACGTCCTGCACAACAATGCGGCGATGACCGATCCCGCCAAGAGCGCCCAGGACACCACCGCGCCCGACATTCCAATCGGCATCTGGCGCGAAATCCTGGACGTGAACCTCACCGGCTACCTGCTGGGTTGCAAGTACGCCATCCCGCGCATGATCGAGACGGGCGGCGGCTCGATCATCAACACCGCGTCCAATTCGGGCAGCGCTGGCGACCTCGCCCGCATCGCCTACGGCTCGTCCAAGGCGGCCATCATCGGCCTCACCCGCTACGTGGCGACGCAGCACGGACGCCAGAACATCCGCTGCAACAGCATCGCGCCCGGCGTGGTACTGACCGAGGCGCTGGAGAAGACGGTGCCGGGGCTGAAGGAAATGATCCAGCGCCATATACTGACGCCGGAATTCGGCACCCCGGACGACATAGCGGCGCTGGTCGCCTTCCTGGCGTCGGACGAATCCCGCTACATCACCGGCGAGAACATCTCGATTTCCGGCGGCGGCCTCGTGCACCAGCCCCACTATGCCGACCTGCTGGCGTTCATGGAATCCGGCGACTAACCGCGCGCCGGACGGCCGCTATCAGTTCGCCGTCCGGTGGAAGTACCGGATCGTCAGTTTGCCGTCGTCGACCCGGTAGGTTTCCAGGCTTGGCAGGATTGTAACGCCTTCCTCGGTCTGGAGATGATTGGCGACATATGCTGCCCCTTCGGAACCGTTGACGATCACCTCGACCGCTTCGGTGGTGCATTTTCCGCCATATTGGCGCCACATCGCCTCTATCGCCGCAGGCCCATCCACCGCGGGAGAACCGACGTATTCGATGCTGAAGCCATTTGGCCCCATCGTGCGGAAAAGCGTGTTGAGTTCCTCATAGCTACCCTCGTTCCACAAGCGGTAGGTGTCGCGGATCGCCTGATCCAGATCGAGCGTTTCCGATGCCGTCATCGTCTTGTCTCCTCTCGCCGCGCGTCATTTCACGCGCGGGAAACGTGGCGCGCGCCCCCCTGGGCGCACCTGTCGGTAGTCAGGGCCCTGTTTCGGTAAATCGGGGGCGGCGAAGGCGTCCCGCAAGGTTGCGGCATAGCTCGCTCGCTAAGCGCTCGATGGTCGTTTCCTCGGGAGGTTCAATGAAATTGTCTACTTCGCTGCTGCCTGGCCTTTGCCTTGTCCGCGGTGCAGACCACGGGCGCGAAGCTGGCGCCCGAAACCGCCGAGGCCCACGCGTCGACGGTCATCAAGTACGAGAAGATAACCCTAGCCAGCGGGCTGCGCGTGTTCGCCAGCCAGGACAAGACCATCCCCCTTCGTCCACGTCGGCATCTGGTATCATGTCGGCTCGCGTGACGAGCGGCCCGGAACGGACCGGCTTCGCCCACTTGTTCGAGCACCTGCTGTTCAATGGTTCCTAGTAACCTGGAACCGAAATAAGCCGCATTGTATAAGCCCTGCATTGACAGGAGACATGCGATGGTCGGTCGTCAAGCAGATGTTATCAAGTTGAGCGCTGCAAATCGGACATTCCTTGAATCGCAAGTGCGGCGTCGTAAGGTTCCTCGCTCATTATCAGACCTTTGCGGGATGGTGTTGCTGTGTGAGGACGGACTGCAGAGCAAGGAAGTAGCCGAACGGCTTGGAGTTCACGAACACACGGTTGGCAAATGGCCCCGTCGTTTTGCGCAACCCGGGATTGAAGGGTTGACCGACGAATATCGGGCGGGCCGGCCGCGGACGGTGAGCGACGCGCAAGTGGCGCATGTGATCGAGCGAACGCTGAATACCACACCCAAGGCCGGCACGCATTGGTCGATCCGTTCGATGGCGGCCGAGGCTGGGCTGTCGCATACCACGATCTGCGGAATTTGAGGTGCCTTCGGTCTACAGCCCCACCGATCAGAGACCTTCAAGCTGTCGAGCAATCCCCTGTTCGTCGACAAGGTACAGGATATCGTGGGCTTTTACCTATCGCCTCCGAATCGTGCGGTGGTGCTGTGTGTGGACGAGAAATCGCAGATTCAAACCCTTGACCGTGAGCGACCCGTCCTGCCCATGGCGCCCGGCGTCCCCGCGCTGCGCACTCATACCTATGTTCGCAACGGAATGACATCGCTGTTCGCCGCGCTCGACATCGCCACCGGCACCGTGATCGTAAAATGCTACAAGCGGCATCGTGCGACCGAGTTCCTCGACTTTCTCAAGCAGATTGATGCGGCGATGTCTGATGGCCCCGATGTGCATCTCGTGATGGACAACTATGCAACCCACAAGACACCTCGGATCAAAGCCTGGCTGGCACGTCGTCCGCATTGGCATGTGCAATTCACGCCGACGTCGGCATCGTGGATCAATCAGGTCGAGCGCTGGTTCGCCAAGCCGACACGCAAGCAATTGCAGCGTGGTTTCTACAAATCAACGGCCGAACTTGAGGCCGATATCGCTACCTTCATCGCCGCTCACAACGAAAGCCCAAAACCCTACAAGTGGGTCAAATCCGCAGACGACATGGTCGCGTCCGTCAATGTGGTGTAAAATCGGGTGTGGCCACTGGGCTGCATTTTCAGGCGGCCTTGGGTGTAATCTGTAGCGGCTGTGCCTCCTCGATCATTGGTGTGGCAAGGGCGGCCATGCCCT